>Ga0315551_10001748_pt1 | contig 16337 bp, 14 predicted proteins | sample SalMarSW160290MG_FD_203678 | JGI IMG/M metagenome (GOLD analysis project Ga0315551, IMG submission 203678) | Salt marsh sediment microbial communities from the Plum Island Ecosystem LTER, Massachusetts, United States - Salt Marsh Sediment SW1602-90 ... | reverse complement strand
GATTTTAAAGCATTTACAAACAAATTTGAGGATAACCACTAAGGAATATCAAAGTATGTTTAATGTCTCTGAACGAACAGCACGGAATCATTTGAACGAATTGGTAAAGCTGGATTCAATCAAACCTGTAGGACCTCAGAAAGGCAGGTATTATGTGTTGACTTAGTTTGTTGCCGAGAAATTGCCGAGAAAAGAGGAGTCGTCCATGAATAAATTAAACAAGGAAGAGATCGAGTTCATAACCAAATACCTAAAGGAAGGTAAGCCCCTTCCTGAGAGTTATAGATATGTTATTCCTTTTGAAGCAAAGAAGGAATATGAACTCACCTATGATGGCAAAGAACGAGAGGAGGACATACTCGCAGATACCATGGCAGTTCCTCTACAACCTGTGAAAACTTTTGGTAATGGAAATGGAGGCTGGACTAACAAACTGATATTCGGTGATAATCTTCAAGTCCTCAAAGCCTTAATGGATGATCCAGAAGCTTATGATAAAAACACAGGTAGAGGGAAAATAAGACTAATTTATATCGATCCTCCTTTTGCTACGAAACAAGAATTCAGAGGAACTCAGGATCAAAAGGCATATCAGGACAAGATCGTAGGTGCACAGTTCTTGGAATTCTTGAGAAAAAGGCTTGTTTTTTTGAGAGAACTTTTGGCGAATGATGGGAGTGTTTATGTACATTTGGATCAAAAGAAAGGACATTATATAAAAGTATTATTGGATGAAGTTTTCGGGGAACATAGATTCCAAAATGAGATAGTTTGGAAGAAGACCACAGCACCAAAAGAACAGTCAACTGCTTTTGGATACATACACGATACCATATTTCTCTATTCGAAGGGAATAAATTTCCACTTCAATTCGCAATACATCCCGTTGAGAAAAGATTACACTAAGACTACCTATAAATACATTGAAAAGGAAACTGAAAGACGGTATGGGTCTTTTGATTTAACACAAAGTGGCCCAGGACCGGCGAGACAATTTAGCAACAAGGTTCTTGAACCACCAGGAGGTAAACATTGGATTTGGTCTCAAGAAAGAATAGATAAAGCTATGGAAGAAGGATTAATAATATTCACAAAGAAAGGTACACCACGAGTCAAGAAATACTTAGATGAACGCAAGGGAGAACCAATAAAAGACATCTGGACTGATATTCTTGCAATTCAGGCGGGAGCAAAAGAAGATACGGATTTTCCTACCCAAAAACCTGAGGCCTTACTTGAAAGAATCATCAAAGCGTCCTCCAACCCCGGCGACATTGTCCTTGATGCCTTTGCCGGCTCAGGCACAACCGGAGCAGTGGCAGAAAAACTTGGAAGAAGATGGATAATGACTGATTGTGGCAAACTTGCCATTTACACAATGCAAAAAAGATTACTCAATTTAAGAGAAGAAATTGGAAACCGTGGAAAACTCTTACAATTAAAACCCTTCACTCTCTATAATGCCGGTCTATATGATTATAAAATGGTCAAAGACCTACCCTGGGATAAATACAGGAAATTTGTACTTAAGCTCTTTCAGTGTCGAGATGAACCGCATAGAATCGCTGGAGTAGAACTAGATGGCTATCTTGGACGAGATTCTGCGATGGTCTTCAACTATAAAAAACATAAGGATGTGATTTTAGACAGGGGATTTATCGACGACCTTCATAAAATCCTTGGTGACAAGGTAGGTTATAAATTCTTTATCATTGTTCCAGCAGCATCGGTTATGTTTTTTGAGGATTATATTGAAAAAGGAAAGACAAAATATTTTGCCCTGAGGATTCCCTATTCTATAATTGATGAACTCCACCGTAAAGGATTCACTCATATCAAGCAACCAATCAGAGAAGCAGATGTTAACGATACTATTGATGCTGTGGGGTTCGATTTTATTCAGATCCCTGAAGTAGAATGTGATTATCTTATTGAGGGGAAAGAAGGACAAATGAAGATGAATAAAAGCAATGAAGAGATAGTAATCAAAATTAGGAAATTCAAGAGTGATATTTTATCAAAAAAACCTCTTAAATTTGAGAACAGAGAAACTCTTTCGATGGTGATGGTAGATTATAATTATTATGACGACATATTTAATTTTGATGATGTCTTTTATGCTGAGGATTTAAAAAAGAACAACTGGGAAGTCCGTTTTGATGCAGATAGGATAGGTACTCAGATTATGATAATTTATATTGATATTTTTGGGAATGAGAAGAGGGAAGTAAAAAGTTTGAAAGATTTTGGGAGGAGAAAATGAGGATAAAAAAAGTACACGTAGAAAACTTCAGGTCAATCAAAAGAATAGACATTGATTTCGAAAATCTAATGATCTTCATCGGACAGAACAATCACGGTAAAACCAATGTCCTTTTAGCTTTGAATTTCTTTTTTGATTCGGCGTCGAAACTAAAGGACGAAGATTTCTTTTCCCATCGTAAAGCAGGAGACAACAAATTACTAGTGGAAATAACATTCGATAACTTAACCGATGAGGAGAAAACTACTTTTAAAAAATATTTGTTGACTGGAGACCTTCTTAAAGTTCAGAAGATTGCCAAATTAGATGGCGAAGAAATTACACAGGAATATCACGGGTATTTCGAAATACCAGACGAGCCTTGGTTAAATCCTGATAATATAAGCGATTTTGTAAATAGAGAGAAACTTGCCAGCATAGATTCCAAGTATGATATAATGAGCTACTTTCCATCAAGTGGACGAATTACTAAAGCCCAGGTTGAGGAATTTCAACAAAGGTATAAACAGAAACATAAAGATACGCTAAGTTTTCAAATTGAGCTTGAAAGCAGACCTTTTCTTGGCCAGAAAAATGTGGCAGCTGGCATCTTGGGAAATTTTTATCTCATTCCGGCTGTAAAAGATATTAGTGACGAAACCAAAATCCAAGCCGCAACGAATTTTGGGAGATTACTCAATAATGTTATAAAAGAAATGTCGGAGCAAAACGAAGAATTTCAGAAAATAAAAGAAGACTTGAATAAGTTAATGGGTTCTTTTAACAAAGACGTGGAAAAAGGAGATGAAGGAAGACCATCGGAACTGGTAGCTCTGGAACAGGGACTGGCAAATGAACTTAAAAATTGGGATATATCATTAGACATCCAGATAACACCTCCTGAAATCGAGAAACTATTCCAGTTAGGTACTGATGTTTACATAAATGATGGCGTTAGAACTCCTGTTGAGACTAAAGGACATGGATTACAGAGATCATTGATATTTGCTCTTGTGAAGGTGTGGTCTAAGACATTAAACGAAATGAGACTGAAAGATACTGCTAAAAAAGAGGAACAAAGAAAAAAAGGTAGATTTCCATCGGAATCAGTATTTTTTGCTATTGAAGAGCCCGAACTCTTTCTACATCCACAGGCACAGCGTCAAATGCTGGACTCATTAAAACAGCTCTCTGAAATACCAAAACATCAAATATTAGCGTGTACTCATTCGAGTTTTTTCGTAGATATGAACTTGTATAAATCGATATGTATTATTTCAAAGGATAGTCCACAGGATGGGACTAAACCTTTTCAATATACTCAAGACCTATTTGAAGGTCCGGATAAGGTGGAAAAGAAAAGAAAATTTAACATGGCATATTGGTTTAATCCGGATCGAAGCGAACTCTTTTTCTCAAAAAAGGTTGCTTTAGTTGAAGGACCAACAGAAAAAACGATTTTCCCATTGCTGGCAACGAGATTGGGGATAATGAATCACGAGATCAGCATAATAGATTGTGGAGGCAAATTTAATCTTAAACTTTACATGGAAGTTCTTAATGCATTCAAAATGCGCTATATTGTGATTCATGATATAGATCCAATAACCGTTGATTCATCAGATCCAAAGTATGAGGGACAAAAGAACGTTCACAATGAAAACGAGAAAATAAAATCTGTTCTAAATACTGCTTACGGGAAAATTGAAACATTCGACCCGAACTTCGAGGAGATTGCTGGTATATCGCGAAGTGCTACAGAAACTAAGGGTAAACCAGTTGCAGCCTTAGAACAATTTGAGAATGATGACACTGAGATTCCATCAGGAATTAAAGAGGTAGTCAAATTGATTTTTGGCTAATGAATTAACAATGCAAGACACTATACTTCAAAATGTGTGAAAATTAGAAAAGTAGATATGAGGAGTCAAGAATGGTTATTCCTGACAAAAAGGTTTTCAAAAATCAGGATCTTGTTCTTAAAGTTTCTCCAAATATTGACCCTGAAAAGTTCAATATAAACAAGTATGAGGCTTTTCTCGATGCTCTGTGCGGAGAGAGGGAATATCAGAAAGAGGTTGTAAGGGTTACCCTGCGGTATCTTCTGGGAGGTCAATATAATAACCTTAAAGAATTAGCGGAAGAAAATTATCATCAAAATCCAGTTCTACAGGAAAGACATGGGTCTTTGGAAGACTTTTATAAACATTTACAGTTGCCGGATAAACTTTCTTGCACGATTGATTTGGCTACTGCTACTGGAAAAAGCTATGTTCTTTATGGAATTGCTCGGATTATGCTTTCCGAGGGAGCCATAGATCAAGCATTGGTTCTTTGTCCCTCAAATACTATAGAAACAGGTCTTACAGAAAAATTCCGTTCTTTATCAGCCGATGGAATTTTAAAGGATTTACTCCCAGATTCTGCAGAGATTCTAAATCCGAGAATCATTAATGCTACTCAGACCATAAGAAAAGGTGATATTTGCATAGAGAATATCCACGCCACTTATGAGCGAACCAAATCCGCCATAGAAGATAGTCTTGTAGGCAAAGGTGAGAGAACACTGGTATTAAATGATGAACTTCACCACATGGCTAATCCTCCTGCTCGTGACGAAGCTATAAAGAAATGGAAAGAATTTCTGCTTAATCCTAGATACAATTTCAGATACATAGTTGGTGATTCAGGTACGTGCTATATTGGCAATGATTATTTTGCTGATGTGATTTATCGTTTCTCTTTGAGAGATTCGATAGAGAATAGATTTGTAAAGACGATCGACTATATTGCCGAGGATATTTCTCATACAAAGGAAGAAAAATTCCAAAAAATTTACGATAATCATATCCAGAATAAAACAGTAAAATATCGATTAATTAAACCCCTTACTATTTTGGTTACCAAAAATATCAGTGCCTGCAAAAGACTGACAGAAGATTTAATCGAGTTCATAACGGAGAAGGAGGATGTAAGCAGAGAAGCCGCCTCAAATAAAGTCTTGATAGTAACCTCGGCAAATGAGCATAAGGATAATATAGCCAAGCTTAAGAATGTCGACGATAGAAATAATCCAATTGAGTGGATTACATCGGTTAGCATGCTTTCTGAGGGATGGGATGTACAGAATGTATGTCAGATTGTTCCCCATGAGGAAAGAGCTTTTAACTCCAAACTGCTTATTGCACAGGTGCTTGGCAGGGGTTTAAGAATACCACCGGAATATAAAGGAGAACAACCTGTTGTCACTGTGTTTAATCATGACAAGTGGTCAAGTAGTATCAAGTACCTGGTTAACGAAGTTCTAGAGATAGAGAAGAGAATCCATAGTTATGTTATACCTAAGGATAAGGACTACAATTTTAAGCTCTGTCACATAAAGTATGACAAGACACCAGAAGTTGTAGAAACTCCAAAAGTCACCGGGTATGATTTCAGTAAGGGATTTGTTTTTCTGAGCACTCAACGGTCCAGAATAGAAGAGGATACTACTTATGAGAGAGTAGTTACAGAAGCAAGGCGGGTAAAGAAGACTCTTATAGAGTTCAGGATGTACGCTGTGGAGGAGGTTGCTCAAGTTGTTCATAACAGATATAAGAGTTGGGACATGGATGAGGGCACTAATCATGCACAAAATTACCCCTTTGATAAGATTTCAACAATTATAAAAAATTCTCTTAGAAAAATAGGTGAGAAAGGGAATTTAATTAGTCAGGAAAATAGACAGAAGATATTGCAAGCGTTTGGGGTGGTGAGAAGGAAAGGGAGCAAGAGTCTCAGATACAAAATCGAAACTGAGAACCTCTTTGTGGTTAATACAGCAGATATTAAGAAAAACAGTTTAGGAGTTGGAACTTTGAGAAGAGAAAGCAGCATCTTTTATGATGACTATTCTTTGATAAATGGGGGAGATGACGACAAAAAGCTATTAAAAGAAATTATTGGGATGTTTGAGGACGGACAATTGCATAGTGCCTCGTTAATAAAAGTCGGAAATACTTTTAATTTTAAGACCCCTTTAAACATTGCTTTTGCCTCATACAAACCTGAAAGGGATTTCATAAAGAGATTGGTCAGCGAAGAAAATGCTAAGAAAATAGATGCTTGGGTAAAATCTCTGGACGTAGGATTTTACAGTGTGGAATATTCTTGGAGAAAAGGAGAGCACCCAAAACAGGGAAGTTTCAATCCAGACTTCTTTGTAAAAATTGGAAGAGATATATTAGTGGTTGAGATAAAAGCAGACACCGATATATCAAATGAAAATAGGGCAAAGCTTAGATATGCAAGAGGGCATTTCGATCGGCTAAATAAACTGCAGTCCGAATACCAATATTATTTTAAGTTCCTTTCTCCCTCAAGTTACGATCTTTTCTTTCAGGATCTGAGAGAAGGAAAATACAAAACGTTTAAGTCAAAGATTGAAGCTGAATTGGAGGATCTTGATCAAACAAACATGTAGAAACTATCTTCCCCATCTGGAAATATTGGCCGACCTGGTTAACGCTCAGTACCTCACTTTGTTCCATTTCTGCTCCCGATATCTACGTTTTTCAGATAAAATAATAGATATTCTAACTCCATTTAGCAATGGAAAATGGTGCAAAAGTGTGCATCTGCCAATAGAAAACCGTCGTCATTTTCTTGAGGTCTCTGCAGACGCAATGAATAAGGTAATCCGATTTTTTACAATAGTTCCCAGGCGGCTGCCATGAAAGCTTCGGACCTGCACTAATTGATATGGAAGACTAAACAGCTCACAGAATGTTTTTCCCTGTATGTCCTTTAAGGAAACGGTAAATAATACTATCAGCTAATAGGAGTAAAAAGAGAAACTATATAAAGATGGTCATATATAATTGGTTGCTTACTATATTTGCTGTAATAAAAGGGAGGGTGTTAAATAATGAAAATAGATAAAATCAAAGTGGAGCCTGGGTTATCACTTGGAGCCATCATGAAGGACGTGGAAGGAGGAAAATTGAGAATACCACGTTTTCAAAGGGAGTTTGTTTGGGAAAGAGCTAAAGTGGTGAGGCTCTTGGACAGCATTTACCATCAATTTCCAGTTGGTAGTTTCTTCTTTTGGCAAGCTCCGAAAAAGTACAATAAATTTTTCAGAAATATTGCGGAATTAAAGCTACCCGAGCCTGATGAAAGAGATCAGATGACTTTTATTCTCGATGGCCAGCAAAGAATAACGTCCCTTTACACAACTATTAAAGGTCTTTCTATTAATGATGTGGATTATAGCCATATTTGTTTTGATTTGGAAAAACAAGAATTCATGGCTAGAAAAGGCGATAATAGAAGGTATATTGCTGTTTGCGAAATGCTGAATGAAGAAAAACATCTCGAAATACACAAGAACCTGATAAAAGATGAGAGTCTACCCCACGAATACTCGGACAGATTTGCAACTTGCAGAGAAATATTTATGACTTATCCATTTTCGGTCGTCATAGTACGAGACACAGAACTAGAAGATGTCTGTGACATATTCGAAAGAATTAATCAATCTGGAAAAAGATTGAGCCTTACAGATCTAGTTATTGCGAATACTTGGAGTAAAGATTTCGATCTGCGAAAGAAAATAGAAAAACTCAATATAACTTTGGCTAACAAAGGCTTCCAGAGAATAGAGGGGGAGGCAATAACAGAATCGTTGTCCTTAAACATTAAAGGTGGCTGTACCCGATCTTTCCAGCTTCAAATGACAACGGACGAGATAGAAGAAGCATGGAAGAAAACCACTGAATCAGTAAATTTAGCAATAGATTTTTTGCGAGGAAATTTGGCAGTTAAAAGATATAGTTTTTTGCCTTATAGAGGAATTATCCCCATTTTGACTTACTATTTTTATAAATCAAACAATAGAGCTCTTATTCCATTTCATAAAGAAATAATAGAAAAATGGTTCTGGAGAGTTTCTTTCTCGGAAAGATATTCTGCGGCAGCGGCTACTCGGATAGGTGAGGATAGAAAGCTGTTTGATCAAATTATCAACGATCAACAAGCTTCCGTAGAGTATCCTGTAAATATAAAAACGGATACTATTAAAAATATCCAAATGCCTAGAAAATCTGCTATCAAAAATGCTGTAATGTGCCTGTTAGCCCTTAAGGGACCAAGACACTTCAGGAATAACACTTTGATGCCATTAGATGATAACTATTTCTCAGATTTTAACAGCCCTGAAAAGCATCATATCTTTCCTGCAAGCTTCTTGAAAGAGCAAAAAATTGTTGCAGGGTTTTCTCTTGCTAATTTTTGTTTCATCCCGGCAGAGTTGAACAAGGAAATATCAAACAAAAAACCGAGCGATTACTTTAAAGAATTAAAAGATAAAAATCCGGAATTTGAAAAAACAATGGTAAGCCATTTAATCCCTGTTCATGAAGAATCTGGAATATGGGGAGATGATTACTCTCTGTTTATTCAACAAAGAGCTGAGTTAATAGTGAAAGAAATTGAATCGTTGTTAGGCGAGGAATAAGTCTACTGAACTTTTGGGACGAGAGAAGTAAATGATGGCAAACAGGATACTATGTAAAGAGGTTTAAATGACGGAGAAGATCCATCAAGATAGGGAGCATTTTAACTTTTAGAAAAACAAACCACGTTGGTCGTTGTTATCAACATCGTCCAGTCCTGGGAGCCATATTCGCTCACAAAGATCCTGGAAAGGATTTCCCCTTGATTATCCTGCATGAATTGCACAGCGCATAGTAATATCTTCAAAAGTCAAATTCTGCCTGAGGATTCTTCTCTTTTATCAGTTTGTCAATTATGTCTATGAATTCTCCAGCAGTTTTTAAAGCATCTTCTGCTTCTTTTCTTGAACAGGGGATATCAGGCTCATAAATAAAGCGATGCCTTTTTCTTCTCATAAAATCATAGTCATTGATAACTTTTTTGAACTTATTGCCCAATACTGAGCTTGCAAACTTTACAATGGTCAGATGTTTATCTTTAATCTCAGGCCTGAATCCTTCGCTGAACATTAAAGCCAGCCCTGAGCGCAACATGGCATTATAGGCATAGTTGTAGGCACATTCTTCGTCATCGTCGATATTTCTTTTAGCTGTCTTCAGGTCAGTATAGGCCCGTTTTATCAGATTGTTTATACTTTTCCAGTCTAACAGACATTTCTTAATCAAACCCTGTCTTAAAAGATTTTCTTTTGATTCTTTATAGATCATCTTCTTTACCTATCAACATTATTTTTGGATTCTTTAATAAATCCATAATGAAGCCACTTTTTGCTAGTTTCTTTTGTATATATTCTTCCCATGAATACACTGTGATGTTTATTTCCCTTTGTAATCTTCTTTCCAGGTCCGCAACTTTCTCATTTAATAAAGATGTGTCAGGATTACCTATCGTCATAAGGTCTATATCACTAGTGCCCTTTTCGTTCCTTTTAGCGAAAGAGCCGTATACGAAAGCTATTCTTATTTTCTTAACGGATGATAAAGCGTTTCTCAAACTTGCGTCAATCCCCACGGTTTTACAGACAATAGCTCTCAGTTCTTTAAATAGAGGATGCTTGGTATTCAAGGTGTAGTAAAGTAAGTTTCCAACCCTGTCCGTATTAAATAAGTTATCTTTTTGAAATTTCAAAAGTTCTCTACGTATACTACCAGCAGAGTGACCCAATATACGCTGAAGTTCCCTCAAATAGTATTTTTGAGATATATTAGTGAAGAAAAGAGTAAGTATATCTTGCCTGATTTTTGATTTTGTAATGTATAAGCTCTCTAACATAAATTGAACTCCTTTTTGAGTACAATTGTACTCAAAACAGCGTACTCTGTCAAGACCAGATTTTTCATTTTGTTTACGACTTCTCTTGCAAAATAAGGATGGCTTTCAATCTTCGGGAGGTCTTCAGTTGTAGCTAGGCTGAGAAACTATAGGCTGGAAGCTGACTCTCCTGCGCCATATCCTCATAGGAATCTTCAATATGGTCCTGTCAGGAGCCAGTCTATACAACTTTTCAAGCATGCCGGGTTTGTTATCAACATCGTCCAGTCCGGGGAGCCAAATTTGCTAGTAAAGCCCAGGTTCTTTTAAGGCTTTCTGGCTCTTTGTTTTTCTGGTATTATGGTTTCTTCCCGGTCCCACATATAAATTATCATATTGTCTTGGTAAGTAACAATGTCGCCTTCTGTATAAAAGTAAGACATTGACTGCTTTTCTCTAACCAAAAATCCTTATTTTTCTCTTCCAGTCTTTCACCTTCAAAATTTTTATTTCTGGAAAATTTAGGCTAGCTTAAAGGTAGGTAGTAAAGGTAAGATTTTTAAGGTGTTAATCTCTGTAATGTGGAATTCTAACAGAAGAGCACTCGAAGCACAGGGAGATTTATGCAAGTACTTTGACGTCTTTAAACGTAAATTTCTAAATAACTTGAATAAAAGAAAAACTTCTCTATAATGAATATATACAATTGCAGGTATTTTACCAAGACAAAACCTAACGAATAACCGGACGATTAAAGGAAGATGGTCAAATCTCCATCATTGCCAAGAAAAGAGAGTAAGCCAACTCAAAGAATAGTAAGTGGCATTTTATTAATTATTTTCCCCTTTCTTTTAGCTGTCTTTCCTGGGTTATACATAACCGGAGCTGAGCCATCCTGGCGAGCTCTGGATCAAAAACCAACATTAGTTTTCATTCGCCAAAGAGTTTCTAAGGAAGACGGAGCCTATCGATTTAACCTTAAGAAAGGACAAGAAAAATCTCCTTTTCTTTCCGTCACTACTAAAGGCAAAAAGACCGGATTTAGAAAATTTATACTGGCTGAAAAAAAATTCCAAAGTGAAAACTCTTCTTTTCCCATTTCTAAAAGTCACTCCATTGGTGAAGAGTTCTGGTTAGGATTCCCTACTCACGCAGAACTTTTCTACCAAGTCGCGCACATCAATTTTTGGGTAGAACCCAGAGCCCCGCCCTCTATTCTTTAAAAATCCCCTTATAGTAAAAGTGTCAAGCACGTTGCTGGTCAGTTTATTACTGCTGCCATCAAGGTGGACTACGCCTGTGGTTAAACAGATTAGGTTAGAGTGATCTGACAGCTTGTAGTCGACTTTTAATGAGCAATAGGAGTCCAAAAGTAAGGATAAGAAAAAATTTACTATAAAACCTAAATCTTTGGACATTGCAAAGATAACCACGTTTAGCTCGACCGTTAAGTTGTGTGAAAGATGTGTGAAAGAAAAGAATTCACCAAAAAAGGAGAAGACATTGCAAGGAAAACTTTTCTACGATCAAAAATATGGAATCAAGTATTACGCTAAAAATCGTGAACGATACGATCTTGAGGTAAGTCCCCTACCCCAGGTAGGTGAACGAAAATCTTACGGGATTTACCCGATTGGAGGATTCCTGGTTAAATTTGCCCAAGTTGTTAAAAAAAAGTTTTTTTCTCACGAGATAAGATTTACCCCGGTTGCTATAAAAGAGCTGGGCATTGAAGCGTCTGATGATCTTGAGACCAAAAGCACGGAGATGGCTATCAAAATCCTCGAGCAGGGCTGTCGCGATGATATGATCGTTACGGTGAAACACGCTGACGAATATGTTGCACAGTCATCTGAACAATCCCTTCCCAAACATCGGCTTCATCACCGCTACAAAAGCTAAATCTTTCATAGCAACTCGAGGAAAGGCAAGCTGAAAACTGGAGTGAGATTAATTGACCATTGCCAATCTAATGCTCCCATGTTCCAAGGAACTGTTTGGTTTCAAGTTAACGGGAAAGGATCTCGCGATAGATCTGGGAACTAGCAAGACCCTGGTCTATAGGAGAGGATCAGGAGTGATTCTCGATGCTCCCTCAGTACTGGCAATTAACAAGAAAAATGGCCGAATACGGGCAGTAGGATTAAAAGCGAAGCAAATGCTGGGTAAAACCCCTCAGACTATTGTCACAATCCGTCCTTTGCAGGATGGAGTTATCGCCAATTTTGATGCGACCCAGAGAATGGTGAAGTACTTCCTCAACCAGGTGCGCCCACGCAGAACAACAGTTGGTTCCCGCCTTATAATAGGAGTTCCTTGCAAGGTTACCAAAGTGGAAAAGAGGGCCCTGATAGATATAGCAAAAGAAGTAGGAGCAAGAAAGGTATCTTTAGTAGCCGAACCCGTAGCAGCGTTGATAGGGGCGGATATACCCATTTTCAAACCAGTAGGAAACATGATCGTTGATATTGGAGGGGGAACGAGCGAGGCAGCTATAGTTTCCCTCAATGGTGTGGTTATAAGTAACTCCGTTAGAATGGCAGGGGAGGAGATGGATCAAGCAATAATTCAATATGTGAGAGAAAAGTACAAGCTGCTCATAGGAGAACAGAGGGCTGAGAGAATCAAGATCAACCTTGGATATGGCTGTCCCAAAGGGAAAGCTAAGAAAATGAAGATGAAAGGGAGAGATTTGAACACAGGATTTCCCAAGGAAATAGAACTTGATTCTGAAGAAATGCAGGAAATACTCGATCCTGTCCCCGCTGCCATACTGGATATGATAGAGGTAACTCTGGAGCAATGCCCCCCTGAGCTTGCTGGGGATATTATGGAGAATGGGATCTACCTTACCGGTGGGGGAGCCTGTCTTAGCGGTCTAGATACGTATATCTCGAAGAGAGTGAAGCTTCCAGTTAAGATGGTTCCAGAGCCTCTTTTAGCGGTAGTTTTAGGTCTGGGAAGACTTCTTGAGAATGATGATCTTTTATCTGCCGTGGAGATAACTCCCAACACTGGTTAGGAAGTCTAGAGGCCCGCATCTTCGCTGCGGCTGATGCTGCTGAGGCGGCGATGAGGCAAACTGTCGGGGATAGGGGTATGGATGAAGCATTGACAGTGGGACGAGAAGAAATTCAGGAGGCAGCAGCAGACAAACTCCAGCAAATCCTGGATCTCTATGAAAGCGGTATCCATATAGTTACCGTAAAGCTGCAAGACGTTCATGCTCCAGGTGAAGCAAAAGAGGCATTCGAAAGGGTTGCCAGCGCCAAAGAGGATAGAGAGCGGCTCATCAATGAAGCTTTGGGGAAATATAATCAGGAAATTCCAAAAGCGAGAGGTGAAGCAGAAAAGACAATAAGACAGGCAGAAGCGTACGCAGTGCAAAGGATAAAATATGCTGAAGGCGATGCCAATAGATTCTTACAAAGACTGAAGGAATATAAAAAAGCAAAACAGGTAGCCAAAGATAGACTTTATCTAGAGACAATGCGAGATACTTTACGGGAAATTGAAAAGGTAGTTATACCAGAGACCGAGGAGTAACTTTTGAAGTTTTTGAATCCTAGAGATAAGAGTTTAGAGGGACTATCTGAAAAATAATGAGGAAGAATCTCAAAGAGTGAGATATAACTGCCAAAAGAAACATGATTCCGATATACGTCCCAAAACTCACTTTTGTCAAAATTTCTACAATTTTGTCGCCTTCTGTGTAAAAGCACGACGTTGACTACTTTCCCCTAAACTAAAATCGTTGTCTTATCGATATTCTATATTACACATTGACGACACTTTGTCCTCTTTTTTACAAAATGCTGACAACTCCTTTGGAAATCGTTAATCTGAATGGAACTCTGAAAAAAGACTGCAGTATTTCCACAATGATCACCCTTTGACAAATGAAGAGGATGACGACAAGGAGCTATTGTCAGAGATTTATTTGTTATCAACATTGACCAGTCCGGGGAGCCAACATCTAAAACCATTTATTGGAGAAGATCTCAGATTATTCACCTATTTAATCTAAACTCTCGAATTACTCACCCGTTACCTCAGTCATGCCTGTTAATTTCTTTAGAAAAAAGAAGAAATTGCCAAGACCGCCGGTTTCAAGACAACACAGCTCTTAGTCTTTGAAATATATCCAAAATATGCTCTCTTATGTCTTTCATTCTGGCATCGGGGCCAAATTCGCCGGCAACCAATAGAACACCTTCAGAAAGTCTATTTGAAAAAAATCTATCCACATTTTCTCTGGCTATTTTACATTCAGGTCTATGTTTGAACTTGGAGATATCACATAACAAAGAGGCGGAATTGGGGATAAATCTCAAGATATAATAGACGTAGTAAAGGTCTTTCCTCATCTTTATTTGATCTGGTCTGAGAGGAAATGTCAGAAGTTTGTGAAAGATATAACTCTCGGGGGAAGGAATGAAAACCTCAATCAAAGTCGTCTCTCCCTTTATTTTTATTTTTATAACGTTCTCCAAAATTATCTCGAAGTATTCCAGTTTGTTTACCAGAATTTGTGATCCGACTAATCTTCTAAGATAATCTTCTGAGACATCTTTCCCAGAGATAAATTCTACCGGAATGGGGACAGCATCTGTCGTCAATTTGACCTCAGGCACAACAGGATATGCCTTTCCAATTCTGAGATGACGCTGCGAGTATTGTAGCTCGGTCAACTTCTTGTAGATTGAATCTTGCTGGAAGTTCTCAATTTTCATTCTAATTCCAATGTCAATATCTGCCGTCAGGTAAGGTTTGTCCACCTCCCCTTTCCATAGATAATTTCTATAGATATAAGGCACCCAGCCTCCCACTATTACCAGATATGGAAGGTAGTCCCTTAAATCCTCTAACACCTTGAAAAAAGCCTTCTCCTGGATAGATCTATTCAAATAGCTTCACCTCTCCTCTCAAGCACATTTTTCAAATAGTCCGCATGCTCTCTTCCTCGTGGCGAAAAATTGTAGAGGTCCAGATAAAGTTGTAGATTGGAGACAACTCTGTATGTGGCGATTTCTCGAACATTGTGGAAAGTAGAATTCTTGTAGTATGGGTAAACAAAATGAATATTCCCCCCTCTAACTAACTGTTTTAGAAGAACTCTATCCTGCATCTCGGAGATAATCTCGTAGAAACTGGGGTGATTTAAATATATGTGGATATCTTCTGTGAACATATAAGATGTTATGAAGTTAGCGCCAGCATGCAGTGTCAAGGCATAAAATTCATCCAGGCCTTTTTCCCCAAGGAAACTTCTTACCTTCTCCAATATCTTTTCATCTGGGGTGTAAAAACTGCACACTTTATTTAGTGAAAAATCGTAGTTTTTAACCCACAGCTCTAGAAGTTCTTTTTTCTTGACCAGCCGGGTATATCCTATTCTTCCTCGATTTACCCTTTCTACAAAGCCAAGTTTATCCAAAAATGAGAGAGTGCGTGAAATAAGTCCTATACTAATTCTACATTTTTCCACAAAGTCTCGCACTTTCCATTTTCTATCCGGACCACGAAGCATCTCTCGTAAAATAAGGGTAGACTTATCCCTAAACAGGCTTCTCTTAATTTGTACAATCATTTGTTCAACCTAGATTATGTTCAATATCTATTGAACATTATAAAATATTGAACATAAAAGTCAAGCAAAGAGTGAATTTATGGGTATGAATGGGCGCCTACAAAATTACGCAAGTTTGAAGTTGGCAAACAGGTAACTGCTTAGCTCACTTGTTATCAACATCGTCCAGTCCGGGGAGCCAATCTTGAGTTTTGCCATATTGGGCTATAGCCTCGAACGGGCTCTTTAGCTTAAATAAAAGGTTTCTGCCACTCAAAACAGGGTTCTGAAGTAGGAAATTTAAGAGGGCTCTTTTTCAGTCACTTCAGAACTTTCAAAGATTTGCAAGGCCCTACTCGCCAAATTTAATACCTTAGAAGCTGTTAAATAGAAGTTTTCATCAGCTTTACTATGCTCTTCCATCTGGATAAATAAGTCTTGCTGTTTTTCTTTGTATTCTTTTAGCTTTTTGTCATACATGTCGTTAGTAATTCTCCTCTAAAAATTTTCCGAACCAGTCCATCTTATTTGCTCCTAAATTCTGTAGAATATGCGGTTTAAGGCTCAAAAATGGGCTTGTTCTCCTACAAACCCCTCTATTCATAACTGGCTTGAAAAAATTCTCTTGATATAGACATTCTAATCTTACCCGGGTCTTATTATAGGTTGCCTTGCCTTAAGTAAATGCCTATATGAGCCTCTCTGTGCGTGTTTTTTCTTGCCAATCAGCATAAAATCTTGATTTATGTTACCGACTATCACTTAGTTTTATCTTTTGGC
>Ga0315551_10001743_pt1 | contig 16368 bp, 18 predicted proteins | sample SalMarSW160290MG_FD_203678 | JGI IMG/M metagenome (GOLD analysis project Ga0315551, IMG submission 203678) | Salt marsh sediment microbial communities from the Plum Island Ecosystem LTER, Massachusetts, United States - Salt Marsh Sediment SW1602-90 ... | reverse complement strand
AAACCTTTTCTAACGCCCTGTAGGTTTTTGACCGCCTCATCACAGCGGGATTTCAGCACATCGAAAAACGAGGCGACCTTGCCCGCCACTGCCGCAACGGTTGTTATTATTGCCGCGAAGCCCAACGGACCGATGAGGTTCTTTATCCCTTTACTTATCCAGCTCAGTGCCCTCTCGGAGCGAGTTCCGGTTTTTTCGGTTTCTTCACCGACTCGCTGAACGCTGCGAGTAGCGGAATCTAAATTCGCCTTCGCATCGTGAGCGCCCGGGGTCTTGATATGTATGTTTACATCTTTAGGCATTTTTCCCTCGAAAATTCACCTGGGCGGGCTGTGGGTACTTACCCGCCCAGGCTTAGCGGAGAAAAACTTCCCGTATTGACTTTTTTTAACTGGCAGCGGTAATCAAGCCGCAAATCGGCCCTGATTCCGTCGTATCGCCGACACCATAAATGCCCGTCGTTATTCGCTCGGTCCCTCGGAAACCAATCTGGTTTGTGCTAAAATGCACGTGGTCCGAACGCTCCACTCGCATTTCGCGACGCTCGCCTAAAAAGGCACCGAGTTTTAAATCGCCGAGCAGAGCGCAAATCTGGCTGTCATCCTCAACGCTTGGCATATCGCTAACAAACTCAACCGGATAGCCGAGCAGATACCGGCCTTTTTTGTCGGAAAGGATTTCAAAGATGTTGGCGACGCCGGCAGTTTCAGCAAGTGGATAAACGACATTGTAGTAAAACTTTTTCGACATATACCACTTAGCTTCGTCGTCGGCTTCTGTCGGCAAAATGCCTATGACCTTGCGGAAGTCACCAAGCGTCAGCTCGGCGTAGGTGTTACCTGAACCAACGACAAGCGACTTGATGTTGCCGATTGTTTCATCGACCGCACGCAGCGCACCGACGATTCCCGTCATCCCGAAGTAAGTCGATGTGCCGTCTCCCAGGAAGCCAATCAAGTCTTCTTTTCGGGCAAGAGAGCGGGCCATCGATAAACCAATAATTTCACCAATCGCAACGACGCTGTCCTCCTCCAACTCTCTCGAAACTTTCGCGAGACAGCAAAGCTGGCGAGCCGTCAAGCTGACTTGTCCGAACTCCATATCGGATTCGTCTATTACCCCGCCTTCACCGGGACAAAATATCGTCAGGTCGGAAGAAACCTTTGGAACAAGCATTGTTGAGCTTCCCATTTTGACGACAAGTGCATCCCGCCGAAACTTGCCGTAGATGCCTAACTTCTGGATAATCCAGCTTGACAATTCTGTCGGCACAAGCATACCGCCAGTGCCCGCGACCTCGCCCATTGCTTTTTGGGAAGCCGCTGCCAGGACCAGCTCGCCGAACTTCTTTGCTTCCTCGTCCGAAGGCCAGAAACGGGTCTGGTCGGCAATAACATCAGAACGGCCCGCCATCGCCGCTCGGTACGCCTTGAGCTGTTTTTGCAGGTCGTCAATAACCTGTTTCATTTCGACCATACCTTGGTCTGTTTCCTTTTCAACTGTCTTTATCCGTTCTTCGACGGCATCGAAGCCGTCCTTGACTTTTGTTATCGTTGCGTAATCCATTTTAATATCCTTTATAAAGTAGTTTCGTCAGAGCAAAAAGCCGGGGCCTCTGACACAACCCCGGCCCGTCTAGGAGACCCGCAATACCGAAAGCAGACAGCACCAAAATACTCCGCAGTATCCGGCCTACCAGCGGAAATTGATTTGTGCTGCCTGAAAAGCGGCTAAGCCGAATCTTTTCTAAATTTATTCGCATAATCCGGCTCGTTGTCATTTTTCGACTCACTATCATCCGGCGGTAAAAATGGGTCGCCGTTTTCCCAATCGCATCGCAGTAGATATTCTGCGAATTCAAGACATTCCACATCGAAATCCCTGCCCTGGGCTGCGTATTCCGCCCGCACCTCGTTCAGATATTGTTCTTCAAAACGCTCTTGCTTTTTCCCCTCGACAAAAGCGAGCTTCGCGGCCTTGCTTTTTGCCAGGGCCGCTCGGTTTGCGGGAATCGCAACCAAGCTCACTTCGAGTAATTCTACCTCGTCGTGTACCAAAACTGTCTCGCCGTCTTCTACCTGGCTATGTGATTTTTTCCCGATGAATCCAACGCTCACGGCCTTCATAAACCCGTCGCGATAAAGTTGCCAGTAATCCTGAGCCAACTCAGTCTCGGCAAACTGGACAGTGACAAAAAGGCCGTCTTTTGTCGTCCAAATTTTTACGGCCTTACCGACGACAGAGGGTTCGCCGTTATCCAACCGGCTCTTATGGCCTGCCAGGATAACTGGATTTTTCATAAACCCCGGCAGCGACTTTTCATACGCGGTCGGTAGGATTTTTTCATCTTGCCGGTCGAGGTCTGCATTGCTCGCCAGAAAAGTTATCTGGCGTTTCTCGACGTCAATGGTCTTCGGTATCGGGTTGGCCTCTCTCAGCTGCATCAGACGTTAGACCTCAAAAAACTCTCCCGCATTTCCTGCAACGCCAGCGATTGTTCCTGAAACGAAAGCCCGGAATCAGTAATGGCCTCGGACAAAACTCCTAAACATTCGTCTCGTAAAATCTCAGCTTGGTAGTCGGCCTCTCTTAGAGGCAATCTCGCAAGGGCAAGGTTCAAAACGTCGGCCTGAAAATCGAAGGTAAAATCGTCGAGCAGTGATTCGATTTCCGCGACATAATTTTCGACTTTCGGTATCTCCATTATGCGCCTGCTATCAGCTCAATTTTATTGAGCGTCACCGGCTGTGTGGCGCCTAATAGGAAAGCACACAGTTGCGCCCGCTCGCCTGGACATAAATCCCTCAAAAGCTCCTGCAAACGGCTATCGATAAACTCATCGTTGAAGTCAGTGAACTTGTCGTGCACGAATCCTCCAACCTCGTGCTGGAGCGAAAACATTTTGCCAAGCAGAAAGCTCCACTCAAGTCCATTCTTAAATCTGTGAGGAGTTGCAATCATTACGCACAAATTTGTAAGGGCATTCTCCTGCTGCCGCCTGATTTCTTTGGCCTCGCCCTGAATCATTTTTTCATCTTCCAAGTCCACGCTGCACCTTAAAATTTCTCGCCGCCGCTGTTATCACTGGCCGATAAACCTCGCCTTTCCCCGCAACCCTTTGGGCAGCATAGCGACCCTTTCCGCAATCGACTGCACGGTGTTTTTTTTGGAGTCCAAGTTTGTCCACAAGTCTGACATCGAACTCGCCCACTTTTAAATAAGTCAACACCGTATTTTTTCGATAACTTGTCCGCGCGTTGCTCTGGCGAATAATTTTTCATCGGCTCCCGCCACTCGCGACCTCTTTTTATCTCCGCAACAATAAGCACAATACCTGTTTAGATTTCATTTGACTAGCCGGCCCCGCCGCCGGTATCTTTTGTAACGATGTTGTCCGGGAACCGAGGTTTTGATTTTGGTTGTTTGCCGCCGAGCGCTTCGATGATTGTTATAGAGACCGCATTTGCTGCTGAACGCCCTTCTCGTAAAGCTCGTTGCTTTGCAAGGCGAATGGCCTCGCGATTTACGATGCGAATTGGTTTCTCGTTGATTTCGGTTTTCAAATTAAGGCCCTATATTCATTTATCACAATAAGTGATATGTCGGCATATATAACCTACTGAGATTAGTAAATGCAAGACATAAATCGGGAAAATTCAACAAAAGATGAAAATTTCGGGGAGAGATTACATAAATTACGAACAGCCAAGGGTTTAAGTCAATCTGAACTGGCAGCTTTAATTGGCTATAAACGAAGTGGGTCTATATCCAACATCGAAAAAAACAAAACTTCACCTGACACAAAAACCTTATCAAGAATCGCCGAATGCCTGAACGCTAATCTTCATTGGCTTATCATAGGCAAGCTCTCTCCCGATGGTGAATCCTGGCGTGAAAGCTACGCTGAATTATTTCGTATGTATAGCTCTGAAGGCGGATGGTGGATTGACCGTTTGAGGGGTGAAATAGCCAACCTAAACAAAGAGATATTTGACTTACGTGAAAAAGAAAGCAGGGGGGAAACAATCAATCACATCACTTTAGAGTTGAAGAACGAAGCAATACGTGAAAAACAGAGTAAACTCAATCAAATTAAAGACCACTTACAAAGAGCTATTGACCGACTAGGTGGGGTCCGTATTGAGTATTGACTGTCCCATAAAAAAATCTTCAAAAAAGTGAAGATTTTTTGACTTTTTGAGTAAGATTTTTCACTCACCCTCATTTTTGGCGTAAAAACGCAGAACCTTTAATTTTGGCCTAAAAACGCACTTCCTTATTATTGGCCCAAAAACAGGGGTTTACTGCAACTCTTAAAATGGCCTGATTTTGGCCCGTTAATTGTCAGTAAAAAGCCCCTTAACACCCCGTAAAATCGCGATTTCCCCGCTAACTCCGGGTATTCCCGCAACAATCAATCTACTGCCATTTCATCTGTCGGTTGACAATGAAGCTCATCGGGTGATGGTTACCACGTCCGAATCTTAGCTGAAGGACATTGCCCCCACTCAGGCATCACTTACACGAGCAAACCCGTCATTTAGCCATCTTTGAAGGCGTGATTGAACTCCTGCTGGAAGCGCAGCTTGTGCTTGACTTCTTCCTCGGCAAGAGCAAGCAGGGTTTCCTTGGCATTTTTATCAGTGACCATTGCAACCAGGTCCACGTACAGCCGAAAAGAGGTCTCCTCTTTCTTCATCCCCATAAGCAGCATAGTCTTGTAATCGATGTCTATTTTTGACAACTCATTGCCGGCTTCGAAATCCTGTTTTTCGGGCGGGGCTTTATCCGTGCGGACAACTTTGCCTCTTTTCATAATCTCCAATTCAATTTTGGTCTTGTGCTCAAGCTCCTCCTCGGCAAGGTCAACGAAGACTTTTCGCATCTGTGGGCTTTGCACCCTTGCTGCAAGGGCGAGGTAAAACTGATTGGCGTCGGCCTCGCGGGCGGCAGCCATTTCGAGGATTTCATCATCGTCAATAAACTCAGCCACTGGAGGTTAATCCATAAAAGCCAACAATACCATACAGCACAAGTATGATTTCACATTAAAGTAAAGGATATACGACCATTAAAGAGGCGTCAAAGTAAAATATCAAGAACAAAGCGGCCGGAGTATTGAAGGGGAAAGAAGCATGGATTGATTGAATAGTGCGATTTTGAAACTGAGTGTGTTAACTATTCGTCGGCAGCCCCTTCGGCCAAGGTCGGGTAATGTTCGCCGGCAGCAGGTTACTTTCCCCAGAAGGCAGGCGGGGCTTCGCCTACATACTGCGTCCAGGTGCGGCCTTTTTTCTCAAACTCGACGTGGTCGGCGTTAATTTTGAGGACTCTCACGCCGAAAAGCGTGTCGTTTTCGCGCACGATTTCGTCGCTAATCAGTGCAGCGCCGGTGCCACCTTGAAAGACAATGCCGGTAACTTTACCCTTGGGCGGTCCCAGAGGCCGCCTGCTCGTCCAAACCGTCGGCCTTTGGGTAGCGTAGTAAGGTTGCGTTTCGAGGGCAATGGCCTTTTGCGCCTGCAGCGATTCAACCGCCAGTTGAATTTTTGTCCGAATGGCCGCTTCCCTTTGAGCACGCTGAGCTTCTAATTCTGCAAGCTGTGTTTTCGAAAGCAGATTTTCAGAGGGGACATAGCCAAGCTCCTCGAGGCATCTGTTTCTGCGGACAGCTTCAGCTCTTTGTCGCTGAGCCAGCCCATCCTGGTTGACATCATCGACCTGAACATTGGCACGCAATTGAAGAGCTACTATCTGCTGGTTGTAGTAATGCTCTACCAATGCCCGCCGGTAATCTTCATCCTGCTCCTCGCTGCAGGCGGCCAGCCGGGGCATAGCGAGAACAGTCAGAAAACAGACCGATATAAAGGCCCACAATCCCCTATTTGTCACGACCTTGTTTGGCATTGAGATACCTCACGGTCATAATTCTGTAGAGCCACCCTGCTCGTTTAGACTATCTTATATGTTATACGGAAATCCGGCATCGAGAGTTGAGGACTTTTACCGGTCCGAGATAAACAATGTTTCACAAGCGAAGCTACGGTGTCAGGAAGGCGGGAATAAACCCCAAAATCACCTTTTGGCGGATTCTGCGAGTCGAGAGGCAAATTATTATAGGAATAAAAAGGCCTTTTTGTATCCAGCTCAGTTAAAGGCAACTTTAGCTACGGACAAACAGATTCCCCGGCAACTGCTTTATCAGGCCCTTGAGTCGAAGCGAGACAAGCAAGGCATTTACACTGCCCGCCGGTAAATCCGATTGCGTAATAATCTGTTCTACATGGACAGGGTCAGTATCCAAACAGTCATAGACCGACTTTTCGGTCGGTTTGAGCTTTAGTTGGCCAGCATCAAACAACGGCGTATCCATCTCTGCTTTAACTGCCTCGTCAACCGACCTGGCATGACCGTTGAGCCGACGGCCGACGCTACCCAGCGCCTCCATAACGTCCTCAACACTCTCAACAAGCGTCGCACCCTGCTTAATCAGCCGATTCGTTCCCCGGCTAAGCGGGGAGTCAATCTTGCCGGGCACCGCCATAACTTCGCGATTGCTTTCAAGAGCGGCTTTGGCGGTAATAAGCGAGCCGGACCGGTTGTCTGCTTCGATGACAATAGTCCCCAGTGAAAGTCCCGCGATTATTCTGTTGCGCGGTGGAAAATTTTCAGCCAATGGCTCGTAGCGAAGGGGCAACTCGCTGATGCACGCGCCGGACTCGGCAATCCTATTAAAGAGATTTTTGTTTTCGTGAGGAAACACATTAGCCAGGCCGCAGCCCTGAACCGCGATTGTACGACCTCCCGCAGCAAGAGCGCCCTGGTGCGAGGCGGTATCGATGCCCAGTGCCATTCCCGAACAGATTGTGAAGCCCGCAGCCGATAATATATGAGCAAAGCGAGACGCCTGCTCACTGCCGTAAAGACTACAGCGACGCGCGCCGACGACTGCCACGCAAAGATTATCCGCCTCGGTAATAGTACCTTTGACATACAAGACCGGAGGCGGGTCATATATCTGCTTCAACAGGGCAGGATACCGGTCGTCCTGTAAATGTATAATCCAGACGCCGAGCTTCGCAGCCAACTCAATTTCGGCCTCGGCATTTACCTTGTCCCGGCTGGAGGCTATCTGTTCCGCGGTCCGTGGGCTTATGCCGTCAACTTTCGTTAATTCGCTGACTGACGCCCTCAGAGACAGTTCAGGTGAGCCGAAATGAGTAAGCAACCGGCCGAAAGTTACAGGGCCAACACCATCTGAACGTATTAGCTTCAGCCAATTGTCAATACCCGGTGAGTTTGGGGGCGCTTTAGACATCCTTATCCATATAACTAAAAATACTCAACGTGACTTGAGGCAGAGTATATGTGTCTGCCAAAACTGGTCAACTAAAATCAATTTCAGCGTCCTTGCTCAACGTAAAGCCGCATTGTATGGACTGAACAACCATTCACTGGAATCGTATGAATCCCTGGCAGACTTTATGGCGGCGCAATTACTTTTTATAAGCATTTATAATAAAACAACCACTTCTTCTAATGCCAAAACGGTCCACCGACAAAAGGCACGCCAGTGGTCGCTATGATGTAACGGTTTTGTAAATAAGAAGTTATGTTTACCTGCGGCGAGACAGGCCGCTTTTAACGGGATTAGTGGGACCTGGTAATTGAATTGCACAAGATATTATGCTAAAATAGCTGGTTTATGACTAAGCGTGCAACAAAAACTCGGAAGAAACAGGCCAAAGGCCGTGCGCCAAAGCTTGCGGCAGTTGCCTCAAAAAAGCCCTTTAGGACGTACGACGAGGCGATTAAGTATCTCTACAGCAAAACCGACTACGAACAGGAAAGGCACCTGAGATACAACGTCGATACGTTCAACCTGAAGCGAATGGGGCAATTGCTAACATTAGTAGGCAATCCACACAAGAAAATCGATACAGTCCATATAGCCGGTACAAAAGGCAAAGGCAGTACAGCAACGATGCTGGCGAAGATGCTCGAAGCGAACGACTACAAGGTAGGTCTGTATACCTCTCCGCACTTAGTTGACCTGCATGAGCGGATTACGGTGAATTCTCAGATGATAAGCAAATCCGCAATGCTCGGGCTGCTCAACCGTCTCCACAAACCCGTGGAGAAACTTTCAAAAACAAGCAGTCCAACTTTTTTTGAAATTATGACTGCGCTTGCCTTTTTGCATTTCGCTGATGTCGAAACCGACGTTGCGGTCGTCGAGACCGGTTTGGGCGGCCGGCTGGACAGCACCAATGTCATAAAACCAAAGGTGGTCGGTGTCACCAGCCTGAGTATCGACCATCAGCACCAGTTGGGAAGCACTATCGAAGAAATAGCCAGGGAAAAGGCAGGTATATTTAAGGCGGGCGTTCCGATAGTAACGGTTCAGCAGGATGCAAAGGCGCTGCAGGTTCTGAAAGAACACGCGGCAGCAGTCAAGGCGCCGCTGAGCATAACCGGTGTAGATATCGATTTCTCTCATCGGTTCGAGACGTCACCAGAGCACGGGCCGCACAACCGCGTCTGTCTGACGACGCCGACAAGTAAATTCGAGCACCTGCGCGTTCCACTTCACGGAATACACCAGGCGATAAACTGCGGTCTGGCACTTGCGATGCTCGACAAACTCAAGGTCTGTGGTTACGAGATTGACGGCGATAAAACGGTTCGCGGACTGTCGAGTGTCAAACTGCCCGGGCGGATGGAGATGGTTTGCGAGGACCCGCGGATACTTATAGATGCGGCCCACAACGCAGGAAGCATCAGGGCGCTTATGCACGCTATCGGGCAAAACATTCCTTACGACTCAATGATAGTCATCTTCGGGTGCAACATGGACAAGGACGTCAAAGGAATGCTGCAAGAGCTGCAGTTCGGGGCAGATAAGGTGATATTCACGCGCAGCAATTCCACCAAGGCAATGTCGCCGGAGGATTTGGCGGAGATGTACGTTGCGATATCGGGCAAGATGTGCCAGACCGCCATGGATTTAACAGAAGCAATACGCTTAGCAAAAAGCGCGGTGGACAGGGAAGACCTTATCTGCATCACGGGCAGTTTCTATCTGATTGGCCAGGCCAAGGTCCGCTTCCAGGCAAGCTGAGCCGTCCCGTAATCCAAAACCGCTGAAGACCGGGAGCAATAGACATCACTGGTAATAAAAGACGGCCTTTTCCCAGCTACCGAAACGCAAAATCCTCCGGGCGTGAGTTTTGTCTTCTCCGGGCATAATCAGCAACGCAGCGGTCCCGATGTGGGCCTTGCAAAAGGCATTAACCTCTTCAACAGAAGCCACCATAAATGCGGTCGATAAAGCATCTGCAACGGCAGCGGTCTGAGCGATCGCCCAGGCGACGAGCTTTGCTTCAACCGATTTGCCCGAGCGGGGGTCGATTATGTGCGGGCCTTTGCGCAGACCCGATGCGCTTAAGGCGCAGCCAGCCAGATGAATTTTAGCCAGCAGTTTGCGATGGTCGAGCGGGTCCGACAACGTTAGGGGCCAGCCGGGCATACCGGCGGGGGTGCCAATCGGTAAGATGGTGCTTTGACCTGCTGAGATAAGAGCGGCATCTATACTCCAGTCACGAAGCAACCGGCCCATTGTGTCAGCGCCGTAGCCCTTGCCAATCGCGCCGAGGTCAATTTTGATTCTGTTAGTCAGCAATTCGACAGTGTTGTCGGCTTCGTTGAGCACCAGCCCCGGCGAGCCGGCGCCGCTTTTATGCAGAGAGCCAAAAGTTATATCGAACGCACCGTTTGTTTGTTTATACATCTCAATCGCAATTTGCAGGCATTCGAAGGTCGCGGGGCTTAGCTGCAGGGGACGACCCGGTTCGAGGGAGTTGATACGGGAAACGTCGCTATTTTCTATGAATCGACTGAGGTTGGCCTCGATGCGGTCAAGCTCATCGAAAGCCGCCCAAGCGGCCTGTTCGGCATATTTGGCGTCCGGGTGGGCGATGAAGACATCGAAAGTCGCCGCCATAGCGCCGTGGCGAAAGCGACGAAGGTTGGGTATCCCGCAAAGATTTTCTCCGAACGAACTGTCCGATTGCAATTCAATCATCAACGGGCTTTCAAGGCCAAGCTGAATTTGTAGCCGGCGGCGATGTCCTGAGTGAAGACTATTCCCTCCGGGACGGGATAAGGCGGCGAGTCGTAATCGTCCCAGCCCCAGGACAGTATTTGGCCGTCGGCAGTCAAAGCCAATATATGCAATGTGCCGGCTGCAATGGCGACAAAGTCGTTTTCATCGGGCTGGCGATAATGGTAATCGGGGATGCCCGGCTCAAGCCAGTCGTCGCCGCCCCAGGTGATGAGCATATCATCGGACAGCAGCAGGAAATTGTAATTGTCAGCGGCAGCGACGGCCTCGTGGTCGTTGCCGGCGAACATATAAATCCGGGTCTGGCCCATTTCGTTGCTGCCCCAGGCGCGGATAGTGCCGTCGGACTGCAGTGCCAAGCTGTGATACCTTCCGGCGGAGACGGCTACGTAAACAGTTCCGGTGTTCGGGTCGGGTGCATCGCACTCGCCGTAATAATTCCATCCACCCCAGCCGACAACCAGGCCTTCGGTTGTAATGGCTAGATTATGGTAATCGCCCGAAGCGACGGCGACGTAGTTATTGCCCGCGGGAACATCTATTTGGCCATTCGAGTTATCTCCCCAGCCGATGAGCGAGCCGTCGGATTTGAGCGCAATGCTGTGGCGGGAGCCGCCCGCGATTGCAACGTAGTCATTTCCGGGTGGGACATCGCACTGGCCGTAGCTGTTCCAGCCCCAAGCCGCGAGCGAGCCGTCGCTTCTTATTGCAAGGGCGTGATATTTGCCGGCGGCGACGTCAACAAAGTCGTTGCCTTCGGGGATATTGCTGACTATGCCGTCTTCGTCGTCGCCCCAGGCGACGATGGGGTATCCGAGGCCGATGGTTGCTACGGCTATTGCGTTGGGGTCGTCGTTATCCGGCTGGGAGGGATTGGCGTTGATTTGGCCTTTGTAAACGAGTGTGTAGCTTTCGATACTGTCGCTGTCGGGTTTTGTGAACGTTCCGATAATTTCGTCTTCGAAGTCCAGCGTGCTGCTGCCTGGTATCCAGCCGGTGATTGTGAAGTCATCTATTTTTGTCCTGTTGCCGTCGTGGTCGTCCCAGTAAAGCTCGAATGAGCCGCCTTTGAGGACTTGAGGCACACCTGAGTTATTGCTGTCGTTGGTGATGTAGAGTTCCATCAGGTTGCAGTCGGGTTCGAGGCAGTTGGGCTCGATGGTCAGCCGGCCCCGGAAGAAGTAATTGAGCAATCCGGCTGTGTAATCGATTGTGCGGGGAATGGTAACGTTAGCGTAATCTTCATACACATTCACATCGAATGTCGTATGATACGCTACCGTTTCCGTAGGGTAGGGAACTCCCGCCAGATACGCGTACTTTTGAATAAACTTCGTCCGGGCCAGGTGCGTTACGTCGTATCCGCTGATATATCTGTAATCAACGCTTAAAAGCCCCCAGAGGTATTTCTCAGTATCGACATGCTCGGTTACTCTGGCAGAATCGGGATGAGGAAAGTAATATAAAGTGCCGTCATTTTCCCTGAAGATTGTGCTTTTCGACAGGAACTGATAATTTGTTTGCTCCGACAGGCCCCAGGTAGAAAGCGGGGACGTGCCAATGTATGTGCCGTTATAGTCGTTGACATCCCAGTAGTCGGAAAGTTTTGAAAACGCCTTCGGCTGCGGCGTCCAGCCGGCAAGCCATCTTTGAGGGATTGCTCCTAAATTTTCTATCTCACCTTCAACATGCCTTTCCAAAGGATTGTCCTTAAAATTCAAAGGCGATTTAGTGCCACGGTAATGAGCTTCGATGAAGTCGTTTCTGGAATGTGCGGGGACACCCATGTCTTCAAGCAGGTGTAAGACACAACCTAAATTGAGAAACATACTTGCTAAATTTGATTCGCGATATGTTCTGTCTTCGAGGACCAATGAGCGTCTGAAATCCTCTCTTGCTGACCGCCAGTAGTTCTCATTGTATTTTGGTATTCGGCTTTTTCTATCGTACCCCTTTATAGCCCACCACAAGGCAGATTCGCCAGTCAGGTCAAAAGGACCAAGAGTAGGAATACCCCACCAGTCAGGGTGGTCCGCCTTATTATCTAATCCTTCATTTCGATACGAGTCATGGAAATGATGTCGTGGTCTTACTGGCCAACGGCGACCATCTTCATCTTCAATAGTGCTGCCAACTTTAAGCCACTCTAATACAGTTCTATTTGTTTTATCAGGTTCTGAATTTCCTCTTTTTATTCGCTCTTTTATGCCTGATGGGAAATCCCATTCCAATTCAGTATTTAACCCATCTTTTAAACCCAACTGAATTTTCAGATAATCATCTAATTTCGCTGGATTATTATCAATTTGAATAGCCTCATCTGTTAACGCTGGATGTGTTAATATGTTGCCATATGCATATAAAGGTTTGGACCAAACAAGAAATATGCCAAAAGAAAGCATTGTTATCAAAATTGGCTTTCTCATTTTTTATAATCTCCTAAACAAAACTCAAATACACACAGGATTTACCACATGCTGTTGAATACCTCGGTGATAAAAAGATCGGTTAACACAAGGGCCGACAAAACAAATACAAGAAGCGTTAGTGCTATTTTGACTTTTATATTCCTGTATGGCCATATTTTCATCAGCATAATCCACCCTACATCTAACCCTATAACTATGAGATAAGACAGGCCATAAGGATTGTTTTCAAAAAAATTGGGGTAACTCCTTCCTTGCCAAACTACTAATAATATGAAACCACCTACATAAAATACAATTGTAAATATTGCCAAGAAAATGCTCTCAAGTGGAGTGAGCGGAAATTTCCGTTTCTTTTCTTGCATTATTTAATCTCCTAAACTTTGTTCCTGAACGCCATCACCAAAAATCAAGAAGCTAAAAGTAACAGATTTTTCTTAATATGCTCGCCCAGAACCGACTGGTTGTTAGAAACAGACAGTTCCGTCAAGGACTTGTGGGTTTTACCCGCCCACGAGTACGCGTGGGTGTTCAATCCTTGACTACAATCGAGTTGAGTTTTCAAATAGCTATCTATGACGCTACTAACTTGTGTGGCTTTATCTGTTAGTTCCGGATGTGTCTGCTTGTTTCCCCAAGCATATAGATAACTGCAGTCGCCTAAAAGGAAACAATAGGAAATTATCGAAATTACTATTTTGCCTTTTATCTTCAGAGTCCCCATAATGTCCTTCTTAATGTCTCGTACTCACTTATCCATTAAACTCTACCAGATGTTGCTGAGCCTGTTTAGTATCAACCAACACACAAGTGCAGAAGCAGACAAAGTCAGCACCAAGTGAATCAAAAATGCTCTGGCTTTTTTGCTTTTCAATGGGCATAATCTTAATATTATTACTCCAAGAACAGCAGAGCCTAAGACTGCTACGACTCCGAGGTAAGTAGAGAACCAATAGGGTGCGAATGTATTCATAGGTTGCAACAGTAACACTGTAACGACTAAGAATATAATCACAAGCACTGTCACTTCGGTAGCAATTTCACTTTTGCTATATACTTGCTTTGGTTCTTTCTCCTGCTTATTCATTAAATGTGCTCCTTTATCTGCAAGCTATCCGCTGCGTCAAAACTCGTAAATTTTCCACTGGCCGGTTTCGTCCCTGACAAAAAGGACAGGATAGGCGTATGTATCTCCATCTTCTTCACGCAGAAGGTCGTAATAGGCAATCTCATCTTTTTGCTGTATGAAGATTAGCTCGCCCATCTCCTCTGCCATTTGAGGAAGGTAGGAACTGACCTGCTCGAAGAAGATACGATAGTTTTCTGCCGATACTTCTGTGAAGTAAGATACAGACATATTTACATCGCTTGCTGCCAGGGCGGCTTTGAACTGCTCCCAGATGCCTTCGGGGCGGGAGCCGGCAAGCCAGCAGCCGGCCATAATGGATAAATCGTTGTAATCGACAATGTTGCTGTCATCGAAATCGCCCGCAAGGCCAACGCCTGAGACAAGCCAGTTTTGCGCGAACGTGGCGACATCCTCGAAGGCGATTACGCCGTCGCCATCCAAATCCGCCCTCTGGCACTGCTGATACTCGCTGTATCCGAAAAGCCAATACCAGCAAAAGACAACAAGGTCGTCGGTATCCACAGTATTGCTGTCGTCAAAATCTCCTGCAAGGTCCTCTCCCGACTGCTGCCAGTTTTTGGCGAATAGGCCAAAATCAACGAAGTCGGCAGAGCCATCGTTGTTCAGGTTTGTAATAGTCGGCTCAAATATATCGCCTGCCAGGGCAAGGCCGCATATTGCAAGACAAATAATCCCGACAAGCAGAAATGACTTTCGATTATTCATACTATTTCCTCCCGAATGCAAGTCAATCTTTGACTCAACAGCCAAAATATAACTCACATATAAAATACGTCAATCGTGTTTTGATAAAAAATATCGGTCCCACAGGTCTTTTGTAACATATCCCCTCAATTCGACTCCCGGACGAAGCTCGACATAAGAATCAAACAACGGGACATAGAGATTTTTTTGGCCGGGCGGTGACAAAGTGTACAGCTTAGCGATAAGGCGGCTTTCAAGCTCAGCGGAGGCGATTACGACAGGGGCGGGAGATTTGATTTCATTAACGTCGTTATACCAGCCAAGGTTTTTGAAGGAGCGCAGATACCAGGGCAGCGGCCAATAATCGCCGTCGGGACAGACTATCCAGACAGGCATTTGGCACCCGGCCGGGTCGGCATCCGCGACCTGCTCAATCCTCTCAGCGATTTTAAGCACGTCCATAGACGGATATGCATAAACATAAGGATTGTCGAAATCGACCTGCGGTGCGCAGCTTGCGAGAACCGCCTGCAAAGCCAAATCAATCGAGACTGTAATGAAAAGTGCAACTGCAATTATACGGGCCAGTCGACGCGTGAGCAGATTGAATATCCCTGCGATACCGATACCGGCCAGCAGAATCATCGGCTGATAGAAGCTAAGCAGACACCACGGCGTCTTGTAAGGTATCGCCGAATAGACGATGAGTAAAACGACTGTGTAAACGGCCAGGAAATCAGCCAAATGCAGGTCAATTTTTGCGAGGCCTTTTCTCGCAATGACAAGGACGGCTCCTGTTGCAGCCATAATTACAACGAAGGCCTCGGTCCAGGGAGGGCCTGTTTGGGATTTCGCATAGGTGAGCAGCTTGAGATAATAATACCAGGGGTGGATGTGGAACTCGTTGTGGCTGGCGCGGTGAAAATAGACCGTGTAAGCTTTTATAGAGTCTATGATACCAGCCAGATTCTTAAAAAATGAAGAAAAGAAAAGGCAGGAGACACAAATTGCCAATATGGCGGCTGCCACCAGATGAACAGCCCTAATTTTCCCGAACGCGCTTAGGGCAGTGAGCGGATTTTTATATCGAATCAGCAAGGTTACAAACAAAGCTGCCAGCATCGAGCCGAAGGCAATAACGCAGGTCTCCTTCGTTGCGTAACAAAGCCCAACAAAAAGTCCCGTCAATAATGCCCAGGCAGCATTGCGACTTTGCAGGTATTTATAGCCGGCCAATATCACACCAAAGGTAAAGCAGACAAGCAGCATTTCCGGAATGTAGTCTCGACTGTAAAAAACGAAGGCGGGTGAAATGGCGGTAAGAGCGGCGGCAATCAGAGCAACGGGTCTGCCCAAGCCGACGGTCAGCAGCAGCGGTATAATAACCAGCAGAATACCAAAAAAGACCGGGACGATTCGAAGCGTCGATTCAGTAAGAGAGGCGTAAGTATTTTTTCCGGAAAGCCAGGCGGGAATCAGTGTAAAGTAGTTGAGCGTCGGGCCGTGGAATTCGTTCGGGTCGTAACGGTAATCGTTTTCTTCGAGTAGTTGACCAAACCTGCAGGCGTGGACGGCTTCGTCACCGTGCATCGGGCGGGCATCCAGCCGCCAGGTGCGCAACGCAACGGCAACAATCAGAACTGCCAAAGCTGTGAGCCAGAATTTCACCGGCTTTTTTCTTTCACGGGCAGGCCTTTCGACTCCTTCGACAAGCTCAGGATAAACAAGCTCAGGGCAGGCCGTAAACCTCAACCTCGATGTAATTGTTCATATCGTTGCTGCTGTTTGCGTTGCTGTAGCAGCGAACGTAGCGGGCAACAACGCCCTTGGCATCGATGAGCTTACCCTCGGCGGTCTCAACGTAATTCATATTTTCTCCCAGCCCAAGGCCGGAGGAGTTGTCGTCGTCATTGTTGAAAAGCGTCCGGACATTGGTGATGAAATCGGGGTCATCGGCAACCTGAACGACAACATCTTTATATACG
>Ga0315551_10001741_pt1 | contig 16370 bp, 11 predicted proteins | sample SalMarSW160290MG_FD_203678 | JGI IMG/M metagenome (GOLD analysis project Ga0315551, IMG submission 203678) | Salt marsh sediment microbial communities from the Plum Island Ecosystem LTER, Massachusetts, United States - Salt Marsh Sediment SW1602-90 ... | reverse complement strand
TCGATGGACGGCACATACTTGCACTGCTCCAGGGCGATGATGGTCTGACGGGTACAGCCGACCCGACTCGCCAGTTCCTCCTGCGTCATCTCGTCATGGTCGAAGCGCAGTCTCCTGATGCGGTTATTAATCCTACTACTCATGACTCACCTTTCGCCCGTACAGCAGCAGCGCCGTAATTGCCTGCGTAAGTAGCAGCGTCACCCCGCCGATGATAACGATGAACAGCGGGAAGTATACGGGGATGGTCTCGCTGACGTTTTCCATATAGGTAATGGCCAGTGCCAGCAGCAGGGCGGCGACGACGCTGTAGGATACGCCGGTCGCCCAGAGGGAAGCCTTGCGGAAAATAGACCTGTCCCGCTCGTCGGTGACGGCTTTAAGTCGGCTTTTCAGGATACCGGCGACCACATTCATGATGACCAGGGCGGCAAAGGCGCCGGCGCAGAGCCAGTAAAAGGTCATTTTCATGGTCTCGTCCTGCCAGTAGAAGATCGTACCTTTTATTGAGAAGAGCGCCACCCAGCTTATTACCAGAGCTCCGAATATAGCCAGTTGCGCCCAGGCGGTTTTTTGGCTCATGGTCATTTTATCCACCTCCTGTTATGTTCCAGTAATTTGTACAATACATATTGTAATATATAATATACTAATAGTCAAGTATATATTACATTATTTTACGTAATTATTTCAAGTTATTTTGTTCACGAAAGGGGAATTATGCTTTCGGGGTGGTCTTTACAGCAGCGTTCCCTGCGGGGGTTTCTGATTGTAGGGCAGGCCCAGGTGCTCGTAAGCGCGGGGAGTGGCTACCCGGCCCCGCGGCGTGCGTTCCAGGAAACCGAGCTGCATTAGAAAAGGTTCGTACACGTCCGTGATGGTATCGGACTCTTCACTGATAGAAGCGGCGATGGTATCCAGTCCGACCGGCCCGCCGTTGAACTTATCGATGATGGTATGCAGTACCTTGTGGTCAATTTCGTCCAGCCCGATGGGGTCGACCTCCAGCTTGGACAGGGCGGCTATGGCCACGTCCCGGGTGATGATACCGTCGGCCATTACCTGGGCGTAGTCCCTGACCCTCTTAAGCAGGCGGTTGGCCACGCGGGGCGTGCCGCGGGCGCGGCGGGCTATCTCTTTCAGCCCTTCTTCATCCGCCTCCACCTGAAGTATGCGGGCGGAGCGTTCGACTATTTTCTCCAGCGATGCCTGGTCGTAGAAATCGAGTCGGTACACGGAGCCGAACCTGTCTCGCAGGGGCGGACTTAGCAGGGCGTAGCGCGTGGTGGCGCCTATCAGGGTAAAGGCGGGGAGGTTAAGACGCAGGCTCTTGGCGCCGGGTCCTTTGCCGATGATGATATCCAGGGCGAAGTCCTCCAGGGCGGGGTACAGTATCTCTTCTACCGTCCGGTTGAGGCGGTGAATTTCATCGATGAAGAGTACATCGTGTTTTTTCAGGTTGGTCAGGATGGCGGCTAAATCTCCGGTGCGTTCTATGGCGGGACCGGATGTAGTCTTGATATTGACGCCCACCTCGACGGCGATGATGTGCGCCAGGCAGGTCTTGCCCAGGCCGGGAGGCCCGTAAAAAACAGTATGGTCCAGAGGCTCTCCCCGCCCTTTGGCGGCGGTGATGGCTATCTTAAGATTTTCCTTTGTCTTGTTCTGCCCGATGAAGTCCGTCAGGGAGCGGGGTCTAAGACTCGTGTCCAGAGGCGCGTCCTCGGTGCTGGGCTTGCCAGATATAATACGAGCTATTGTCTCACCCCCTTAATCCTTTATGGGAAGGACGGCGAAAGGAACTCTAGGCAGGTTCTTCCTTGTTTTCTTCTGCCGCTGTCGCCTCTGCTTTCGGCTCTTCGGCAGCCGCTTCTTCGCCTTCCGGTAAATCGGCTGTCTCTTCTGCCGCTGTCGCCTCTGCTTTCGGCTCTTCGGCAGTCACCTCTTCGCTTTCCGGTGAATCGGTTGCTTCTTCTGCCTCTGTCATCTCCGCGTCCGGCTCTTCGCCTTCCGGTGAGGTTGACGCTTCCTCTCCTTCCTCTCCGCCGATAATGTCGTCAACGGTTAACACTCCGTCTTCTTCCGTCATACCCAGGCTGGCCAGAAGCTTCATCGCTTCATCTTCTTCTCCGGCGGCGGTCAACTCGGCCACCTCTTCTTCGCCGAGGTAGCGGGCAGGAATCAGCTTGCCGATGATGACATTTTCCTTAAGTCCGACAAGTCTATCTACCCGGCCATTGGCCGCGGCTTCGGTGAGGATTCTGGTGGTCTCTTGGAAGGAGGCGGCCGCCAGCCAGCTCTCGGTGCTTAATGAAGCCCTGGTGATGCCCAGCAGGACGGTATGTGCCGTTGCCGGCTCACCGCCTTCGGCCAGCACCTTGGCATTGGTATCTTCGTAGATAAATTTATCAACCAGTTCGTCGGGTACCAGGTCGGTATCACCGGCGGAATCGACGCGGACTTTGGTCAGCATCTGGTGCGCGATGACTTCGATATGTTTGTCGTTGATGGTAACGCCCTGGGAGCGGTACACCTTCTGCACCTCGTTGACCAGGTACTGCTGCACGGCTTCTTTCCCCAGTATGCGCAGTATGTCGTGCGGATTTATGGAGCCATCCGTAAGCTGCTGACCGGCTTTTATTTCATCGTCGGTCTTGACCCAGATACTGGCGGTAGAAGGAATAATATATTCCCGCTCCTCTTTCTCGGCATAGCTTATAACCAGCTGCTTCTTCTTAACATTGGCTTCTCCGGCAAAACGGGCCACGATGGGTTGTTCCTCCGGGGCCGGGGCGGTATCCGCTTTGCCGCTTTTAGCGGCGGCCGGGGTTGCCAGCACCATGCCGATATCCACCCACTGCCCTTTCTTGACCATCACCTTCCAGCCTGTAGGCAGTGCATATTCGTCCTGGTAGATTTCGGTGCTGGCGATTTTAATTTTTCGTCCTTCTTCGTTCTGAATCACCTCGGCGGTCCCGTCTATTTCCGAGATAATCGCCTGTCCCCGCGGTGTCCTGGCTTCGAAGAGTTCTTCCACCCGGGGGAGGCCGCTGGTAATATCAAGTCCGACCACGCCGCCGGTGTGGAAGGTGCGTAGCGTCAGCTGGGTGCCGGGTTCGCCGATACTCTCGGCGGCGATGATTCCCACGGCTACGTCGGATTCGATGAGATTTCCGCGGGCAAGGTCGCGGCCGTAGCAGAGCCGGCAGGTGCCGCGCCGTGATTTGCAGGTAAGGGGCGACCTGACATAGACCGAGGTCAGACCGGCCGCGTTAATTTCTTCAATTATATGTTCATCGATTTCTTCATTCAGCGCGACGATGACTTCGCCGGTTTCGGGATGGATGATATCGCCCGCCGCCATCCTGCCCAGTATACGGTCGGCAAGCGGCGGTAAAATACCTTTTTCTTTCGGTTCTGATATCCAGAGGCCGTCGGTAGTGCCGCAGTCGTGCTCAACGGTAATAACATCCTGGGCGACATCGATGAGGCGCCGCGTGAGATAACCGCTATCAGATGTCCTTAAAGCCGTGTCCGCCAGTCCTTTGCGGGCGCCGTGGGTGGATATGAAGTATTCCAGGACGCTGTGGCCTTCGCGCAGGCTGGACTTGATGGGGAACTCGATAATTTTACCGGCGGGGTCGGTCATCAAACCCCGCATACCGGCCATCTGTCTTATCTGGGAGATGTTACCCTTGGCCCCGGATGTTGCCATCATGTAGATTCCGCCGTAGCGGTCCAGGTTGCTGGAAATCGTATTGGTTATATTATCAGTAGTCTCCATCCAGACACCGACGATTCCGTTATACCTTTCTTCATCGGTAATCAGACCGCGATGGTACTGGTCTTCTATGGTGGCAATCCTCTTCTCTGCCTCATCCAGCATCTCAACCTTGCTTGCCGGGACCTTTATGTCATTCATGGCAATGGTTATTCCCGACTTTGAGGCGTAGTGGAAGCCGAGGCGCTTGATGCTGTCCAGCACTGTCCCCGTCTCTTCGTCGGGCAGCAATTTACAGCAGCTGGTAGCTATATGTTTCAGGGTGGATTTGTCTATTATTCTGTTAAAGAAGCCGAGTTCTGCGGGGAGGACCTCATTAAAGAGGATGCGTCCCACGCTGGTCTTGATTCTCTCGCCGGTTTCTTTGTTCCTGACGTTAATCTCTTCTCTAAGGTCAACCACGCCGAATTCATAGGCGAGCTTGGCTTCCTCGAAGCTGCCGAATAATCTACCGTCTTCTTTGCCCTGGTGCCGAATAGTGGTCAGGTAGTAGCATCCGAGCACCATGTCCAGGGTCGGCGTTACGGTGGGTTCGCCGCTGCTGGGCAGCAGTATATTGTGGTGGCTCATCATCATGTCCCTGGCCTCTTTAACGGCGGCGCGTGACAGCGGCACGTGTACCGCCATCTGGTCGCCGTCGAAGTCGGCATTGAAGGCGGAGCAGACCAGCGGGTGTATCTGAATGGCGCTGCCGTCGATGAGCACCGGCTCGAACGCCTGGATACTCAAGCGGTGGAGGGTAGGGGCGCGGTTAAGTAATACCGGGCGCTCCTTGACGACATCCTCCAGGATATCGTATACCTCGCTCTTGGCTCTCTCTACCAGCCTTCTGGCGCTCTTGATATTGGGTGCCAGCCCCTGCGCTACCAGGCGGCGCATTACGAAGGGCTTGAACAGCTCCAGGGCCATCCGCCGGGGCAGGCCGCACTGGTGAAGCTTCAGCTCCGGGCCGCAGACGATTACCGAGCGTCCGCTGTAGTCGACGCGCTTGCCGAGCAGGTTCTGGCGGAAACGCCCCTGCTTGCCGCGCAGCATGTCCGAGAGTGATTTTAATTTATGGTTGCCGCTGATGGAGATGGCGCGTCCTCTCCGCCCGTTATCGATGAGGGAGTCGACGGCCTCCTGGAGCATGCGTTTTTCATTTCTTATGATAATTTCCGGGGCGCCGATATCTATAAGGTGGCGCAGCCGGTTGTTGCGGTTGATGACTCTCCGGTACAGGTCGTTCAGGTCGCTGGTGGCGAACCTGCCGCCGTCCAGCTGTACCATCGGCCGTAAATCGGGCGGCAGCACCGGCAGCACGGTTAATACCATCCATTCCGGCTTGTTTCCGCTGTTGCGGAAGGCTTCGACTACCCGCAATCGTTTGCTGGCTTTCTTGCGCCGCTGCCCCGAGGAAGACTGGGTTTCCTGCAGCAGGTCGTTGCGTATTTCATTGAGGTTGATGCCTTTCATAATATGCAGGATGGCCTCGGCGCCCATGCCGGCCTCGAAAACATCCCCGTATTTCAGTTTGAGGTCGTGGTATTGATTTTCGGTCAGCAGCTGTTTTACATGCAGTCCGTTCAGCTTTTCCGTATCGAGGGCAAGCTCTTCTTCAAGCTTGATCTTTTCATCGACTAGCTGGCTGCGGACTTTGTTAACCTCCTCCACGGTGGCCTTATCCTGCTCCATCTGGGTGATTTGCGCCTCTACAGCCTGCTGGCGCTCCTCTACGTTACGGAGCGTGCTCTCCTCGAGCTGGCTGATGGCTTCCTGGCGGGCTTCTTCTTTAACTTCGGTGACGATATACTGGGAAAAGTAAAGAACGTGTTCCAGGCTGCGCGGCGAAAGGTCCAGCATCAGGCCGAGTCGACTCGGTATGCCCTTGGCGAACCAGATATGACTCACCGGGCAGGCCAGCTCGATGTGCCCCATGCGTTCCCGCCGTACCTTGGCGCGGGCCACCTCGACGCCGCATTTATCGCAGATAACGCCCTTGTAGCGGATTCTCTTGTACTTACCACAGTAACATTCGAAGTCCTTGGTCGGACCGAATATCCTCTCGCAGAACAGGCCGTCCCTTTCCGGTTTCAGCGTGCGGTAGTTGATTGTCTCCGGCTTGGTTACTTCACCGTATGACCAGCTGCGTATCTGCTCCGGTGAAGCCAGTGAGATACGGACAGCATCAAAATCGTTAATCTCGAACATCTTCGTCTACCTCTCTCCAGCGTGGTTCTTCACTTTCTTTAAGCTCTGTCTCCAGTTTGTAAGCTTCTTCCATCGTTTCTTCTGCGGAGGCTACTTTGGTCTCTTCCTCGTTTATCACCTCAAGGGCAAGACCCAGGCTCTGCAGTTCTTTAACGAGCACCTTGAAAGATTCCGGCACGCCCGGCTGGAGAATATCATCGCCTTTGATGATGGACTCATAGGCCTTGGCGCGCCCGGTAACGTCGTCGGATTTGATGGTCAGCATTTCCTGGAGGTTGTGGGCGGCGCCGTAGGCTTCCAGCGCCCAGACCTCCATTTCGCCGAAACGCTGCCCGCCGAACTGTGCCTTGCCGCCAAGCGGCTGCTGGGTAATGAGGGAATACGGGCCGGTTGAGCGGGCGTGTACTTTGTCTTCCACCAGGTGGATGAGTTTCATCATGTAAATATTGCCGACGGTCACCGGCTGGTCGAAGGGTTCGCCGGTTCGCCCGTCATGCAGGATAACCTTTCCGTAAGTAGGTGGGGAGAATTTCCCCTCGGCGTTGACCCTTTCCACTAACTCATCCAGTTCTTCCGGGCTAAGATTGCGGCCGGTTATATTCAAACCTTCCAGCCATAGGCGCAGGCCGATGTCCCTTGCCTTTCCTCTCTGGGATTCATCGAAGACGGCTTCGCCGTCGTAGCCGTGGCTGTTAACCCAGTCTCTGGCCTTAGCCTGGTTGTAGGGGGCCTTGTCTTTCCCGGGGGTGGGGTCGACAGCGCCGGCCTCCTGTACTATCCAGGAGCGGCATAATGCGTCCTCGATGGCCATATCGTCCGCGCCGTCGAAGACCGGGGTAAGCGCCCGGAATCCCAGCACCTGGGCAGCCCAGCCGAGGTGGGTTTCCAGCACCTGGCCGATATTCATGCGGGAAGGAACGCCGATGGGGTCAAGGATGATATCTACCGGAGTTCCGTCGGGGAGGAAGGGCATATCCTCTTTGGGGGCGATAAGGGAGATAACGCCCTTGTTGCCGTGTCTCCCCGCCAGCTTATCGCCGACGGATACCCGGCGTTTCTGGGCAATCCATACCTGTACCCACTGGTTGACCCCGGCGGGCAGGTCGTCGCCGCCTTCCTTGCTGTCTTTACGTGTATAGACCTTGACATTGATTACCTTGCCCCATTCGCCGTGAGGTACTCTCAAAGAGGTGTCTTTGACCTCCCGCGCTTTTTCACCGAAGATAGCCCGGAGCAGTTTTTCCTCCGCGGAGAGTTCCGTCTCGCCCTTGGGCGTGATTTTACCCACCAGCGTGTCGTCCGGCATTACCTCGGCGCCGATACGTATGATACCGTCTTCATCCAGTTCACGCAGGCTTTCCTCGCCGACATTGGGTATATCCCGTGTAATTTCCTCCGGGCCCAGCTTGGTATCTCGCGCTTCCACCTCGTGTTTATTGATGTGGATGGACGTGAACATATCTTCTTCAACCATGCGGCTGCTCAAGATAATGGCATCCTCGAAGTTATAGCCTTCCCAGCTCATAAAAGCCACCGTTACGTTCTGCCCCAGCGCCAGCTCGCCGTTCTCGGTGGCGGAGCTGTCCGCCAGCAGCTGGCCGGTCTCGATACGGTCGCCTTTGCTTACCAGGGGCCGCTGATTGATGCAGGTTCCCTGGTTCGTGCGGACGAATTTCATAAGCTCGTAGATATCTTTTTCGCCGTCGTCGCGGGTAATTTCGATTCGATACTTCGTATTGAATTTTTCATCGATGTTGCCGGCGAGTTCGGTCACCACGCCGGCGTTATTCGCAAAGACTACCTGCCGGCTGTGCTTGGCGGCCTCAATTTCCATGCCGGTGGCTACCAGCGGCGCCTCGGGACGAAGGAGGGGTACCGCCTGGCGCTGCATGTTGGCCCCCATCAGGGCGCGGTTGGCATCGTTGTGTTCCAGGAAGGGCGTCAGGGCAGTGGCGACGCTGACCACCTGCTTGGGTGAAACATCCATTAGGTCCATTTTATCGGGTGTTTCCAGAATGTAGCCGTCACTTAGCCTGGCCTCGATTCTTTTTTCTTTAAACTGGTTGTTTTCGTCCAGCAGGGCGTTGGCCTGGGCTATGATATATTTATCTTCCTCGTCTGCCGGGAGATAGATAATCTCATCGGACACGAAGGGTACGACCTTTATTTTCCTGGATTTCAGTTTAGCTACCTTGGCGGCAAGCTGCGGGGTAATAACCGTATCGGCTTTTACCAGGGTACTGCCTTTCTCATCGAGAACTGTCTCCGTAACCGTTCTGCCGGCGAGATGCTCGTCCTTGTTTTTTACCTCGCTGATAACCTTGCGGTACGGTGTTTCGATAAATCCGTACTCGTTAATCATGCTGTACGTGGCCAGCGAGCCGATGAGTCCGATATTCGGTCCTTCCGGCGTCTCGATAGGGCAGATGCGTCCGTAGTGAGAGAAATGGACGTCTCTGACTTCGAACCCGGCGCGCTCGCGTGACAGGCCGCCGGGACCCATGGCTGAAAGCCGGCGTTTATGGGTTAGCTCCGCCAGAGGATTGGTCTGGTCCATGAATTGCGATAGCTGCGAGCCGCCAAAGAATTCCCTGACGGCGGCTACGATGGGGCGGATATTCACCAGGGCGCTGGGCGTAACCGCCTCCGTGCCGATTATACTCATGCGTTCCCTGACTACCTGTTCCAGGCGCAGGAAACCGATACGGAACTGGGTCTGTACCAGCTCGCCGATGGTGCGTACCCGCCGGTTGCCGAGGTGGTCGATATCATCGCCGTGGTCCTGCCCGTTGTCAATCATAATGATGTGACGCACTATCTCGATGATGTCTTCACGGGTCAGGGTGCGCTCTTTAAGGCTGACATCGAGGCCAAGTCGCTTGTTGAGCTTGTAACGCCCCACGGTGCCCAGGTCGTACCGGGCCGATTCGAAAAACAGGTTCTTTATCAGTTTCCTGGCGTTATCCAGCGAGGGCATCTCGCCGGGGTGCAGCTTTTTATAGATATCGATCAAAGCCTCTTTCTCGTTTTTGATAAGAGGCTCACGGTCCATCGTCGTGCTGATGTAATTGCGGTCGGATTTGTCCTCGTCCTTAAACAGGCTTAGCAGTTCTTCATCGCTCCCGTAGCCGATGGCGCGCAGGAGGGTAGTGATGGGAATCTTGCGTTTGCCGTCTATTTTAGCCGATATTACGTTCCGGTTGCTGGTCTCGAACTCGAGCCAGGCGCCGCGGGTGGGGATTAATTTCGCATTGCATAAATCGCGACCGGAAACAGGGTCTTCTTCGCAGGTAAAGTAAACGCCGGGAGAACGCAACAGCTGGCTGACGACTACCCTTTCGGCGCCGCTGGTAATGAAGGTGCCTTTGGCGGTCATCAACGGGATATCGCCGAAGAATAAATCCTGCTCTTTAATCTCGCCGGTTTCTTTAACGAGCAGCCGCACCTTGACGTACAGCGGAGCGGAAAATGTCTGGTCACGTTCGTGGCATTCCTGCTCCGAATGTCCCGGGCGCGGTTCGCGGAACTCGTAAGCGATAAAGCCGAGCTCCAGCCTGTTGCCGGTAAGGTCTTTAATAGGGGATATTTCTTCAAGCAGCTGTTTCAGCCCTTCTTCCTGGAACCTCTGGAAGGAATCCAGCTGGACCTTAATCAGGTTAGGTACGTCCAGTACGTTGGGCAGCTTGGCATAAGATTTGCGTGGAACGGGGGTCTTTGATTCGGGTGTGGGTGCCGACGATGCTAAAACCATTCTTACTCCTTAGAAAAATGCAACAATTCTCGTGTTTAATACGCTGTCTTTTAGAAATAAGACGTGCGTGTATATGCACAAATATAACGGACATATACGCCTGGGAAGGTTAAAATAATAAACACTTGGGGCATTATTACAAATAATAAGGATATCACTTTCGTATATAGCTTGTCAAGTCCGCCGACACATTTATTTTTAATAAATAATGAAATATTTTAGTATTTTTTTTAGAGAGAGGCGGGTGGAGTTATAAAATAATAGCGTCTTCCTGCTATAATATGCTTGGTGATATGGGTACGTTGACCAGGGCCAGGCTGTTGCTGGCTATTGTAAGCACCTCGTTGGAAGAATTCGCCGTCTGGGCAATCTGGCGCTGGCTTCTTCCCGAGTTCGGGATATTTTTGCCTTTACAGGTGGTTATCGGCGTGATGGTAGCCTGGGCCGGATTCAGCATCTGGCTTTTTGCTTTTACCACCCGGACGTTGAAAAAACAGGTGTCGGTCGGTCTGCCTTCAATGATCGGTACTAAAGGCAGGGTTTCCGTCAAACTGTCTCCGGAAGGTATGGTGAGAATCAGAGGTGAACTCTGGGGGGCGGCTTCAGCCGAGGGCGATATCGATAAGGGTGAGGATGTGCTGGTAGTGGGCGAGGATGGCTTGAAGCTGCTGGTGCGTAGAGTCAAAGATATTAAGGCTACACGTTGAAGAGAAAGGTAATAACGTCTCCGTCCCGGATAATGTAATCCTTGCTTTCAAGACGGAGCAGGCCCTGTTTTTTAGCCTCGGCCATGCCGCCGCACCTTACCAGGTCTTCAAATCCTATTCCCTCGGCGCGGATGAACCCCTTTTCCATGTCCGTGTGAATCTTGCCGGCGGCTTTAATGGCGGTGGTATCTTTCTTGATAGACCATGCCCTCACCTCGTTAGAAGCTGCGGTGAAGAATGTAATAATGTCGGAAAGCTCGTAGGACATTTTGATTACCCGTTCCATCCCCGCCTCCATGATACCGAAATCGGCGCGGAATTCCCCGGCTTCGTCTTCTTCCATCTGCGCCAGTTCCATTTCCAGCTTGCCGCAGATGGCGATAACCCGGTATTTTCCCCCGGCGTATTGTTTGTTTAGCTCTTCTTCCAGGGAAGCCGCTTGGGGGAGCTGCTCTTCACCGATGTTGACCACGATGAGGAGGGGTTTAGCGGTGAGGAACTGGTAATTGGTGATTAGTCTGGAGGCGGTCGGTTCCAGCGCCAGCTCGCGGATGGGTCTATCGTTTTCCAGCTCGGCTTTCAACTGTATTAAAGCGTTTTTTTCTTGGAGGAGAGTCGGGCGTTCGTTCGGTTTGGCCCCTTTCAGGGGGGTCTCCAGTTTTTCCAGCCTTCTCTCCATGATGGCCAGGTCAGAGAAAACCAGTTCCGTGTTGAGAGAGCTTATATCTCTGCGGACATCAAGGCCGCCTTCGGGGTGGGGGATGCTGTCGTCGGTAAATGCCCGCACGACGCAGATAAGCGTATCGACCGTATTGAGTTGATTGAGCAGCTCGCCGCCTATGCCCTTGTCCATGGCCAGTGTTTTGACCGAAGCCCCCACGTCGATGTATTTCGCTTCGGCGGGGACGATTTTTGGCGGGTGAAAAATCTCGCTAAGGGCCTTAAGGCGCGGTTCCGGCACCCTGGCGATGCCGACATGCGGGGAAAGTCCGTCCCTGGCGTGGGTGGCGGTATCCGCCTTGCCTCCGGTAAGGGCGTTGAAGACTGTCGTCTTGCCGCTCTGGGGCAGGCCTATAATGCCGATGTTAATACTCATCAGTGCGTCGTGCTGGTAGCCGCGGCTGGATTGTCAGCGGCCTTTCTTGACTATATCCCGGGCTTTCTTGAGGGCCAGTTCCCTTTCGTCGATGTTTAATTTATCGTTGGCGGCCAGGTTGAGCAGGACGAGCAGCGCTTCGTGCGAGGCCATATCGCCGAGCTGGTTGATAGCCTGCGTCCTGATTTTACTGGCCATCTGCATATCCGTGGCGATTCCTGCCAGTTTCCTTAATTCTTCGGTCACGACGCCTTCATCAGGGATTTCCGACATCTTTGTTCACCTCTTGATTTTAGCGGTATGGTTGACGACACAGTGTTTCTTAGTGCGATTATTCATTAACGGCGGTTTTTTGTCAACCTTACTCATTGGCCGCCGGTATGGTAAAATGGGTAAACTCCCCCCGGAGGATGATAATTGCTGCACGTGCTTATCGGCAAGGACGATTTTGCCATCCGCCAGGCGCTCGACGGTATAAAAAAGGGCATCGGTGACGCCGGTGCCCTGATGTCTAATACCAGCGTGCTCGACGGACGCCAGGTAACGCTGGAGCAGTTAAGGCACGCCTGCGAGACGGTGCCTTTCCTTTCGGAAAAACGACTCGTCGTCATCGAAGGCTTGTTCGAGCGTTTTGGCGGCGGAAATAAAAGGGGACGTAAGAAGGCATCCGGTCAGTCGGCCCGGCCGGAAGAATATCAGGCCATAGCCGATTGTATAAAAGAGCTGCCGGAATTCACGGAGCTGGTGATAATAGGAGGCGAGGTGAAGGCCGGCAACCCGCTGCTACACGAGCTTTCGGCTTTTATCAGGATAAAATCTTTCCCCCTGCTGAATAAGTCCCAGCTGGGCCAGTGGATTGCGCAGCGGGTAAAAACAGCCGGCGGCACTATATCCACGCAGGCGGTGGAACTGCTCGGCAGATTCGTGGGCAACGACCTCTGGACCATGTCCAACGAGGTAGATAAGCTTATCTCTTTCACGGACGGACGGCGTATCGAGGAAGGGGACATTAGAGCGGTGGTGAGCTATGCCCAGGAAGCCAGTATCTTCGCCATGATTGACGCCGTCCTCGAATTCAGGGTCGGTGTCGCCCAGGAGCTGTTGCAGCAGCTGTTCAAGCATGGGGCCGCCCCCGCCCAGATTCTGGTCATGCTCTCGCGGCAGGTCAGGATTATCTTTCAGATGAAGGAAATGAGGCGACAGAAAAAGACCCGCGCGGATATTCAAAGCAAATTGGGACTTACCCGCGACTTTGTTATACGCAAGGCCTGGGACCAGGTGGACAGGTATTCTACCGCCAGGCTCCGCGAGGTATACCACCGGATTCTGGAGACGGATATCTCCATCAAGACGGGCAAGCTGGAGGGCGAGATCGCCCTGAATATCCTCTTTGCGGAACTCGGGCAGAGAGGCGCCGTTTCAGCTTGACAAATTGACGAAATAGGATAAAGTAGTAATAACATGACCGCAAAGCAAGACACGCCCATCCTGGCCGTTGATATCGGCGGCACCAAAATAATGACCGCCCTTTTTTCTACCGAACTCAAGATGCTGGCTAAAGACGTCCGGCCTACCCTCGCCGATGAAGGCGTTGAGGCGGTCGTTGAAAGACTCTGCTCCGCTATCGGTGATACGCTAAAACAAAATAACTTGGAATCATCCCGACTTGGCGGTATCGGTATTGCCTGCGCCGGCGGCATTGACTCCGGCAGGGGCGTGGTGGTGACTCCCTCCCCGAACATGATAGGCTGGACGGATGTTCCCCTGGCCGATATCTTAAAGAAAAGGTTCAAGGTCGGCGCTTACGTGGTTAATGACGCCAGTGCCGCCGCCCTGGGGGAGCACCGCTGCGGTGCCGGAAAGAGTGCAGACAATCTTGTTTTAATGACCCTGGGCACCGGTATCGGCGGCGGCATTATAGCGGGTGGAGAGCTGTATCTCGGCGCTATCGGCGCGGCCGCGGAGATAGGACACATGACTATCGATGATGACGGCCCCAGGTGCGGCTGCGGTAATACCGGCTGCCTGGAAATGCTCGCCTCCGGCCGGGCGGTGGAAAGGGACGCTGTCAAGCGTATTAACCGGGGTGAGAAGTCCTCTCTCGTTAAGATGGTCGGGAAGGATACGGATAAGATTACCGCGGAGATGGTCGGCAAGGCCGCCCGGGAGGGCGACCCCCTGGCTCTGGGCGTTCTCTCGCAGGCTTCTTACTATCTGGGTATCGGCATGATTAACCTGGTCAATATCTTTAATCCGGAGATGATTGTTCTGGGCGGCGGCATGGCGGAACTCGGCGACCTGTTTATCGGCCCGGGCAGAAAGATGGTGGCGGAGCGCGCCTTCCCCGTATCTTCACGCTCGGTGCGTATCGTTACCGCGCAGCTCGGCAACGAGGCCGGTGTTTACGGCGCGGCCGCTTTTGCCATCGACCGGTCTAAGAGGAGGACGGCATGAAGGTTCGTAAAGCGGTTATTATCGCGGCGGGGCGGGGGACCAGGTTTCTCCCCATGACTCGCACTCAACCAAAAGAAATGCTGCCTCTGGTGGACAAACCGCTGATTCAGTACGGGGTGGAGGAGGCGCTCAATTCGGGTATCGAGCAGATTATCATGGTTACCGCCCAGGGCAAGGAGGCCATGGAAGATTATTTCGACCGGTCTCTGGAACTGGAGCATTTCCTGGAGCAAAAAGGAGATAAGGAGCACCTTTCGCAGGTGCGTGAACTGGCGGAAATGGCGGACGTCTGCTATGTCCGGCAGAAAGAGCAGAAGGGACTGGGTCACGCCATTTTTACCGCCAGGGATGTCGTGGGTAATGAGCCCTTCGCCGTGATACTCCCCGATGACATTATCGATAGCAAAGTGCCCTGCCTGAAACGAATGATTGATATCTATGATAAATACGGGGCGGGCGTCGTGGCGGTGGAACGTGTCCGGGATGAAGATACCCGGAAATACGGCATTATCGAACCGCAGGACGTTGCCGACAGGATATACCGGGTATTGAGCCTGGTGGAGAAGCCGGAACCGGCGCAGGCGCCTTCTCGACTCGGCATCGTGGGCCGGTATGTGTTTACGCCGCAGATATTCGATGTTTTAGCCGTCACCCCGCCGGGTAAAGGCAACGAGATACAGATAACCGATGCCATGCAGCTGCTGCTGGAGCAGCAGAAGTTCTACGCGTTTGAGCTTGAGGGTATTCGCCACGATACCGGCAATCCGCTGGGCTGGCTCAAGGCCAACGTGGCGCTGGCTCTAAAACGAGATGACCTCGGCCCGGAGCTTCGGGAATATATAAAGAAGCTGCTATAGAAGATAGCCAAAAAAGCTGCACTAGCTATGTGGGGTAAGTAATTACTATATCTACTATGACGACAACTTGGCACTGACAAGACGATTGAAACTAACGTTTGCCTCTGCTGCTTGTATATGAAGACTCCTATGCACATCAGATGGTATACGAACTGTAAACTTACCTGAATAATTTTTAATTGCTAGTGGCTCTGGTATAGACTCATTATTAGACTTCATTTCTGAAATAACTTCTGATACTACGTTACGTATACCTTTTAATGCCAATTCTTGGGTATTATCCAACCAACTTAGGCTAGGGAACTCCGCACATAAGCCTACATACTCTTCATCTTCATCAGACCAAGTAACCCGATATGTATAACGGTCACTTTTTATTGCTAATTGAGTTGCCATGCTGTGCCTCCAATTTTTCTATAGCCTTTTGTACTTGCCTAACTTGATATGCTTTTGCCTTACCATTATCGTTTTGTATATTTATTCTTGGGTCACCCTGCCAGGGTGTTTTATATATGATATGGCTACCCTTCTGTCGACCTTCTCCAAAATAACATTCACAGACCTTGCAGAGGTCACCAAATCTAACATCTTTAGGATTCTGTAATATTTCTTGTATTGACTCATCCACAGAACTCATTTCAATGGTATCATTAATGATACCATTTGTCAAGAGTTATTATGACATATTCGGTAAATTATTTAAAAATATTTCCCTAATTGCACTAATAACCAAGATTGATTAATGTAGCATACAACCCACGTTGACAGCCAGCACCCCTTGAACTTACAATTACGGTAAGCGTATTACTGTATTTCTGGAGCAATCTTGTGAATAGCGGCGAACTGCGAACGGCATTTTTAAAATTCTTCGAGGAGAAGGGGCATAAGGTTATCCCCGGCTCATCGCTGGTGCCCAAAAGCGACCCCACCCTGCTGCTGACCAGCGCCGGCATGGTGCAGGTCAAGCCGTATTTCACCGGTGAGGCCGTGCCTCCCTCGAAGAGGCTGGCTTCCTGCCAGAAATGCTTCAGAACCACTGATATCGAGTCGGTCGGCGATGCCACCCACTGTACTTTTTTTGAGATGCTGGGTAACTTCAGCGTCGGCGATTATTTTAAAAAGGAAGCCGTAGCCTGGGCGTGGGAGTTTGTTATCGAACGGCTTAAACTGCCGCCGGAGCGACTCTGGATAACCATTTATCTGGATGATGACGAGTCCTTTGAGCACTGGCGTGCGTTAGGCATTCCCGAGGCAAAAATCCTCCGGTTCGGTGAGGAGGACAACTTCTGGGGTCCGGCGGGCAGTTCCGGTCCCTGCGGGCCATGTTCCGAGATTCATTACGATTTCGGGGAAGAGGTCGGCTGCGGCAGACCCGACTGTAAGCCGAACTGCGAATGCGGTCGTTTCTCGGAGATATGGAACCTCGTCTTCACCCAGTATAACCAGGATGAAGCTGGTAACCGCACCCCGCTGCCGAAGCCGAATATCGATACCGGCATGGGTATGGAGAGGATAACGGCGGCGGTGGGGAATA
>Ga0315551_10001740_pt1 | contig 16372 bp, 11 predicted proteins | sample SalMarSW160290MG_FD_203678 | JGI IMG/M metagenome (GOLD analysis project Ga0315551, IMG submission 203678) | Salt marsh sediment microbial communities from the Plum Island Ecosystem LTER, Massachusetts, United States - Salt Marsh Sediment SW1602-90 ... | reverse complement strand
CTTCTCCTGGAAGATTTCAAGCAGAACATCTCTTGACGGAGCGGCAGGGATTTTTCATCAGCATTTGCCCCTCATCCTTCTTTTCCAGAATGAAGGCCGCAAGAGTTTGAAGGATCCTGTGGCCTATCATGCTGTCCTGGGCATGCGCAATTTGTTAACGGATAATACAAGGTTTTCTGTGGAAGCCTATATCAAAGAATATGACCGGCTCCCCCTTGATCCTGCACAACCATCGTTATTCATTTTTGACGAGATGTTCTACGGCGACCACTTCACCGATCATGAGTACCTCCTGGATACCGGCAAAGCCCGCTCCTACGGCATTGAATTCATGGTCCAGAAAAAACTGGCAAAGAAGCTTTACGGCGTGATCAGCGCTTCTTATTTCCGATCGCGCTACAGGGGCCTGGATGGCGTCTGGAGGAACAGGGTCTACGATAACAGATACATGTTCTCCGCGGAAGGTGGCTACAAACTCAATAAATTCTGGGAATTCGGTCTTAAATGGATTTATGCTGGGGGCGCTCCCTATACGCCTTTTGATGTCATTGCCTCTTTGGCCGTAAACAGTGGAATTTTTAACGAAACCCGTATCAACGGCGAAAGGCTTCCAGCCTACCACTCCCTGAATCTTCGCGTTGACAAGAGATTCTACTTCGGCTCCTCCAATCTGATCATCTACTTCAGCGTGTGGAATGCTTATAACAGAAAGAACATATTCTCCTATTACTGGAATACCATCGACAGGAAGCCCGACCACGTCTTAGGTTGGGGGATTTTGCCAGTTTTGGGCGTAGAATTCGAGTTTTAAGAGGAGTGCTGTCAGTACAACTCACTGCAAGGCTATTGTTTCTTGCCGTTGACAACCCACTGGGCCACTTTCACCACACGCCGGGCCATGTGCCGAGCAGCATCAAGAACCGTTTCCGGAACTTTCTGGCCAGGAGCGGCATTGGAGCTGACTCCATAAGGATTACCGCCACTGGCAAAGACGGCTTTATCAGTGTACCCAGGAGGAACAATGATACAACCCCAATGGTAAAAAGTGTTGTATAGGGCCAAGAGGGTGCTTTCTTGGCCTCCATGCGGATTCTGAGCACTGGTGAATCCGGCCACCACTTTATCAGTCAATTTCCCCTCAGACCAGATCTTCCCGGTCATATCGATAAACTGTTTCATCTGGGCGGCCACATTGCCATACCGGGTAGGTGTGCCGAAAATGTACGCATCGCCCCATTCCAAATCGTCAAGGGTTGCTTCAGGAATGTCCTTGGTGACTTCCGCGTGGGCACGCCAATCTGGATTCAGGTCAATGGCCTCATCTGGGGCTAACTCGTGCACCTTGCACAGCCGCACCTCTGCCCCTGCCTTCTCTGCGGCTTCTTTCACTGCCAGGGCGACCTGGTAGTTGGTCCCTGTAGAGCTGTAGTAAACCACCACGAGTTTTACTTTAAACATGACACGCCTCCTCTCCTGAATTTTTGATGATTTATCAATCTTTGGGTGACCGGCTTTCCTGCGATTTGATGATCCCATCAAATAAACTCTGAAAAACGTATAAATATTATACCTGCATTATTCAGGAAATCAAGGGACATGCGATGATTGTGTTTCCATTTCCATGATAGCTGCTGATGATGGATACAATCAGTCAAAGCGCCGGTTCCCCTAACAGGAGAAAGAAAATTTTATCATGATGCCAGCAGACCAAGCGTTCCGGGAAAGCTGGCGGGATTTCAATTTGACACTTCACAAATTAATCATTATTCTATTTTTGCTTTGCAAGCTGGGGCAGCCGCAGCTATGAAATTCTTGAAACAGGAAACCTCAATGTCAGCCCAGGTAGGCTCCTTCCAGATTTTCCATGACGTACGGAAAATCCTTCTGCTTGCGCTCAGGGAATAAACGAGAGAGCCTGTAGAATTCAAAGGGAAATGAAAAGGAAGAATTATTCAATCTTGAATTAATTTTGAAAACATACAATTTTGAGGAGGTTATAAAATGAACACGATTGAAAAAGCGTTGATGCATGCATTATTCTCCCATCTGCATCACAATATCGACAAGGCCATCGACTTTAGAGCCATCGAAGCGTTGAACAACCAAGTCAGCAAGATTTTTCCCGATGCTTTGGTAGTAGGGCCGGGAGATGATGCTGCTGTCTTCAAATTTCCAGACACAGATGGTTTGTTTGTGGCAAAGATGGAAAGCCATTGTTCTCCTTGCGTTCCAAGACCTTATGATGCTGCTGCAACTGGAGCCGGCGGAGCAATGCGTGATGTCCTTGCCATGGGGGCAAGACCGATTTTTCTCTTGAATTTTATCGGAACTCGGCCTTTGCATGAAAAGGTGATTGTCGGCCCTTGTGGATTTGATGGAAAATGCACCTGCGGAAAATGCATCGAAATGACCAGCAAAGAAAGAGTGGATTTGATGGTCAAAGGCCTAAGAGACATGTGCCAAGCCATGGATGTCTTCATCATCGGCGGCGGTTTTTCAACTTCATTCTCAGACATTGTTCCAGCAGTTGTGGTTTCAGTAATAGGCAAGTTGAAAACGGCAAAGCCACTGACCAAGCCAGCAAAGTCAGCAGGAGACAAGTTCATACTCATCGGAGAGACCGGCAACGATGGCAACGACACTCTTTACAGGGCAGGGCTTGTTCAAGAGATGAGGCCTGCCATAGCTTTGTTCGAGGAGGAAAGGCAGATCATGGAAGCAACCCTGGCCGCCTTTTGTACCGGTAAGGTCAAGGCCTGCTCTGATTTGGGAGCAGCCGGCATCGGGGCTGCTGTCTGTGAATCCGCAAGGTACGGAGGCCTTGGCGCAATAGTAAATTTATCCAAAGTCCCTGTTAAGGTTGACCATATCACACAAGAAGAAATCATGATCTGTGAGACCCAGGGAAGGATGGTAATCCAAGCGGAAGAAAAAGATGTTGATGAAATATTGACAGCCATCCGGTCCAAAAAAGTAAAAGCAGAAGTGATCGGAGAGATTACCGATGATGACAAACAGGTATTCGAATACAAGGGCAAGACCATAGCTGTTATTCCAAACCATCCTTCAAAGGCTGATCTGGAAGAATTAATCAAAGAGGCCTGACATGTCAGAGAAGCAGCCAAAATCGGAGTATGCCCAGGCAGGAGTTGATTACATAAAGATCGAACCGTTCAAGATGGCTATGGTTCGTGCAGGGAAGCAAACGCTGGAATTTCCTAATAAAAGAGATGTCTATATCGAAGAGGAAAGCCTGGGAACACACGGAGTTGTTTTTAGATATCGAGGAGACAAGACCCATCTCTGGTGCATGACTCAGGAAGGACTGGGCAACAAAAACTGGATTGCCGAATGGATGTATCAGCATGCAGGAACCGGAAAGACCTACTATGAAGGCATTGGTATTGACACAGCTCTAATGGCTGCCAATGACGTGATCTGCCAGGGTGCTCTTCCAGTAATCTATACTGATGAAGTCGCAGCCGGCGACAGTGAGTGGTTCCAGGATGAAAAGCGAAGCTTTGACTTGGCTGAAAGTTTCTATAAGGTCTGTGAGATGTGCGGGATGGCCTTGCCAGCCGGGGAATCTCCTGCGCTTCGCTACTTAATCAAGGCTGAACCACCCGTAAAGAGCGCCCCTTCTCTTTCAGGATGTGTCACCGGAATTGTTGCTCCTGCGGATAGAATGGTCACGGGAGAGAAGCTGCGAGTCGGTGACCGCATAATTGGCGCGACTTCATCCGGGCTCCACTCTAACGGGATTTCTTTGGTGATCAAGCGGGCACTTAGCCTTAAAGACAAGTTCCTCCATCAACTGCCGAACGGAAACACCTTGGGAGAGGAGGCTCTTATCCCCACTCGGTCCTATGTTAGGCTTGTCGAAACGCTGCTGGAGAACAATATTGAGATACACTCTTTGCTCGGAGGTACAGGCGGAGGGATTTCAAAGATCGCCTATGACAAACGACCCTACACCTATCGGATCAAAAAATGGGTTGAGGAAATCCCGCCGCTTTTTCAGTTCATGCTGGAGCTCGGTGTAAGCCTCCAAGACTGTCTCACCACCTTCAACTGGGGTATCGGATTCTACATTTTTGTGCCAGAGGAAGAAGCTGAGCAGACAATCGAAACAGGCAGGAATGCGGATTATGAACTTCTGGACCTTGGCCAGGTGGAAGAGGGAGAACGCTGTGTCATTTTTGAGCCAGAAGGAATAACACTCCCAGCCATCGAGTAAGAAGGGCCTTCTAGCGCAGGTCTACTGATCCTCGCTCTTTTTCATGTGCTTATCAAACCAGGCCATGAGATAGAGCTGCTGGAGCAGTATATGCGATGGGCGTCGCCAGCCGTGATATTCTCCCGGCATTCTCACCAGGAGGGTTTCCTTCTTGAGTATTTTCAGGGCACGGTAGTATTCCTCGCTCTGACCCATTGGAGTTCTCAGATCCTCCTCCCCCGTCATGACCATAGTCGGAGTCTTGACGTTGGCCACATAATGAAGAGGCGAACGGATTGTATATTCCATGGGGTCTTCCCATGGATATTTCTTAAACTGCCTGTACCACATCGAGCTGTCCGTGGTCCCGGCAAAAGAATGCCAGTTTATGACCGGCCTCATCGAGACTGCAGCTCTGAAGCGGTCGGTGTGCCCGACGATCCATGCTGTCAGAACTCCGCCACCGCTTCCTCCACAGACAAAAAGGTTCTGCTCGTCGATAAATCCTTTTGCTACGGCTGCGTCCACACCAGCCATCAGATCGTCATAATCCTTGCCGGGATAGGAAAACTGAATGCCATTAACAAAATCCTGGCCGTAGCCGGTACTTCCACGTGGATTCATGTATAAAACTGCATATCCATTTGCAGCAAAATTCTGCCATGGCCAGCTGAATCGAACAGAGTACATAGCCCAAGGACCACCATGGATGTAGAGAATCATGGGGTATTTTTTGTTGGGATCAAACTGTGGAGGTTTGATCAGCCAGCCCTGCAAGTCCAGCCCATCAGGAGATTTGAACCACATCTCCTCCACTTCTCCCAGCTTCACATTCTCCAGCACATCCTTATTGACATCCACAAGTTTCTTGACATCCTTTGGTTTGTTCACATGAAAAGTCACCAAATATTCTGGTTTATAAAAAGAGGAAAGAGTAGTTGCCAGCTGTCCATTTTTGGCCAGAGACAATTCAGAGAGATAATGGACGCCCTCGGTGATCTTGTTGATTTTTCCGGTCGTGGAAAGGAAATAGAGGTTGGACTCTCCCCTTTCCGCCATCAAATAATAGAGCCCGGAACCATCCGCGGCCCAAGTATAGTAATAAGGCGAATTGGGAAGGTCTCCGGCAAGAAGACGCTTTTCCTCTCCGTTGATATTCATGAGATAGAGGTTGGAGAGATGACTTGTGTAGTTCTTCTCATCATAGCCTGAATAGGCAATCCATTTCCCATCAGGCGATATACGGGCGCCACGATCGGGCCCTTTTCTATCTGTTAAAGCCTTAACTTCAAGAGTTTCAAGATCAAGCGAATAAATCTCTGTATCACCATGGAGGTACTCCGCATCAGGTTTGCGGATGGCGCTGAAATAAATCGTCTTTGCGTCAGCAGACCACTGAGGGTCATTGTGGGAATAATCTCCAGAAGTGATTTGCTGCGGCGTCCCTCCCAATTCAGCATCGAGCACATATATATGGCTGTATCCTTTGGGTATGGGTCCTCTCCCATCTCTTCTCCAGGAAAGCCTGTCGATGATGATGGCAGGTTTGGCCCATTTGGCTTCTCTCGGTCTCTTGGGAAGCTTCACAGACAGGATAGGCTTCTCATCGCGGATGTACATGGTGAATGCCAACATCTTTCCATCAGGAGACCAAGCCAGGTCGTTTGGTGTATCCTCTACATGGGTTAGCTGGGCCACTTCCCTGGTGTCCAGCCACATCACATGAATCTGAGTCGTTCCATCTCTGTCGGAAAGGAAGGCGACCTTCTTCCCATCAGGTGACCAAACAGGAGAAAAATCTCTCCAGTTTCCGTGAGTGAGTTCCCGGACTCGCCGTCCCTCCACGTCAACAATCCAGAGGTTACTTCGGGAGCGATCCTCCATCTTATCCACCCAGCCCCGGGAAAAAAGGATCAGCTTCCCGTCTGGGGAAATAGTGGGATTCCGCACTGTTTCCATTTCCATGAATGTCTCTTCGGTCAGAAGTCTGATCTTTTCTCCGCCGAACGCATGTCCTAACCCGAGAATCAAGAACATCAAACCAACAACCAAAGTGTTTTTAATAAATTCTTTCATAAAAACCTCCTGTTATTTGTATTTTTTTATTCCGGTTCCCCGTTGAGGGTTATTCAATAAAGAAAAGAGCTCTAAATGCATTTATATAGAAATTCAAATTTATTATAAAGCTGAAATCTTAGTCAAGAAAAAAAGGAGCTGAAATCCTTGTATAAATCGTGATGGAAAAAGTTCTCTTGAAACAGATCACAATACTCCCGAAGCAGGAAAACCAACTGACAGACCGCGATTATTCTTCTTTTCTCTCTGCGACTGGAAATCTGGACTTATACATTTCAATTGGTACAGTTCTTGCGCTCCTTTCTCATGTTAAATCTTAAATTTTTTTAATTACATGATGGACGGTAGGCAAAAGGTCTTCATAACCATTCCAAAGATATTTAAAAGTGTCAAATTTTTTGACAATTTTAGCTTTCTCTTTCCTCTATAAATTATATACAATGATTTCCACAAAAAAAAATTTTCAGCCCAGATTGCATAAAAATGCGAATAATCCTTTCAGGCTCCATGTAACAATAAACACAGAAAAGATTCATGGACATGAGGGACTCATCGTGGTTGATACCTTGGGCTCCATCCCTTCAGCAAAAAGGATGCTGGAGAGATTGAAAAATATAGTCCCGGATAAACAACCTTCATGAATGTGAAATTTAAAGCCACCCTATCCTCTCAACACATTCCGCTGGAAAGAAAGCTAGGACCTTTCTCTGCCACGGCCATAGTTGTGGCCAATATGATCGGAGCGGGTATTTTTACTACATCCGGGATAATGGCTTCTCAACTGCCAGGTCCAGGCTGGGTGATTTTTTGCTGGCTTTTCGGAGGCCTGATCGCTGTCTGCGGTGCTCTCTGTTACGCAGAGTTAGCGACCCGAATGCCTGTGGCTGGTGGCGAATACATCTATCTTAAAAGGCTTTATCATCCGGTGCTCGGATTCCTGACCGGATGGACAAGTCTTTTTGTAGGCTTCTCAGCACCTATCGCTGCCTCAGCTATAAGCTTTGCCGAGTACATTTTCGCAGGATTAAACCCACATCTCTCGGCTTTAACCCCCGCACAAATTACCTTCTTCAAGAAAGCATCTGCAATAATCCTCATCCTTATTTTTACCTTCTTGCACTACTTGGGTCTCCGCTTGGGATCAAGGGTTCAAAATACGCTGACCTTCCTGAAAATAATCATAGTCTTTGGGCTGGCAACCACAGGATTGGCTTTGGGAAAGGGAAATTTCTCAAATTTCTCTTTTGATACAAACGAGTCGTTTAAGGGCATAGCCCTCGGGACAGCTATGATGCTGGTAATGTTTTCCTACAGCGGATGGAATGCAAGCGCTTATATAGCTGGAGAACTAAAACGACCCAAAAGGACATTGCCTATTTCTTTGATTGCTGGAACTGGTATCGTCATTTTTCTTTACATCATCATCAACCTCTTCATATTCAATGCTGTTCCCTATTCTGAAATTAGAGGAATTATCCCTGTAGTGGAAGCAGCCTCAGTCAAAGCTTTTGGAGAGTGGATGGGCAAATCAATCAGCTTTCTCATCGGATTCGCCCTTCTCTCATCTTTAAGTGCCTACATCATCATCGGACCCAGAGTCTACTTCGCTATGGCCAAGGATCGGCTCTTTCTCCCCTTCGCTTCCAAAGTACATCTCCGCTACAGAGTGCCAGGAAGATCGATTCTTGTCCAGGGAGCTATAGCAATCCTGATAGTGGCAATCGGGTCTTTTGAGCAGTTACTGATCTATCTAGGCTTTGCTCTGGGAATTTTTCCCTGGCTTGCGGTGGCTGGATTGTTCAAAGCCCGCAAAAAGCAAATCGGTGAGCAGTCTGCAGTGAAAGCATGGGGATATCCCTTGGTCCCCATCTTTTTCCTGGCCAGCAGCTTGATTCTGATGATCTTCAATTATCTCAACAGGCCATTGGAATCCACGGCCGCTGTTCTGACAGTGAGTCTGGGAATTCCCTTTTATTATCTCTGGGTTAAGAGGTGGGAAGGAAAAGTTAGGAACAGTTCTGAATCTATGATCGAGCGATGAAAAAAATCAAAAATATCCGCGTTCTCATGGATTCATTCTTTATTCGCTGATTTTGGAAAGACCACGAACTCATGTTCCATCACCCAATAGATGAGAATCTGGGTCGGGTTTTTTTATACTTGGAAGCAACGCCACCGGGTCTTGGATTGTTTAATTCATAATCCTTATAACTCAACCGGCAGAGCCTCCTCCACCGCCTCCGCCGCCACCACCTCCGCCGCTGAATCCTCCTCCTCCGCCTGAGGAGTAATGGGCAGCAGAGGCACTTGCCTGCTGGATGGAGGTGGACATCGACTCGATGCTGCTGACCATGCTTTCGATGCGACCCGTGCTGGCAAATACGGTTCTATTGAATCCATAATACCATGCGGGTGCTACAGCTCGTTCATCTTTAAGGATAATTGGAAGCATTTTGAGTATATTCTTGGCATTTCCGAAGACGATGCCAAAGACAAGGTAATGCTCCCACAGTTTATAGGACTCTGGAGGCAGTTCCTCGAAGCTTGAAAAATCGTCCAGAAAGCGCTCCATGGCCCTCCACAATTCATTTTCCCGAGCCCAGTGGATGTCCCTGCGTTTGATTTTTGGAATCAACAGGGCAGCCAGAACAAGAAGCACAAAATTGAGCGTCAGGATAGCTACAGGAAGAGTCGACGCCAGAAAAATATTCTTGATCATCGTGCTTTTAGGTTCGATGAATTCCAGTTTTTTCGCCTCTTCATCGACCGTTTTTTGCCACTCTTTATACCACTTCTGGAAGTCCCGCGGTTTCTTCTCCAGATAGTGCTTCAACTCATCCAGTTCCAATCTTGCATCTTTCCTGCTTTCCTGATTGCTGACGGTCAAAAACAGCAGTTTTAAAAACTCCAGCTCATAATGAAACAATCCAGGATCTTCCATAAAGTTTTTCTTCAGAGTCACAGTGGTCTTTATTTCCTTCTTGGTACCAAAAATCCTCTTCTTCTCCACAAAATGGTCCTCCAACTCCAGATAACCTCGCCGGGCCAGGTCGAAAAGAGTTGCCGTAAATGCCAGAGGTGTTGCCGAGCCTCCTTCCCGCAACAGGACCTCTACCAAAGCAGGTGTCAGCTTGGATGGCGGCTCACGGGAATACCTGGGGATATCTTCAAACCGGTAATCCTTACCTACTCTTTTCCAGTAATGAAGATAGATGGGAAGCCAGATCAGAGAGCCGATGATGAGCCAGATTCCCCAGATGAGGAGCAAAAGACGCAGTGTTCTCCTCTTTCTTTCTCTTGCTTCCTGGGCCCGCTTGGCCCGGAAGATGGTCTCTTGGACGAATTGAGCCTCCTCCTGGCGGATGGACTGGAGGGTATGACGGTTTGAAGGGACGCCGGTAACCATCCCAGACGGCCATGCCATCCGGATTTCCACAAACTGGTAAGAAGGAAGGCTGGTCACGGTGAACCGGGCTGTTTTCCGATCCACGATTTCCGACCTTCCAGAAAGAGGCCCATGACCATAGACCAGAATATCATCTCTACTGATGACAGCATCAGGAAGATGGACGTTGATGGTTACATGCTGCGTGGGTCTGTCCCATCCGCTGCCTATGATCTGCCAGTAAAGCTCCGAAACATCAGGATAACTCGTAATTCCTCCTCTTATCCGGTAATGAATGTGGAATGTCCGGCGGGTGTTCAAGGCGTTGTAATACCATTTGGCCTCAAATCTCTCTCTGTTTTGTGAAATCTCCTTTTCCAAAGGACGGTCCCTCTCATCATAAACCTGAAATTCTTCAACTGTGACCTGGTAGCTGTATCCATCCCTTTTCACTCGTATTGGGATCCACAAAGTTGTCCAGGAAAACTCCCCTTCAAAATCGCATGTCCTGTATTCATCGACAGTAAAGGAGCCATCACGCTCAATCTGGGCTTCGATACGAACCTCTTGAAAATAGAAACTTTTCGCCTGTGCCTCAAAGGGACAGATGAGAAAAACAAGAAAAGCCAAGGCCAATAAGAACCCGCCACATGTTTTCAAGAGGCATGCTCTGTACATTGCTCTTATCTTCTTGATCCTCTCAAAACCCTGGCTGGAAGCATGATGATTGCTTTCAACAGCTGGAACACAGCATCCACTGTGATTCCGATGAGACGGAAAGGAAGGAGAAGAATCCAGACAATCGGATACAAGAGGAGAGCCAAAAGGGCAAGCGGCCAGCAAATCACCAGTAAAATGAGCCAAAGAAAAAATTTAGTCAAGGTCGATCCTCCATCTTAAGTGTTCATAAGTCTCCTTTAGTTTTTTCAAGTTACCATAGATACCGACGAAATATATTAGGAGTTAGTTTATCAGATTTCTTGGACAAATGAAAAAAACAAATGTATGAAATAAGCATCCTTATTTCCATGACAGTTTCAACAGCAGTCAGGTAAGCTGAGGAGGAAGTCATCCGCAGGCGAACGGGCAAGGTTTCTGTCCATCCGAAGCCCATAGTGGCGGGTGGGAGGGTCTTGGCGAGGATGGACAGGAACCGATGCTCCAAGGAATAAGCGAATTTTCCTCGCTGGGGAAAATCCGTGGGCTGACGAATCAGCTTACCTGACTGTTACTGCATCACGGTTTTGGGGATGCTTCCGCCTCTTGTTCTTTTTTCTCGGTTTTCCTTGACTAATGCAAAATGCGAAGGTTAAAATTGCTGAGTATTTAATAATATGTCTCTGCAGAGTGCCTCTCTCCAAATCGGAATAATCCTCTTCATCATGGCCTGTGCCTATGCTCTGGCTAGCTGGAGAAAACTCTCTGTCGAATTAAGCATGCTGTCGGCCGCATTGGCAGGAGGCCTTGCGGGAGCATTGATCAAGACACCGCCCATAGATCAACTGCCTCGCCATCTCATAGAAGGTTCTTTCACCTATCTGGACATCATTCTGGTTTTCTCCACAGCCACAATTTTCATGGCCATTATCAGTGAATCCGGTGGTGTGAACTATGTTGTGAGGGGAACCATAAAATATCTCTATAACAGACGAATCATTGCTCTTCTCGTCCTGATGGTCATCATCCTCATTCCAGGAGCTCTCACCGGCGCAGGAAGCGTTTCTCTGTTGGTTGTGGGAGCGCCCATCGCCCTTGCTCTGGAATATCTCGGAATTCCAAGGAGAAAAGTGGCAGCTATTCTTTTTATCGTCGCAGGGTTAAGCGCAGCAGCGCCACCAGTGAATATTTGGGCCATGATCACCTGTGCAGGAACAGCCATTCCCTATGTGGGTTTTGAGCTTCCTCTTGGCATTCCTGTTCTTATCCTGGGTACTTTTACCGTCCTTACTCTCGGATGGAAAAAAGAAGGCGATATGAATCTGGAGAGGGCCCTTAAAGAGATGCCCAAAGTGCCGGAAAAGATGAGCTGGTGGCGAATACTCCTGCCCTTCCTGATCTTTTTTGGCCTAGTCATTGCTTACAGGATCTGGCCCTTTTCTGTTCCCATCATGGGACTGCCTCTTGAGTTTGCCATCGCCGGAGTCGTTGCTCTTCTGTTGAGCCCGACAAAAATCAACATCTTTAGGCTGTCCAGAAAGACCATGAAACGTCTTCTTCCGCTGCTGGCTACCATGATTGTCGTGGGCATGCTCCAGCAGATCATGACAACTACGGGCGTCAGGGGCATGCTCTCGTTTGTGGTCATCAGCACTCCCCTCATCGCACTTTTTATATCCTTGGCCGTGATCATTCCTGTATCCGAGGGGGTTTTGACTTACGGAGCAGCCGCTGTTTTTGGGATACCTCTGGTATGGTTTTTGGACTCTATCGGACTGCATGCCACGGTGGCTATTGCAGGACTGAGCTTATTATGGCCACTTGGTGACGGCCTTCCACCTACCGCTCTAATCGGCAGGCTCAGTGTCATGGTCTCTGAATATAAAGATACCTACTGGAGCTTCCTGAAAGCCACCTGGATCCCCTGGCTAGTTATTACTGTGGTAGGAATATTGATGATTGTCTTCAGTGCGCACTTGGAGTTTCTGGTGCGTTGGAGCATGTGATGGAGGTGACGCCATGCCCATAATCATGATCCTCTATTACGTGATAAGTGCTTACATAGCAGCCTTGCTCATCTGGAACTTTATCCAAGAAAAAAAGAGTGTCAACAACATGATTCTTTATCTGCTGGTTCTCATACCCCTTATTTTGCGGCTGCTCAGAATACGTTAGGCTCTAGTTTCAATGACAGCTTTGATTCTCCAAACAACCGATTGAAGGAGGAGAGAGGACACATGGCTGAAGAATGGAAAATAAAATTAGTGATGATATTTATCGTGGTTATTTTTATGGTCCCAGCGAGTATCCAATTCTACAGCCACCGCCATTACAGGATTCCCATAGTGGCAGGGCCGGGAGTGAGCAAGGTCACCAAGTTGAGCGAATATTCCAAGGGCCTGAGGAGAACCATGGCAGAGACCAATGTTTTTTTCCTGGAAGGAAAAGAAGAAGGCGGAAAAGCACTCATCATTGCCAATACACACTCCAATGAGCCTTCTGCATTGCTGACCGCCCTCGTGTTCATAGAAAACGCTGTCGTCGATAAGGGCACCCTGATCATCATTCCCTGTTTCAACAACAGCGGAAGCCGCAACACCAAACCAGGGGACGGCTATCCTCTCTACTTCGAGATACCTACGGAATGGGGCCGGAAAAAATTCAGGATGGGAAACCGCAATGCCGCTCCTCTGGACCAATGGCCCGATCCCGATGTCTATATCCACTACCCCGACAGACAGCTTCTTTCTTACATCGACGTGAGGAACACTAACAGGACATGGCCTGGCCGACCCAACGGGCCGCTGATGGAGAAGGTCACCTATGGCGCGATGCAGATCATGAGGAAAGAAAAGGTAGACATCGCCTTTGACATCCATGGGGCGGAGACCATGTTTCCGGTGACCAACTGTATCGTAGCTCCGGAAAAATCGATGAGAATCGCCACCATGACCTCTCTCACTGTAAAGGCCAAGGAGGGATTTGACAATCATGTGGAGCCCTCTCCTTCTGGATTTCGAGGCCTTTCTCATCGAGAAATTGGCGACTATTCCGATACATTGCCTTTTCTTCTGGAAGCCCCTATCCCCTTCCTGGATCAGCCCACTGGACCAAAGACGGAGAAATTACTCCTTGACGGAAAGGATCCATTCTTGCTCAGTCTTTCCAAAAAGAAAAAGCTGTTTGTTCCTTATGATGAGACAGGATGGCCCATGGCAAAACGCGTCGGCCAGCACTGTTCAGTGGTTTTGGAGATTATGCATCAATATTCGAGAAAATTTCCAGAGAGAGCGATTCGAGTCCGCAATGTCCCTCGCTATGCAGAGGTGGTTAAGAATGGAGTTGGACATTACTTCCATAATCCTGAGAAAGTGGATAAGGATGATATTTACTACAACTAGTGGCTCTTCTTTTGATTTTGTGTATAATATCTCTTCATTATGTCAGGCCTGAACATAAAACATACAAATCAAAAAGAAGACAGAAAATCCTTAACCGCCGCTTCAATATCTACCTGGACGAAATGTCTTCTCCCAGCAAGGCAATAGAGATGCTAACATACAATTTTTAGGAGGTAAACGTGAATCCAAAAAAACTCTTTATGATCGTTGGCATTTTATTTCTTTCACTGGGCCTCTTTGGTGCATTCTCCCTAACGGGTTCTCAGGGGGAGCAAGATGAATGCCTGATCACAGACAGTCCGAGCAAAGGGTGTACTGTGATCATCGTAGGAAAAAATGCATCTGTCGACGGCTCTGTCATCACAACTCACACATGTGACTGCGGTGTCTGTGATTGGACCTGGCGCTACATCCCTGCAGCAGATCATGAGCCAGGTTCCATACGTAAAATCTACCATATTAACCAGTTCAAAACTTTCCCGCCTGAGGAAGGATTAAAATGGGATGTGGTTTACGAGAAGAATTTTACAGGTCTTGAAATTCCCCAGCTCGAGCATACATATGCCTATGTGCACGGAGCGTTTGGGTACATGAACGATCAACAATTGGCAATAGGAGAATCCACAATCGGCAGCCAACCCAAGATGAACAACCTGACGTCTGCACCCAAATTCGACATCACCATGCTCACACTGCTGGCCATGGAAAGGTGCAAGACTGCGAGAGAGGCTATCAAGCTCATGGGCTCTTTAGCTGAAGAGCATGGATATGGGTATACCGATTATGGAGAGATGCTGGCTGTGGCTGACCCCAACGAGGTATGGATCTTCGAAATCATGCCTGCTGGATCTTTGTGGAATCCAAAAACCGGAAAACCAGGAGCCATCTGGTGCGCCCAGCGCGTGCCGGATGATCATGTCAGCGTCTGTCCCAACGAGTCAAGAATCGGAGAGATCGACCTCAACAAACCCGATTATTTCATGGCTTCACCTAACGTTATCTCCTATGCCGTAGAGAACGGCTACTATGATCCAGAAAGCGGTGAACCTTTCAACTGGAAAAAAGCCTATTCTCCAACAGAAGGAAGCGCAAACAGCACCCATGGATGGCATGGCCGCCTGTGGAGATTCTTCGATCTGGTGGCCCCCTCAAAAAAATTCAGCCCGGATGTTCCCAACATGGATTTTCCGTTTTCTGTTAAGCCGGATAAGAAACTGTCTGTGGAGGACGTCATTCGTCTCACCCGGGATAAATACGAGGGGACTCATTTCGACTTGAGAGAGAGCCTTCAGGCCGGACCTTTCTCCAATCCCAACTATCTGACCAGGCCCTATAAATTTGACGGAAAAACCTGGGATACCAAAAGATTTATCAGCGACAACCGCACCGAGTACATCACTGTTACCCAGTCGAGAGGATGGCTTCCCCATCCCATCGGAGGAATCGTCTGGCTTGCTTGGGGCGCTCAGGATACCTCCTGCTTCATGCCCCTTTATGGCGCCGGGATAACCGAGATACCCAAATCTTTCGAAATCGGAGACCACTTTATCCTTGACAGAAACTCTGCCCGCTGGGCGTTCGATTATGTCGGTTTTCACACCCAGGTCGCCTATTCACTGGCTATCGAAGACGTGAAAAAAGCCCGGGAAAAGTGGGAAAAATCGGCCTTGAAAAACACTGCGGCTATCGACAAGGCTGCTTTGGAGCTCTACAAGCAAGATCCTGACCTGGCAAGGGAATTTTTAACCACTTACTGCCTGAACAATGCAGAGAGGGTCATCAAGGCCTGGTGGGAACTGGGCGACCAGTTGCTGGTCAAATATAACCATCTCTTCATCTATAATCCGGAGACCAGAGAGAGAAATACTATCCAATATCCCGACTGGTGGCTCCGGATTATTATCGAACACCAGAAGCTCGAGCCGCGGTCTGAAACAGAACATGATTAAAAAGAGAGAAAGCCGAATGAGAGTTCTCATTTGGGTCATAGATTCTTTAATTCAAGATTTAATAAAAGGGGGATAACATGAAAAACTTAACCGGATGGAGTTTGTATTCTGTGCTTGGTTTAGTAACACTCTTCTTTTTATCCGCTCCAATTTTGGCGGAAACAGAAGTACCCAAAGCTCAGCAACCCATCCTCACTACCTCTGCTGGTCAGAGTCCAGATGTGACCACAGTTAACATCGTTCTGGATGAAGCAGGTATAACATATGACTATTGCGACGTTCCCACCGTTGATATGATAGAAGCTGGAGTCGGTTTGGCTGGCAAAGAGTCAGGTCCCGGATTCCATGTGGAAGTCCATACTGATCTCGAAAAATATCCCACCGGGACTCCCTACAAGACAGTAATCTTCGCCATCGGAGCCAGCCTGAAAGGCATGGGAGCATCAGGCCTGACCGTTGATGCGGAGGTGAACCGATTGAAAAAGATCATCGATTACTGCAAGGAGAAGGGAATCTTTATCATCGGTGTGCATGTCGGAGGCACTTCAAAAAGAGGGGCTCCGGGAAGTGACAACGAGCGGATGATCGATGCGGTGGCTCCTTATGTTGACTATCTGATCGTCACCAAAGACAGCAACCAGGACGGACGCTTCACCACCATAGCAGAAAACAAGGGAATACCTCTGAG
>Ga0315551_10001736_pt1 | contig 16404 bp, 16 predicted proteins | sample SalMarSW160290MG_FD_203678 | JGI IMG/M metagenome (GOLD analysis project Ga0315551, IMG submission 203678) | Salt marsh sediment microbial communities from the Plum Island Ecosystem LTER, Massachusetts, United States - Salt Marsh Sediment SW1602-90 ... | reverse complement strand
CCTTACCCGGGGTCGGTTACCTTATCGACAATTATGGATTTCAGACTGGATTTACCCTTCTGGGGATTTTAGCGGCAGTAGCGACCCTGATTAGCGGGCTCTATATTAGGTTGGACTTGAAATGGCGTCAACAAGGGTAAAAAAGATTTTGAAGCACGGGAAGATCTTAATCCAGACCTTTCGGTTGGGCTGGGTGGGCATAAAATAGAAAAGAGAACTTCCATCACAAAAGACAGAAATCCTCAGTTTGAATTATTCAGTTTGGCTCCCCGGGCAGGACGTTGTTAGAACTTTTTTGGAAGACATCGAGGAAGAGATAGAGATCCCAATCTATGACATTCCGTTACAACAGCGGGTGAGAACACGCTAGCCAAGAATCTCAGCATTTGTCAATGTGGTTTTTGGAGAATCTAGTTCCACGGAGCTCGATCATTAGAGCACTTACCTGATCGGCCAGTTCGACTTGCGAAAGGACATTTGCTGACGTGAAGGGGTCAATTGAACAGCCGTGCAATGACAAATGAGGTAAGGTCGCACGCCGCCTCAAACTACACGACTACCGGCTCCGGAAGCTATCATTCCGTTGACTCTAACTTAACAATGGTACTATTAATGGGGGTAGGTCAATAAGAATCTAACGTAACTTGATTCATAGAAGATATTCAATGCCTATCAGTAGGTATAAACTAATATATTTATATAAGTTAACACAAAAAAACTAGGCCCTTCCATAAATTTTGGTTGTCTCCTTGAGTCTATCAGCTAGGGCAGTAGTTAATTGGTCAGGGAGCATACGCCAGCGCCAGTTACCTTGCCTACTACCAGGCCTATTCATACGAGCCTCCTCTCCCAATTCCAGAATATCCTGCATTGGGATAATAACAACCTTCGCTACTGACATCATAGCAAGTCGGATTAATTCCCAGGGAAGCTGGTCTGGGGTAGGCTCTCTCCCCAGGTATCCAAATAATCTCCTTTTGTCTTCAGGTGTCGCCTCTTTTTCCAACCATCCCCTCACTGTATTATTATCGTGGGTACCAGTATACACTACACATTCTCTGGAATAATTGTGGGGTAGATAGGGGTGTTCAGAATTGTCCTCTCCAAAGGCAAAAAGGAGTACTCTCATACCGGGGAATCTGAAGCGGTGCATAATCTCTCGCACATCTGGAGTAATAGCACCAAGGTCTTCAGCAATAACAGGAAGATGGGGAAACTGTTTTGAAAGATTACTAAAAAAATCTTCTGCGGGTGCCTTAACCCACCTTCCGTATGTAGCCGTTTTTTCACCAGCGGGAACCTCCCAGGAGGCGACGAAACCTCGAAAATGGTCAATTCGTATCAAATCAAAGAGATCTAAATTATGTTTCATCCTCTGAATCCACCACCCATATCCCCTTTCCTTCAGCGTATCCCATCTATAGATGGGATTACCCCAGAGTTGTCCCGTTCGGCTAAAATAGTCGGGAGGGACGCCACTAACCACAACGGCCCTCTTTCTTTCGTCCAACTTGAATATTTCAGGGTTGGCCCAAACTTCTACACTGTCGTAATTCACATATATGGGCACATCTCCCAGGAAGTAGACAGCTTTTTGGTTGCCGTAACTCTTGAGGGAAGACCACTGTTGAAAAAAAATGAATTGGATGAACTTCTCCTTTTCTGCCCTATCTTTGAGTTGGCCTTTTGCCCTTAGTAAGACATCTGACTGTCTATGTCTTATTTCAGACTGCCATCTGTTCCAGGCCTTTCTATGAAAGTGCTCTTTCAAAGCAACGAAAAGAGCATAATCTTCAAGCCAGTGTGAGTTCTCCTGGCAAAATTTCTCATACTCACATTTACCTACCTTGGTTTTCATGAAGTGTCCGTAGGCACGATGGAAAAGTTCTTCCTTATAAGAACTGACAGTAGAATATTCACTCCGTTCTTGGGGAAAAGAAGGTGGAGTTCCTATATCGCTCTTTTTTAAAAGTCCTTGCTTAATTAGTAATTCAGGACTAATAAAAAGTCTATTCCCAGCAAAAGCAGAGATACTGTTATAGGGAGAATTGTCATAGGCAGTATCTGTGGGATTTAAAGGAAGAATTTGCCAGTATTTTTGTTTAGCCTCAGCGAGAAAATCTACAAATTTGTAGGCCGATGAACCTAGATCCCCTATGCCGCAAGGCGAGGGGAGCGAGCTAATATGTAAAAGGATACCACTTGCTCTTTCCTTCATTTCATCATCTCTTTAAAAGAAAGCCTTATCTCCACTATCTTAGAGATGATACTTAGGTATAGTCCCTCCCATTTCATCTTAGATAGGATTTGGGATCCTGGACTGGTCCATCTAAAGGTCCAGGAGACCTCTCTTTTGGCAAAGAAGTCAGCAAACTGTCCCCCCAGAATTGAACCAATTCCAGCGGCAAGACCATCCTTAATTACGGTTCTAAGACCTCTTTCAGTATCTTCCTCGGTTAATTTGTCTTTGGGGAGGAATCTCATCTTAGACCTCCGTGAGGGCTTGCGGTTTCAGGATGAGTATGCTTAAGGGAGGCAATGTCAACTTTAAGGAATAGGGTCTTTTATGGCAGGCAAAAGGTTCAGCAAACACTCCCCCTGCGTTACCCATATTAGAGCCTCCATAAATTTGTGCATCACTGTTCAAGATTTCTCTGTAAAACCCTGGAAAGGGAACGCCTATTCTGTAGCTCAGCCGAGGAACAGGTGTGAAATTACAGACGAAAAGGAGAACATTTTCTTTGTCTTTCCCTTTTCTCAAAAAAGATATTATAGTGCTATCTACATCGTGGAAATCTATCCATTCAAAACCAGAGTGATGAAAATCTATCTCATAAAAGGCTGACTCTTTGTGATAAAGTCGATTCAGATCCTTTAAATATATTTGAAGGTTTTTATGAAGAGGATAATTCAAAAGATGCCAGTCCAGGCTCTCGTCGCAATTCCATTCTTTTTGCTGTCCTATTTCTGAGCCCATAAAGAGAAGTTTTTTACCTGGATGGGCAAACATAAGTCCAAAAAGAAGCCTTAAATTAGCAAACTTCTGCCAGATATCGCCGGGCATTTTGGCAAGGAGCGAACCTTTTCCATAAACAACTTCATCATGGGAAAGAGGAAGGAGAAAATTTTCCTGGAATGCGTAAAGAAGACTGAAGGTTAACTTGTCCTGATAATACCTGCGATGAATTGGATCTTTGGACATATAGAATAAAGTATCGTGCATCCAGCCCATGTTCCATTTTAGCCCGAATCCCAACCCTCCAAGATAGGCCGGTTTTGTTACCCCGGGCCAGGCTGTTGACTCTTCAGCAATCATCAGTATTCCAGGGAAATATTGATAGGCAATCCTGTTTAGCCTCTGCAAAAAATCAATGGCTTCCAAATTCTCTCTTCCCCCGTATTTGTTAGGAATCCATTCTCCTTCAGTTCGGGAGTAGTCCAGATATATCATAGAAGCTACTGCATCTATTCTAAGACCATCCATATGATATTTTTCCAGCCAGAAGAGCGCATTGGCCAATAAGAAGTTAGTTACCTCCCATCTTCCATAGTTGAAAATCAAAGTCCCCCACTCTTTATGTTCTCCCTGTCGTCGATCAATATGCTCATAAAGACAGGTTCCGTCGAACCTTGCCAGAGCATGAGCATCTTTAGGAAAATGGGCCGGGACCCAATCAAGAATAACGCCCATCTCATTCTGATGACAATAATCAATAAAATACATTAAATCCTCGGGTTCTCCATACCTTGGTGTAGGCGAGTAGTAGCCGGAAACCTGATATCCCCAAGAGGGGTCATAGGGATGAGCCATAATGGGTAAAAGCTCAATATGAGTAAACCCCATATCTTTTGCATAAGGGACTAAAGTGTGGGCGAGTTCACGATAGGTCAGGAAACGATTGTTTTCCCCTGAGAGTCTTTTCCACGAGCCAGCATGTACCTCATATATGGAGATAGGCTCCTCAAGAGGATTCTTTTTATTCCTTTTTTTCATCCACTCCTGGTCATTCCACTGGTAGCACCCAAAAGCCCATACAATGGAGGCGGTTTTGGGACGAGGTTCACAGAAAAAAGCATAAGGGTCGGCCTTGAGTATAACTTGATTATTCTCTGTAACAATCTGGTATTTGTAGAGCTCTCCTTTTTTTAAATCTGGGATAAAACTCTCCCATATTCCGGACTTTCCACGGTTCGTTAATGGGTTTTTCTTTCCGTTCCAATTGTTAAAATCGCCTACTACACTTACTTTTTTGGCATTGGGAGCCCATACAGCAAAATTAACCCCTTCTTTTTCTCCAATGGTTCTGGGCTGTGCTCCTAGCTTCTCATAGACCTTATGGTGATCGCCTCTGGCAAATAGATGAAGGTCATATTCAGTCAGGAAGAATGTAAAAGGCTCACCCTTCTGGATTAATTTGGAAGACTTAGCCATTTTACTTTAGACAATCAGAACGCCACAGGCAGTCAAATTGGTCGCAGTAGTCCTTAGCAGTTCCAAAACAGGGAAAATTTCCCTCTTTCATCTGGATGTCACGGATTATATCCACTTTCTTCCTGCGAAAGACTCTTATTCCCATTTGTTTTGCCCTTTTGTTCAACTCGGCCATATTCATCATAGCCTCCTTTACTTTCTTCTTAGATTGATTATACCCTTTTCCAACTCAGGTACACTTTACTTTCATACTACTCCCTGAATCATCCTTACCTACGCCGGAGAATCTTATCATCTGTGTTCTGTTTTTATTTGCCCAAGTCTGTAATGTAATAATTATCAATCCATATGGATTTGTGCAGGTACCACGACAATCCCTTCAGGTGAAATAGTAAATCTAGCGGCATCATCTTTTGGATTGTATCCAATTTTGTAGCCATCAGGAATCATCACTCCTTCATCAATAATCGCCCTTCTGATTTTGGCATATTTACCTACTTTGGTGTCCCTCATAATCACCGACTCGCTCACTTCGGCAAAACTATCGATTTCAACTCGGGGTGACAGAACAGACCTTTTTATTTTTGCCTCGGTCAGATGACAACCGCTGCAAATAAGGCAATCGGAAATTAGGACTCCTTTCCCCTTTTTCTCGTAAGATAAGATTTGAGTTGGGGGATTCTGTTCCTGATAAGTCAAAATCGGCCAGCTTTCATCATAAAGACTGAATTTCGGTGGGAACTCTATAAGATCCATGCTCGCTTGCCAATAGGAATCAATAGTTCCTATATCCCGCCAATAGCCCATTTTATCGGGGTCTTTGGCTAAGAAATTATAGCAATACAGCTTGTTTTCGTCAGCAAGCATTTGAGGAATAATATTTTTACCAAAGTCGTGCTCGGTATCTTTCTTGGTATCTTTTATTAAGGCTCGAACTAACTTTTTGGTCTCAAAGACATATACTCCCATAGAAATCAAGCATCTGGATTTATTGTGAGGAACAGTTCTGGGTTCACGAGATTTTTCCTCAAAGGCAACAATTCTACTTCTTGAGTCAACCGCCAGAACACCAAATCGCTTGGCTTCCTCCTTACCCATCTCTAATCCAGCAACAGTAAGATCAGCTTTGTTCTTAATGTGAAATTCAAGCATGCGTCCATAATCCATTTTATAGATATGGTCTCCTGATAAAATTAGAACTCTGGAGGAGGCCTCTTTTTCCAGAATCCCAATGTTGTGAAAAAAAGCATCAGCAGTCCCTTCGTACCATCGCTTAGCCATTTTTCTCTGAGGCGGTACGGTTTGAATAAACTCTCCCAATTGCGAAGAGACTACGTTCCATCCATCTCGTATATGTCTGTCCAGAGTGGAGGACATATACTGGGTGAGTACATACATTCTGCGAATTCCGGAATTAACACAGTTGGAAAGAGTAAAGTCTATGAGACGGAAATTGCCGGCAAAAGGAATTGCTGGCTTTGCTCTTTCTTTGGTCAAAGGATAAAGCCTTTCTCCCTGACCACCAGCCAGGACCAGAGTTAGAGTATCACCGAAAATGGAAAAGAGGGAGACAGCAACTTTCACTTTGCCTGCCTTAATCTATCTAAAAGGATTTCATAAATATCGCTGTACTCTTTTGCCGAGCTACCCCAGGAGTAATCTCTCCGCATCCCATTTCTGATGAGTTTTCCCCAAAGGTTCTTATTCTGATACAAATCTACGGCTCGTTTGAGAGCACTCATCATCTCCTGGGAAGAGTACTCTTCAAAGACAAATCCTTCTCCGTTCCCGCTGACAGGGTCAAACTCCCTAACGGTATCAGCCAATCCTCCTGTTTTTCTAACCACTGGAATAGTCCCGTAGTAAAGACTTATCATCTGACCTAATCCGCAAGGTTCGTATTGAGAGGGCATAAGAAAAATATCTGCTCCTGCATAAATTCTTCTTGCCATTTTTGCATCGAAAGTGATATGAATTCCTGTTTTCTGAGGGAACCTCCTACCGAGCTGCTCAAAGGCTTTGTTATAGTGATGGTCTCCTGTTCCCAGGAGCACAAATTGCAGGGGCAACTCCATCATCTCCTCAAATGCTCTTTCCACTAAATCAAGACCTTTTTGTGCACAAAGTCGAGAAATAAGACCTATTAGAGGAACGTCTTCTACCGGAAGATTATTCTCTTTTTGCACGGCTATTTTGTTTCCCCTTTTCTGCTTAAGGCTATTCAGAGAATATTTCTTAATCAAGGCCGAATCCTGTGAAGGATTCCAAATATCGTAATCAATGCCGTTCAAAATACCGTAGATGTCTTTTCTTCTCTCTCTTAATACTCCATCCAGACCGAAGCCAAATTGGGGATTTTGGATTTCCTGACTGTAAGTAGGGCTGACTGTAGCTATCAGGTCAGCAAAGAGAAGACCTGCCTTCATAATATTTACTTTTCCATAAAACTCTAATTTTTGGGGAACAAAGAATTTCTCACCCAAACCTATAACACCGAGTTTATCTTTTGGGAAAATCCCCTGGTAGGCAAGATTATGAATGCTGAACAAAGAAGCAATCCCTGCATAAAAATCATGACTAGGAGATGGATTTTTAAGATAGAGGGGAATTAAAGCAGTTTGCCAATCGTTACAGTGGATAACCTCTGGCTTCCATTCTATCTTTGGCAAAGCGAGAAGGAGTGCCTTACAAAAAAAAGAGAACCGTTCAAGATTATCCGGATAGTCGCCTTTTTCCTCCCCGTAAAGGCTGTCTCTGTCAAAGTAACCTTTCTGAGAGATAAGAAAAACAGGTAAATTTTTGTCCAAGAAGCTCTGGTAAAGCTCTCCTTTTTTCCTCTCCTCTGCTATGGAAACTTCTACATCTACCAGTTTTTCTAAAGGTAAGCTAGAAGGAAAGACCTTCCTGTAAAAAGGAAGGGAAACAGCCATCTCATAACCGATTTTGTGTAAAGCCTTAGGTAGAGAGCCGGCTACATCTGCCAGTCCCCCAGTCTTAGCAAAAGGATAGACCTCAGAAGAAACGAAAAGGATCCTTCCTCTTCTTTTCAGTTTTGTCCTTCCAGAATTATTCATCGCTTTTTCTAGGGTCAAATCTTCTCAAAACCTTTCTTATGGTACCCTTTAGCTCACTGAGGTCTGACGACTTAACTATATATGCCTCGGCTGCCCAACTTATAAAGTTATCCTTGTAATGAGGATAGGCGGTGTTTATGATCACCGGAATTTTGATTTTTTCTCCTAATACTTTACCTAATAATTCTAATCCATTCATACCAGGCATTTTCATATCCAGTACTACTAGGTCCATTGGTTCCTCACGCAGCCTATTAAGCGCCTCCTTTGCATTGGCAGCGGTAGCAACATCGTACCCTTCCTTCTCTAGTTCTTCTCCATACCACTCTCGCAGAGATTCTTTGTCTTCTACCACTAATAGTCTGAACATTTTACAAAAAGTCCTCCTTACTGTAAATTCCAATAGAAAAGAACAAGGTCAGCTGTATCTAGAGCGAAGGCACACATTTTTACTTTTGTTCATAAGGGGAAGCTCCCCCTTGAGTAGAATCACTGTGCCTCAGAGGTAGACAAACAGATACTGACGTTCCCTTATTCTCTTCGCTCTCAACCTCCACATAACCACCGTGTTGTTCCACTATATACTTAACCACAGAAAGGCCCAGTCCAGAGCCTTGAGATTTGGTGGTAAAAAAGGCTCCGAAAATCTTTTCTTTAATACTTGGGGGGATTCCTCCTCCGCTGTCAATTATCTCCACCTTTACGAAATCTCTCTCTGTCTGAGTTCTAATCGCGATCTCCCCTCCTTGAGGCATTGCCTCAGCCGCATTATGCATTAAGTTGGAAATGACCTGCTTTATCCGGTCTCTATCTATCCAGAGATAAGAATCGCAAGAGAGATATCTTGTAAGCCTTATTCCTCGTTCTTCAAATTCCTTTTCCATCAGGTTACAAATTTCTTCGGTAACTTTATTTATATTTTCAGGTTGAAGAGTCAGTTTATCTTGACGAACAAAATCTAGAGTCTCTTGCAACAACTTCTCCAACCGTTCTGTTTCCTTCACGATAGTCTGAAGTCTCTTTTTTGTTTTCTCTCGCACTTCAGGTTTGTCTATGTCTTCATAAATGGAGCGGGCCAGTCCCCCTACAGCAACCAGAGGATTTCTAATTTCGTGACTTAGATAACCTGCCATCTCCCCCACCGAAGCCAGGATATAGCAGCGACGATGCTCCTCCTCCATTTTTCTCAATTTCTTCTGGTTTTCTAATAATTCCTGATGAACACGAGCTCCTTCAATGGCAGCCCCCAGGACATCATCTACAACGGTTAGAGCTTTGAAATCTTCCTCCGAGATGGCCCGAGAAGTATAGAGATTGTCAGCTAACAACACTCCTATAGGTTTATCCTGCCCAACGAGAGGAAGGCACACAAATTCATTTACTCTTAACAGGTTAACGAACTCTTTGCTCACCCTGGGATCTTCATAGGCGTTAGTAATCTTCAGAGGCTCTTTTTTTTCTAAACACTGAATTATCGCTTCTCCCTTTCTAGTTAAAGGAAAATTTAACTGTCTTACCAGAGGATAAAGAGGCATTGATTCCTTACTGCCTATTTTATCGTAATCCGCCAAAAGTTCCTCTAATGTCTTATTCTCCAGGCTCATTTGACTCCATAGCTGGCTAGCGTTCTCCTGAGATGTGGGCCCTATCCCCATAGTGCCTTCCAACGTCCCCCTTTCCTTATTTACCAGAAGGAGAAAAGCTCGTGAAAAACCAAAGGCCTGACCGGCGGTGACCCAGGTGAGGATAATATAGGCTCTCCTCTCCAGATTCAAAGCTGTGTAGAGAATCTTGCCTATCTTAAGATACAAGAGTAAGTCATTCACTAATTCTTCCCTCCTTTTCTCTTAATTATCCCGCTGCCTCTTCAGGAAGAACCTGATTAATGTAAAAGCCCATTCCCCATTCAAAATCAGCAACGCGAGTGAGGCGAGGGATGATTTCTAAATGCCAGTGGTAGTAGCCTAGACTCGCCCGAGCATAGGGTGAGGTATGAACAAGGTAATTGTAAGGAACATTAGGAATAGTCTTATCAAGAGAACCGAGGCACTTCCTTAATATTACTGCCAGATTCTTTACCTCACTTTCCGTAATTGTCTCAAAATTACAATGATGTTGTCTGGGCAGAATAGTTATCTCGTAAGGAAAACGTGAGGCAAAGGGACAGAGACTCACAAAGCCTTCGTTCTCCCATAAAATTCTCTCTTTTGAATCTAGCTCTTGATTCATAATATCACAGAAAACACATTTTCCTTTTAGGGTAAAGTATTTATTAGAACCTGCCAGTTCTTCCTCTGTTCGCTTGGGGACTACTGGAGTAACAATAATTTGAGAATGAGAGTAGTTAAGGGAAGCTCCGGCTATTCTACCTTTGTTTTTGAAGATTAGTGCATATTCAAAGCGAGGGTCTTTGGCTAGGTCTCTCATCCTATCCCGATATACCCAGATTATTTCTTCAATATTCTTTTGGTCCAGAGAAAAGATATCTTCCAAGTGCTGAGGACACTCGATTATTACCTCATGGGCTCCAATGCCATCCATCATATTATATATTCCCCTCTGCCTTTTGTTTAATTCACCCTCTATCCTTAAAGCAGGATACTTATTAGGCACTACTCTTATCCACCATCCAGGAGTATTGGGCCTAGAATCATCTTTACGATAGGAAAGAATTTCCGGAGGAGTCATACCTTCGTTTCCTTCGCAAAAGGGACATCTTATTTCTTGCTTTTTCTCAGCCTTTTCCACGAGAAATTCCGAGGGTCGCTTGGCCCGTTCGGTAGAAAAGACTACCCATCGTTCCAAAATAGGGTCCTTCCTTAACTCAGCCATTTTGAGCTCCATGTATTTATGACAAGGGCCTTAGAGTTTTTTCTGAGATTTCTTTTCTCAAGATATGCCTCAGGAACATTTTCCACAATCTTGTCCCATTCCGCTACTGCTAGATTATTTGATAAACAACTCTGGACTGAAACCAAAATCTTCAGCTAAGAGCAGTAAATGGCTTAAAGAGTTCGTATTTTGATCACTTTCCTTGGTTTTGTCAAGTGGATGAAGCTTTTGGATGATTTTCCAGAGCTCATTTTGAGCTTCATAGCGGCGATAATCAATTCCCAGAGAGGCCATATTTTGGTTCAAACTCCGCAATATAATAACTGTTTCTAAGTCAAGTTTACAGCTCAAATCTTTCATTTTCTCCAGCACTAATTTTTCCACTTTTTCTGTAAGCGGGGAAAAGTCTGACTTTATTTTGAACTCATCGGCTATATCTTTAATGTTTTTGATTTTCTGTAAATGTTCCAGATTCCTATTTTTGCTAAATCCGTCTACCTCTCTCTTTATTCGTTGGTTGAGCGCCTGGCTGGCAAAAAATAGTATATCTGGACTCATCTGGTAGCCTAACCCAACGAGCTCCCTTATCATACTTACATTGTCTTGGAAAAAGGACTCGTTGATTTCTTCTATCTTCTGGAGTTCATCTGCTATAATGTGAAATAAAACGTTTTCCCTGTCTTCTGGTAGAAGATCCTTTAGGGTATAGAGGTGCCTAAAAAACTGGGAAGCTAATTTTTTTAACCTTTCCGGGGCAAGCTCTATATCCCCTGATAGTAGACGCTGTTGCACTTCAGAATACTCTTTTTCATCTCTAAATTCCTGGATAAAGCAGTATATTCTATGCTTTGCAGCCCATGCCAGAAAGAAAATGCCCTCGTTCAACTCCTCGGTTATCGTAGAAATCACTTTCCCTTTACCCACTTTTAACAGAGCTTCGCCTGACTCTTTTTCTCTAACTTCTGTTATTTCCAAACGGTACTGATAAGAGGAAGTAATGGTCGGTTTTTCCTGTAAACACTCCGAGAGTAGAAAATGAGCACAGGCTCTCTGCCAATTCATCTGTGATGGTCGCACCAGTTCCTCATACACTTTCCTGCCATCTTCAAATTCCTTAAGGTTACTCTTGGCTGCCGACAAGCGAGTCAGAAATTCTTGTTCCAGGTTCTCTCCTCCCACTTCTTTGGCCAGTTGGATGGCACGAGCAGCACATTTCAGGTTTTGAACAGCCTCTATCCCTGAAAGCTCATCAAAGAACCAGCCACAGCTAGTAAACATTAACATAGCGAAACGCTGCATCTCCAGAAGTTTTAATACCTCACTCCTGTCATTTGGAACATTTCCCTCCTTAAGATGCTCTTGCATGAAACGAGTTACATTATCCGGGGAGCGGTCCATAATCACCTCAATGTAATCGTTCCTGGCCTGCCAGGGTTCCTTAAATAAGATTTTTCCCTTTGTTTCAAAGACTCTTGCTAACCTGTCTCTTAGCCAGTCCAAGCTCTCCCTTAGAGGGGCTCGCCATTTTTGGTTCCATTCCGGGTGAGCTCCAGTATTACAACCACAGTCTTCCTTCCATCTATTTACTCCATGAACACAGCTCCAAGAAGTCCCCTCTCCATTTATTCCCTCTCTTATTTCCACCTCTTCGGTTGGAGGTCTAATCTCCAAAAAATAGGGGTAGTTTACTGGACGAACTCCTCTGTTAGGAAGTTCGTATTTTACCAGATGGGCAAGACACATCTCGCTGAAGGGGTCATGATGGCCGTAAGTTTCTCCATCGGTAGCGATGTTAGCCAACAAAGGGAGTTCTCTTTCTTTCTTATCATCAAATATTTTCGTAATTCGGTCAGCACAGGCCGCCGAATTCTTAAGAATTCTTTGGAAAGCTATAGCCTGTGAAAGGTCTCTATGATAAAAGAAAACATCCAGAAACTTATCTTGGATTATCCTTCCATTTATATCTTTGGTAAATAAACGATAGGGTCTTGTGGTATCTATGCTTCCATCGGATACATCTCTCCAGGAGTCTATATCTTTTTCTAACGACCTCACCCTTTGGGCCTGATGAGACCCTAGTATGATAAACTTGATACCAAAATCTATCAACACCTTTACCGTTGGATAGTTTATGGCTGTCTCAGGAAGCCAAATACCCTCTGGATAGCGACCAAATTCCTTCTCAAAATACCTTACTCCCCACTTTACCTGTGTTCTCTTATCTCTCTCATCAGCTAAAGGCATAATTATATGACTATAAACCTGAGCTATAGCGTTGCCATGTCCGTTATTCCGCTTGGCGCTTTCTTGGTCTGCCTGCAAAATAGAACTGGCTAAATAAGGAACCTTCCTCTTAATCCAGGAAAAAAGCGCAGGACCAAAGTTAAAACTTATATATAAGTAATTATTCACAATGTCTACCATCCGTCTCTTTTCATCCAAAACTCGGGCACTCCCATTGGGAAGATAACAGCAGTAGGTGATAAGTTCATTCCAGTCGTGATAGGGGGTTGCTACTTTCTGTTTCTCTACTTCTTCTGTCCAGGGATTTTCACGAGCGGGTTGGTAAAAATGACCATGGATGCTTACATAAAGACCCCCCTTTTTCTGCTCACGCATAACTTTTACCTCTTTCACTCTTTATTTTATTATACTAACAGTGTTCTTGAAGGTCAACATGTCGCTCTCCAATTGTCATTGCAAAATGATAATGGACTGCACCCCTGTGATTGGACAGATTAGGTTAGAGTGATCTGACAGGATACAGTTGATTTTTGATTTTTCATCGATAGTTCCTCAAACTCATTCGGTGGACAATAGCCCAATGATGAGTGTAGTCGTTTTTCATTGTACACATCTTTGATAAAATGGGAAATTCTTCTTTCAGCATCCTCTATGGTCTTGTATTCCCAGAGATATACTTCTTCATCCTTTAGAGTTTTTAAGAAGCTTTCGCAGGTAGCATTATCATAGGGATTTCCTTTTCTGGACTTGACTTTTTTGAAAACCATATTTTTTCAGCTCATTGACATACTCAGATGAGGCGTACTGAACACCTCGGTCAGAATGGTGAATGCAGCCTGAAGCTCCCGTTTCTATCCCTTATGGTCATCCGCAGAGCAGAAAGGGTTAGCTTTGTATCTATATATCTTGATAGAGCATATCCTTTTGACTTCTTGGGAGTAAAGATCCAGAATGATGGCCAGATAAACAAAGTCTGTTAGAATCCGAATGTAGGTGATATCACAGACCCAGACCTGATTTATGGAAGTGATCACCAAGTTCTTAAAAGAAGAGGAAATACGGGATAAGAATGGTTAGTATCGGTAGTCCTAACGTAGCGCTTTCTAATCCGGCAGAGGAGATCATTTTCTCGCATTACCCTGAGTACTCTCTTGTGGATTAACTATCCAGCTTTCTCGTTGTAGCTGTTTGGTTACTCTTCGATATCCATAGCGGGGAAAATCCAGACAGATTCTCTCTACTTGATCCCGTAGATCCATCTCTTCTTTAAGCTGCTCTAAGGACTTTTCCTTAGGTTTATGGTAAAGGGTGCTTCGGGCGATTTTCATCAGTTCGCATCCTCTTTGGACACTTTTGATAAGGGACTTATGAGCGGTAATGAAATTATCTTTCTCTTGTTCCTTGAGGGTGTTTTGCAAGGCTTTTTTTAAAAATTCGTTCTCCAGGGTCAATTTCCCTCCTCATCTCTCCAGCTTATTGATCCTATCGAGTAGTGCCTCTTCCTGGGTGGGTTCATTATTCAATTTACCCCTTGCATACTGTTTTTTCCAGTGGTACACAAGACCCGATGAGAGATTGTGTCTTCTGCAAAGCTGGGCAGGCCCGGTGGTTCCACTGAGCATTTCCTCCACAACTTGTCGCTTGAATTCGGCCGTAAAGGTTCTGGGCTTTCTCATTGACAGGCTCTTTTCCATCCCTTTGGGGATTAATTTGACCCTGTCAGGAATACTAACAACTCTAACCCATTTTGTCCAACTTTAGGGGTTCACTCCAGCAGCCAGCTAAGTCTCTACTTATTTGAAGAGCAAATCAACAAATTAAAGTATCTATCCTCTCAAGCGAATCGCCCTGTCATCGATTTAGTAACTGAAGCGATAAGCAAATACCGCAGTTAGAGATATTTCTTTGAGGTAGTATCTTCGGCCCGACTATTTCGGTCCGAGACAAAGATACGGGATAACGTGTCATCTATTGTTGTGTATACTTATGTAACGAAAAGGTCTACTGTAAAGATTAGATTTCAGAGTGAATGCTGTTTGTCCAATGTCTTCTCCCATTCTGAATACACACAGTAGACAACAAATGTCCTAACAATTATTATTGAAGTTAGATCTTTCGTAAGGGAAATGCTAAAAATAAGGCCAGAGGGAGGTGAAAAGTAGGTAGGCCATTAGCTGGGGCAAAGGAGAGCTTTGCAAAGAGAGAAGTGTCGAAAGGTTAATTTCTCTTTTGGGTGCTTTCCACAGAAAAATGAGCAATGTCTGCGAAAAAATCTTAAAAGGAGGTTTCGATGTCTACTCGACAGAAAACAATGGCGATAATTCATACTTCCTTCGCTTCAGTCGAAGTTTTAGGTAAATTGGCCAAAGATGTATTGCCTGAAGTAAGGTGTATTAACATTGTAGATGATAGCTTTCTTTTCGATGTAGTGAGGAAAGGAAAAGTTGACACTAGGGTAACCAAAAGGATGTGTAGTTACTTCTTGGCCGCTGAGGAAGCGCAGGCCCGAGTTGCCCTCAATGCTTGTTCTACGGTCTCGGAAACAGTGGATATTGCTCGATCTCTGGTAAGTATTCCTATTGTAAAGATAGATGAACCAATGGCTAAATTAGCGGTTAATAAGGGGAAGAATATCGGTATAATAGCCACAGTACCAACTACTGTAGGTCCCACCTCTAGGCTAATCGAGAGGAAAGCAAAAGAAGTGGGAAAGAAAGTAAGTCTAAAAAGTTGGCTGTGTGAAGGTGCTTTCGAGGCACTCATAGCCGGTGAGGTAAAGAAACATGATAGCATGGTTATGGAACGTATCCAGGAGGCTGCAACACAAATGGATGTCGTAGTTCTAGCTCAAGCCACTATGGCAAGATTAGTCCCCCAACTTGAGGGAAGGCTAAGAAAGAAAGTATTATCCAGTCCCCGAGAAGGAATGGAAGAAGTAAAGAAGATATTGGAGAAAGCCTAAATTGAAACATAATTGGGAATCATATCTTCATGTAGGAATGGTGCACCCTGTAGTTTTTCCCGAGACTCTCAAAGGCCAGGGTCCAGTTGTGGAAACCGCAAGAAAGATAATTGAGGATGATTTCTTTGGGGCTATTGAGATTTCTTGGATTAAGGATTAAGGGTTCAGAGTTATATAGCTTTGAGGAATACCGTTTCCTTGGTCACGGCAGTATTCTTTTTTATCAGTGTCATTCTAGCAGTGGCCTTGAGACTAAGGATACTTCTCAAAAAGATTTATGAGAAAGGAAAGAGGCTCTTCGAGATATCCCCCTTCAAACAGTATGCTATTTGCGACGGGACCTATAATCTTCGTCGGGGAGGAAAATTTTCAAACTCTAAAGAATCACTATTAGAGAAGTGCGTCAACTGACTTGTCTTTTTAGATTTCTCCCTCCAAAAGTTTTGGGGTAACTTTTGGTATGATAGCAAATTTCGGTTAGATTTTGCCTGATTTAAATCGTAGCCTTGACGAACAGGATAAATTATGGTATTATATGCAGCGTTAGGCAATATTAGGAGCTAGTCGGCAAGTGGTGGATAAAAAGGTGGTGTACGTGGATCGATGGATGACATTAGAAGAGGTTGCACAATATTTGCAGGTAAGTAAAGATTCTATTTATCGTATGGCACGAAAAGGTGAGATACCGGCGTCTAAGATTGGCAACTTGTGGAGGTTTAAGAAGAAAGAGATTGATGAATGGATGAGAAATAATAGGAATAGAGGAAATGAGCAAGTATTAGGTTGAGTTTTGAGCTTGCGGAGAGACACATTGTAGAGAGGAATGACAGCAAAGGTTATGAGGAAATATACGTTTCAAC
>Ga0315551_10001735_pt1 | contig 16409 bp, 10 predicted proteins | sample SalMarSW160290MG_FD_203678 | JGI IMG/M metagenome (GOLD analysis project Ga0315551, IMG submission 203678) | Salt marsh sediment microbial communities from the Plum Island Ecosystem LTER, Massachusetts, United States - Salt Marsh Sediment SW1602-90 ... | reverse complement strand
CGCAGAAAAGCAGGCTATTGGGCTAACAACTCGGAAGTTAGAGGTACATTGGAGATAGGTAACATTTTGGCTATTTGTGCAGCATCGGAGTGACCGCGGTGGGCGTTCCTTATCTGGACGCCATATTCAGATATGATAGAATTAAGTCAATGGGTGAGTAGTGGAAGAAAGACTACGGTATATTCTGACCACAGTAAACGAATGGCTGAAGTTCGCCGAGGCAAAGAATGGTGGGCTTTTGGTAGCCGACATTGCTATTCTATTCGGCACCTTCAGTCTACTGAACGAGTCGATTGGCCAAGGGCTTCCTATTCATTTAGCTATCGTTCTCGTAATCGGTTCGGCCGCCAGTAGCCTTGTATCGTTTTCTCCGCAACTTGGATTACTGTCATCCAAATCTAAGAGAAGAACACGGAAGGAAGCTAGTTTGATATTCTACGGACATATCGCAGAATATGAGCCACAGAGTTACATTGAGGCGTTGCATGCAGAATCCGGTACTGAGCGGACCGCCATTACCCCAATCGAGGTCGATTATGCCCAACAGATCATCATGAATTCACGAATCGCGATGAGGAAACACCTCTGTTTTAAGATAGGTCTCTGGCTCACCGTTTCAGCACTGCTATTATTGCTCGTGGTAAGTCTCTTGTCCATTATGGTGGTTTGATAATCTGGAGATATTGATGATTGCTGATGAACAGATGCCAGCACGCTTCCTTGAAGTAATAGAAGAGCAAGTGTCCATTTATGACGAGGGAACCTCGATTCAGGTTGTGAAAACCGTCCCTGATAGTTCCGATATTCCGATTCAGAACCAATGTCACTGGTTGAGAATACCCAACGTCATATGTGTATATGTTGACATGAAGGATTCTACAAGACTCAGCGCTGAAGCACAGGATAGAACCACCGCAGGCGCATACCAACTCTTTACGGGAACCGCAGTTAGGTTGTTCAGTGCGTTCGGGGCTCCTTACATTGATGTGAGAGGAGATGGTGTCTTTGCGCTTTTCAACCAGGATCAGCCTTATACTGCACTGGCAGCGGCAGTGACCTTTAAGACTTCTGCAAAGGAGGTGTGCGTGCCACAGATCAAAGACAAGACCGCAATAGAGGTAGGTTCACATATTGGTATTGATCAAAAGACGGTCTTGGTAAGGAAAATTGGCCTCAAGAGATATGGGAGCCGCACCGATAGGCAAAACGAGGTTTGGGCTGGTAGACCTGTCAATATGGCGGCTAAACTAGCCTCATTATCTGCCGACGATGAACTTCTCACCTCGAGCCGATTCTTCTCAAACCTAAAGGACGAACGTGTTCTTCTATCTTGCGGCTGTTCCGACGGGCGTCCTGGTGGAACAAAAGCATACCTTTGGAGTGAGAAAGATTTAAGTCAAGATAAGAGATTTGATTTTCAGGTTGCATACAGTCTCAAGAGCAACTGGTGCCGGAGACACGGGCGAGAGTATTGCGAGGCAATTCTTGCCCTAGATTAGTGGATGGTCTCTTCCTAAGGCACTATGATTAGAGGGCCGCTCCATGTTATTGCATCGGCAGCTGAGTAACACTCTGACGGTTTGTTACTCCTTAACTCTATCGTATGTCTTGGACGCCGCACAAAACTATTGACACTTTCTTAGATAAAGGTATAACATTAGAACACCCTCTATCAGAAATAATACTTTAAGTACCAACATCAAGGCGGTGGTCAAGTGTGTGCCATAGAGGATTGCGTTAGTTTCCACTATGCTGAGCCGAGCATACATAGATATGTGACCCGGGCCCTTTTTCCCTGCCACAGCAAAATCAACCATCCCTTTCAAAACCCAGGTTTGTTCAAGAATATAATTGCCCAATTTATTGGGCCGCCTCTTTTGTCATTGCGAGGCTGCCGAATGCAGCCGAAGCAATCTCGTGGGGGGGTATGAGATTGACGCGCATCTTTCAGGTGCTTGCAATGACAGCGGAAAACAGCCTGATAAATCAGGCAACTATAGAAATGTGGAAGTGAGAGGCTTCCAATTTGAAAGCTTTAAGAAAGGAAGAGAGAAAGTGAAGAATAGAATATTTTTTATCTCATTAGCGGTCGCGTTAGCTCTCAGCGTGGGTCTTATTGGCTGTGGGGGTGAGCAAGTGCCGGAGATACCGGAGCAGCCAACCACACTCATACTTGGTATGGCCAGAGACACGAACGAGGATCTGGCTATTTTTGAAATGGCATACGGCGGAGTGGTCGTGAGGGAATTCGTCGAGCAAGTCAACCTCTCAGGCGGTGTCCATCTTAGTGCATATGACACAGCGTCAGGAGACTGTTATGTGCCTCTGGAAATAGATAGGCGCGAAATTAATGTTGCGACATGGAACATAGGGGAGGTGACGGCAGAAATTTGCGCCGACATAGCCAACGGTGATGTTCACTTTCTGATTGGCGGCGGCCCTGCCAACGATAGCATTATCGCTCAAACCCCTATTGCCAATGAGGCCGGGGTAGTACTACTGACCCTCGAGGGTGGTTCTGCCCTTATCTCGAATGATCCAGAGAAACTTGCTAGTTGGCCCTACGTGTTTATCACCCTGAGCTATTCCGACTGGTACCAGTTGCCAGTTCTGGCTGACATGCTCGAGGCTAAGCTTGGGAGAACCCCGAAGGCATATGTGGCCCACATTGGGGAGTTGGGGGCCGATCACGGTGAAGAGTATTTAGCAGTGGCCGAAGATAACTTTGATGTTGTTGGCGATGTTGAAGTTCCGTATATGATAACTCAATCGGAGGCAAACACGTTGATTCAGAATGCTATAACTGCTCTGGGGGACCCGGCGGACCCGAATTATGACATTTTCTGCGGTTTTTGCTATCCCTGGCTTGTCCAATCCCTTACTCAAGCAAGTATAGACAACAATTTTAACCCACGGGCTATGGTATTCGGACCGGGCGTCAACCAGGGGTTTTACCCTTACTGGTACGGCGACCTACAAGACCCGTCTCTAGTGGACGGAATAATGGGTTTCACGGCTGCCGCTTACGATACAAACCCGAAAATTCAAGCTGTATATGATCTGATCGCGCAACGGTTTGATGACGATGAGGGCGATCCTCTATCAGATTACCCAGGTTGGTCTGGCGTTTTGTCCCAGGATTATTGGGGAACTCCTCTCTACTGGGCAGGCCTGGAGATGTGGCTGGAGGCTATAGAGAGGGTTGGATACGTTGACCAGGAACTGCTAAGAGATGCCCTTGCTGGTCTCGAAGATGACCCTGCAGACACAGTTCTGGGAGAGTGCTGGTTCCACATGTACGGGGCTCGTGGTGAAGGTGGTGGAAATTTGGATTACCTTTGCCACACCGGTGAGATTGGTCAGTGGCAATCCGGGGTCTTTGAAACAGTAGGATATGACGGGATTACGGATGCCCTGCCGAACTACGTGGTTACTGCAGACTTCATGTTCCCCATGACGGACCAATGGAACTGGCTCCCGTAGTACCCCAGGAGGATTAAGACTGGATAGAAAGCAAGGAGGCTAGATATGAAGATGATACTTAGTTCGAGGATACGCCATTACGTGGCAAGAGTCAGCATCTTTTTGATTACGGTAGCCCTAATTGCAGGGATGATAGGCTGTGGTGGCGGTGGTGGTGACGGTGGCGACGGTGGTAATGGTGAATATTATAACCTCACTATCGACAGTACCGTTGGAGGCAATGTAACCACCCCTGGTGAGGAGACTTTTCACTATGATGAGGGAACGGTGGTCAACTTGGTGGCCGAGGCTGAGGAAGGCTACCAGTTTATGAAGTGGACTGGCAGTATAGGTGCCACCGCCGATGTTTATGCTGCCGAGACTACCATCACCGTAAACTATCATTGTTCTATCACCGCCAACTTTGTCAAGGGAATACGCGATTGGTATGATTTGGATGCCATTAGAGATAATCTGGGCGGCCATTACGTTCTGATGAACGACCTCGATTCCACCACTGCCGGTTATTCAGAACTGGCGAGCTCGACAACCAATGGGGGAAAGGGCTGGCAACCAATTGGCAGTCTTCTTGCTGATCCAACTAATCAGGACATTGTCGACCCTGTTGACCCATTTACCGGCAGTTTAGATGGCCAGGGATATGAGATAAGAGACCTGTTTATCAATCGCCCGGACGAGGACGGCGTGGGGCTTTTTGGTTGTGTTAGTGGGGGAGTCATCGAGAATCTTGGCGTGGTGAACACCGAAGTGACTGGCCGTTTGTATGTTGGCGGTCTGGTTGGGGAAAATCATTACGGCACTGTGAGCAACTCTTATTACAATGGCAGCGTGACCGGCAAGGGCGAGTGGATAGTTGGTGGTCTGGTGGGAGGGAGTTGGGGTACTGTGAGCGACTCCTATTCCACAGGCAGCGTGACTGGCGATGACAATGTTGGTGGTCTGGTCGGGTACAATGCCTGGGAGGGCGCTGTGAGCAACTCTTATTCCACAGACAGCGTGACTGGCAATTCGACTGTCGGAGGTCTGGTGGGAGGGAATGGGGGCGCTGTGAGCAATTCCTATTCCACGGGCAGTGTGATTGGTGGTGATCACTCCGTTGGTGGTCTGGCAGGAGGGAATTGGCGTACTGTGAGCAACTCCTATGCCACAGGCAGCGTGACTGGCGCTTGGAATGTTGGTGGCCTGGTGGGATGGAATCATCACGGCACTGTGAGCAATTCCTATTATACAGGCAGCGTGACTGGCGGCAATGTTGGTGGTCTGGTGGGAGAAAATCATGAAGGCACTGTGAGCAACTCCTACTATAGTTACGATGATGTTCTCATCAATGGCAGGCATGTCATTACTATTGGAGCTTTGTTCAATGGAGACTTCGACCAATGGCTGGCCAACGATAAATTCTTGGATGTCGATGAAAGGCTTTCTCAGGAAGATGGTTACTATCTGATAAACGATGTCAATGACTTCAAAAGCCTGCTGGCATTCGGTCAAGGTGGTGCCTTGAAATTTAGATTGAAAAACGAGTTGGATTTAAGCGATGAGCCCAACTTCTACATCCCGTATCTGGCTGGAGAGTTTGATGGCAACGGTCGCAAAATCGCGAATTTGAGCTTCAGCTTTGATTTCGTCTCACAAGTGGGATTATTTGGATACCTTGCCTCTGGCGGAGCAGTCACTGGAGTGGGTGCCGAGAACGTAAACATAACTGGACAGGGGATTGTTGGGGGTCTGGTGGGAGAAAATGAGGGCACTGTGAGCAACTCCTATTCCACCGGCAGGGTAGCTGGGTATTGGTCTGTTGGCGGTCTGGTGGGATGTATTGGATGGAATGGGGGCACTGTGAGCAATTCCTACTATAATTATAACGAGTTTCTGGTCAATGGCATACATTTCATTACTATTGGAGCTTTGTTCAACCAAGACTTCGACCAGTGGCTGGCCAACGATAAGTTTTTATATGTTAATGAAAGGCTTTCTCAAGAAGATGGCTACTATGTGATAAACGATGTCAGTGATTTCAAGCAGATACTCGCCTTTGGTCAGAATGCTTCATTGAAATTCAGACTGGAAAACGACCTCGATTTAGCTATTGAGCCCAATTTCTATATCCCTTATCTGGCTGGAGAGTTTGATGGAAATGGCCACAAAATCTCAAACTTGACGCTCAACTTTAACTTTGTTGCGCAAGTCGGACTATTTGGATACCTTGCTTCTAGTGGGAAAGTCAGTGAAGTGAGTACCGAGAACGTAAATGTAACCGTAACTGGTAACCGGCAGGTCGGCGGTCTGGCGGGAGGTAGTGCCGGCACTGTAAGCAACTCCTATTCCAGCGGTAGCGTGACTGGCGATGGCGACGTTGGCGGTCTAGTAGGATGGAACAAGGGCACTGTGAGCGACTCCTATTCCAGCGGTAACGTGACTGGCGACGGGAGTGTTGGGGGTCTGGTGGGATGGAATTATGATAGTGAGGCGACTGTGAACAACTCATATTCCATCGGTGAAGTCACTGGGGATGGGAATGTTGGCGGTCTGATTGGATCGCATGGTGGAACAGTGAGCAACTCCTTCTGGGACATTGAAACCAGCGGACAGGCTACTCCGGATGGCGGGATAGGCAAGACTACTGCGGAAATGAAGAGCATCGCCACGTTCACAGGTGCTGCGTGGGACATAACCGCGGTTGCCTCCGGTGTGACCGACCCCACCCACATTTGGAATATTGTTGACGGCGAAACCTATCCCTTCCTGAGTTGGCAGCCTGTTTCTTAACATAACTGGAGTATAGATGGTTGAGCCAAGGCAATAATGTGCCTGATGGTGGAATTGCATACTAGCACGAAAAGCTGCCCAACAATATAGCGTTTTGTGACTCCTTAACTCCGTAGGTGTGTTTTGAACTCCACACAATAATTATTGACAGTTCCTTAGATAATGATTCATAATACTGTGAGGTTAATATTTGGTTGGTAGTCGAGTGTGCGGATTAGAGGATTGTCATAGTTACCGTCATGTTCAGTCAAGCACAGATATACGTGTGAACTGTGCTCTTTGCCCCTACTACAGTAAAGTCTGTTCTCCCTTGCGTAACCAGTCGAAATCGAAGATAGTGGAGGTTCTACCATGCCGAAACGCTGGCTTGTATTGATTTGTGTTGTCTTGGTGTCTGCAATTGTAGTTGGCCTCTTCTTGGGTCTCCGGGAGGAAGAACCTTGCTTAATCTGCGATCCTCGTCGTGAATTGGCAGAGACGCTCCATCTTACAGACGAACAAGTAGAGATAGTAGAAACAGAAAAAGGTACGCTACAGTTAACGGCAGAGCAGGTGAATATAATCCGAGAGCCTGTTGAGCAGTTGCTGGACGAGCTTGAGCCACTGTTAGATGAGACGACATGGAAGGAAATAGAGGATATTCTCGAGACATTAGTAGCTCAAGGTGAAGCTGATCTAGAAGCTATTGCTGTGATAGCAGAAGAACTATTTGAATTGGAGCCTGTGGCTGAAGTGGAAATAGCTGCGGAACTCGGGAGCCTATCAAAAGGAGTAAGTTCTCTAGATCTAACTCAAGGTCAAGCTGGTCTAGAGACTCTTGCTGTGATAGCACAAGAGTCACAGGAATTGCGGTCCGCGGGTGAAGTGGAAGTAGTGGCAAAACTCGAGAAAGTATCAGGAGAAGCAAGCTCTTCAGATCAAACACAACCCCTGACGACAGGACCATGGCAATGCATCACTGTCTACACACCTGGTCAAGAAACCGTCGAGGGCGACGAGGATATCACTCACACCGATGGATGGAGTACCAAGATTGGATTCGGTGAGTCTGATACCATTGTTGAGATGAATCCCGAAAGCGGTGCATTGAGCGCGCAGAGCAAGTCTGTGGGGGCTCGCGCCGATCGGGCGTACGCATTATTGGGAATTAATTTCTACGTACCGGCTGATAATACCGATGTAAGCATCACGACGACGATGAGGCAGGTTGCTACAAAGACAGTAATCGGCCCTGGTGCAGCCGCGGGTGTGTCTATACCAGTGGCTTGTGGAGACTACTCGAACTCTGCTCATGCGTGGATAGATTACCCGCTTGGATGGGAAACCGGACTCCAGATTGTTTGCGCGGCATTTGCGGCTCTTCTTCCGGCTACTGCCCCAGTAAGTTTTTTTGCTAAGGCTGCCTGCGTTGCTGCTAAAGCTGCCAATTACTATGTGCAAACCTTCGATTATATCAAGTTCGGACAAGCGTTGCTAAACATGGAGGGTGTAGAAGAAGACGAGATAACATATAATGCCGGCTCACTGGATAAGGGGTACTACCGTTTCTACATTGGCCTGAACGCACGATCATGTGCAGTCGTTCTTGGTTTGGCGCGTGCGGTCGGGTATGCACAGGTACGTAGAATCGAGGTTACTATGGATAAACCATCGCTTACTCTCGACATCACAAGTACTGATGGCGGCTACGTAACCGAACCTGGAGAGGGTACCTTTCCCTGCTGTCCGAGGGATGAAGTTGACATGGTGGCGAGCCCATATGCTGGTTATCAATTCGTTGAATGGACTGGCGATGTAGCCACCATCTTGAATGTCAACGACCCCACAACCACCATCACCATGAACGACGACTGCTCAATCACCGCCAATTTTGAGGAGATACCTCCGGAGCAATTTACTCTCACCATCTCCAGCATTGCAGGCGGCTCAGTTACTACCCCTGGAGAGGGGACCTTTACGCGTGATGCCGGAACGGTAGTCAACCTGGTGGCGAGCCCATATGCTGGTTACAGGTTTACCAGCTGGACTGGCGATACAGACACCATCTTGAATGTCAACGACCCCACAACCACCATCACCATGAACAGCGACTATTCCATCACAGCGAACTTTGAGGAAGAACCCGAATACGCCCCCATGGTCGCCGCAGGCTGGCATTACTCTGTGGGGCTTAAGACCGATGGTACCTTGGTCACCGCCGGACGCAACGATTATGGGCAACGTGATGTCGGCGGCTGGACGAATATCATCCAAGTAGCAGCAGGCGAGACGTGGACGGTGGGGCTTAAATCCGACGGCACGGCGGTCGCTGTGGGACGCAATTTGGAGGGACAGTGTGATGTAGGTCACTGGACAAACATCGTCCAGGTTGCTGCAGGCTTTGAGCACACAGTGGGCCTTAAGTCCAACGGAACCGTGGTCGCCACGGGTGACAACTCAGACGGCGAGTGCAATGTCGGCGGCTGGACTGGCATCGTCCAGATCTCCGCCTATTATCACACGGTGGGTCTGAAGTCCGACGGAACGGTGGTCGCCGTGGGAGACAACTCAGACGGCCAGTGCAATGTCGGCGGCTGGACGAATATCATCCAAGTCTCTGCAGGTGCCGGGTACACGTTGGGGCTTAGATCCGACGGCACCGTCGTCGCCGTGGGAGATGATTGGTTTGGGGAGACCGATGTCGGTGATTGGACGGACATCATTCGGGTCACTGGATCGTTCTGGCGAACCCTGGGGCTCAAATCCGACGGCACCGTCATCGCCGTGGGATATAACGACTACGGTCAGTGTGATGTCGGTGGCTGGACGGACATCGTCCAAGTCGCCGCAGACGGCGTCTACACAATAGGGCTTAGATCCGACGGCACCGTCGTCGCCGTGGGATCTAATGCATACGGGCAGTGCGATGTCGGCGACTGGGATCTGACTTGAACTTCTCCCGTACCTCTCCTCATAAGGTCAGAGGTACGGTTATATTGTCATTGCGCATCACCTTCCCCTTCCTGTCATTACGAGCACCTGAAAGGGGCTTGGCAATCTCACTGGCTCCACGAGATTGCTCCGGCCGAAAAGGCAGCGAGGCAGACATCCAGAGTTTACCTAAGAGTGAAATCGCACAATAGCCTGTTTTGTTCAATAATTCACAAAACCCTGCTCAATGGATACAATTCCTCAGCAATTATAGAAGTAGCTTTCTGACCTCTCTTCTGGATCTTACCTTCGACTGTTAGCCAACCTTCACGAAACAGGACTTGACCGCATTTCTCCTGGACATCGCTAAATACGGTCACATCTGCTATTCCCGTTCCATCTTCCATTATCACGTAGACTACCCGCTTCCCATTCCTCGTAGGTGGAGTCTGGTAACGTATCACAGACCCCACCAGCTTGACCCTCCTACCAGCCGAAATCGAGGGAAGGTCTTTCATTTTGGTGATTCCATTATCGGAGTCATAGAAGTCGAGGGGGTGTGCCGATAGGTTCAATGATAGAAGTTCTCTCTCAATAAACAACCTGGACTTTTTATCATCAATAGAGAAATCCATAGGAGTATCTGCTTTGAGTGCAGCATCTTCGAAGAGTGACACTGTACCCCTGAGCACCTTGTGTTTAAGGTCTGATAGCTTTGGAAGCTGTAATAGCAAGTTATTCTGATCGCCTAAAGAATCAAAAGCACCTACTTTAACCAGGTTTTCCAGAATAGGTTGACTGACATCGGTTCTAAGCACAAAGTCTCTTAGGGAAGTGAATTTACGCTCTGCTCTGGCCGATAATATCGATTCCAATGCTTTTTCAGACATTCCCTTTAGTTGTTTGAGGCTGACCCGTATCCCCCCTTTTTCCACTGTATAGTGTTCGGAGGACTTGTTTATATCGGGTGGTAAGACTTCGACTTCAAACCTCCTTGCTTCAGCTACGAAGACACGAGATGGATAATAACCCATAGGCTGATTAGACAATACTGCTGCTAGAAATTCAGCAGGGTAATGACTCTTCAACCAGAGCGTTTGATAGGCAGTATTAGCGTAAGCACAAGCATGTCCCTTACAGAATCCATAGGCAGCAAAAGCAGCCAGCTGCTCAAATACCTTTTCAGCTATATTTTTACTAACACCATCCCCAACGGCACGGGAAATGAAGGAATCTCTCATTTTCTCCATTTCCTGTTCGGTGCGTTCATGGGTCATGCCCCGTCTGAAACCATCCGCTTCATCGTAACTCATTCCAGCTAAATCATGAGCCACTTTGAGGACTTGCTCTTGATAGAGGATTACTCCTAAAGTCTCACCAAGAGCGTTTTTCAGCTTAGGATGGAGATACTTCACAGTTTCTTTGCCGTGTCTTCTGGGCAGGTAATCTTTATCCATATTGGACTTGAGCGGACCGGGACGGACCAGGGATATAGACACGATGATGTCTTCAAAGCAGTTTGGCAGAAGTCTACCTGCCATTTCTCTTTGTGCTGGTGATTCAAGCTGAAATGTCCCGATAGTCCTTCCGTCTCTGAGTATGCTAAAAGCTGCGGGGTCGTTTCTTGGTATCTTCTCTATGTCAATATCAATTCCACGACCCTGCTTGATGTTGTTTAGCGTGTCCTCAATGACTGTCAGGGTAGGGAGTGATAACAAATCGAGTTTCACAATCCCCAACCTCTCGATGTCATCTTTATCATACTGGCTGATAATATCTCCTCCGCTGGACCATTCAAGAGGGACTAAATCAGACAGCCTCCCGTTACCGATCAGCAGCCCTCCTAGGTGGACGGACAGGTGCTTGGGGAATCTGTCTATGGCAGTGCACAGTTTGAAGAAGTCGGCAAGCTCTTTTTTCCTGTAGACGGTACTGTGCTTTAGCTCGGGGAGCGTAGCAGCATGCTCCATAAGACTGGAGGCAGATAGCCAGTGGATGCCGTTGCAGGCCTCTTCGATTATCGCCTTCGGTATTTGCAGGGCTTTGCCGATATCGCGGATGGCGCCCCTGGCCATATAGGTATTTATCGTCCCCACGCAGGCAACATTCTCAACGCCATACCTCTGGTAGATGTAGTCCCTCACCTCATCCCTTCGCCTTCTGTCAACATCCAGGTCAATGTCGGGAGGTTCGTGCCTTAGAGGATGCATGAAGCGTTCGAAGAGCAGGTTATATTCGACAGGGTCGACATTGCTGATATCAAGCGCGTGGACAACCAGGCTATCTACGGCGCTCCCCCTGGCCTGACATCTTATGCCCTTGCTTTTCGCCCAGCGGACTATATCCCAGACCACCAGAAAGTAGCTGCAAAATCCAAGTTTATTAATAGTATCAAGCTCGTGCTCAAGGCGATTTTTTATTGGAGCAGATAGCAAACCGTATTTTCTTCTAGCTCCCGCAAAAGCCATCTTCCTGAGATAACCGTAATCAGACTCACCCTCGGGAATATCGAACTTAGGGAAGCGAGGCTTTCCCAGTTCCAACTCCAGGTTACACCTCGAGGCAATCTCCTCGGTGTTCTTTATGGCTTCAGGCAAGTCTCTGAAGAGCTTCATCATTTCCTGCTGCGATTTCAGATATTGCTCTACAGTGCGATAACCTTTCAATTGGGAAGCCGGTATGATGCGGTCGATGGCATTAAGCAGCTCTTTGATTTTGTATTCTTTGATTTCAGCGTAATGGACATTGTTGGTGGCTACTACCTGTAGATTATGTTCCCCGGCAAACGAAGCCAGCCGGCGGCTGTCGGAAACCCCTTCTCTGGAAGGATAGCGGATAAGCTCTATGAAAAAGTCTTTCCCGAAGACTTCCCTATAAAAGCGCGCTGCCTCTTCGGCTTTATCACGCTCGCCTTGAGCGAGGAGGGCGGGTATTTTACCCTTGCCGCAGCCACTAAGAGCTATCAGTCCGCTGCTGTGATTCCGCAGCATCTCCTCGGTTGCTTCCGATTTCCTATCCCGATTCGACAGGTGAGCTTGCGTTATCAATCGACAGAGGTTCGAGTATCCCTCGGTATTCTTACAAAGCAGCGTTAGATGATACCCGCCGGCCAGATCAAGCTCGGCACCTATTATCGGTTTGATTCCCAGTGCTCTGGCTTTGCTGTAGAAACGGATGGCGCCGGTCAACCGGTTATGGTCCGTTAGAGCTAAGGCAGGCATTCTCAGGGAAACAGCTTTATCCAGCAGTGTGTCCAGAGACGAAGCTCCGTCGAGAAAGCTGTATTGAGAATGGACGTGAAGATGAATGAAACCCATGACCGCCGCCTCAATCGAGGACTCTGGAGAGAAACCACTGTCCCCCGAGCTTATAAAGCTCGTAAGTCCCGGTGCTGGAGTTCTGTGCATTCACGCGAATGCAAAGGCACACTGATTTACCATTCCACCATTCAGAAGGTTCTCTCCACCAACTAACCACATCAAGAACTCTGTAGAGACGCTTCCTCCAAATGAAGGCAGTTATTATTGAACCATTGTTCTGATAAACTTTGACTGGTTCACCAATAAGCTTGGACATGGTATCGACTCCAAAATGGAAAAGGGAATGAAATTGTAACAGAACATCCGTGCTATTGTCAAGAAAATTTTGTCAGAATTTTAGGTATGTCTTAAAAATTAATCTGCCCGGTGATATGCTGGTATAATGACATTACAGAATATAAAAGATGAGCGATCAGGCGAAGATACACATAGGGACATCAGGATGGTCCTACCCAAAAGGTGAAGGCACATGGACTGGATACTTCTACCCTACTGGCAAGATAAATGAGCTTGAATACTACAGCCAATTCTTCAACACGGTAGAGATAAATAGCTCATTCTATAGACCACCAAATCCCGGCTACGTTTATAATTGGGTCCGGAGAGTTCCCAAGGATTTCCTTTTCACAGTTAAGCTCTGGCAGAAATTCACTCACCCGAAGATGTATAAGGAGGCTACGGGAGAGGAAGCGGCAATATCTTTGCAGGATGTCGATATATTTAAGCGGAGTATTGATCCCTTATTGAAAAGCGATAAACTTGGTGCTTTGTTGGCACAGTTCCCACCTAGCTTCAGGAACGATAACTTTGGGCGACGAGTCCTAAATGGGGTAAGTAGGTTGTTTGGACAGTACAGGCTAGCTGTTGAGCTAAGGCATAAAAGTTGGAGTGACGACCCCAATATCGCAAAGCTGCTCAAGGAACATAATGTTGCCTGGGTTCAAATTGATGAGCCGAAGTTTAAATCCTCAATTGCTCAGGAGCTTCCTATAACCTCTGATATGGCTTACTTCCGCTTTCACGGTAGAAATGCGGAAACGTGGTGGACGGGAGATAGTGAAACCCGCTACAAATACCTATATTCGGCTGAAGAAATAGAGGAGTTGGCAGATAGGATAAAGACAACAGCAGGTCAAACTAAATTGCTGTTTGTCCTCTTTAATAACCATTGGCAAGGGTATTCTCCTCGTAATGCCATTGATATGATTAAGTGTCTACAATTGCCTTTTAGAGAGCCTCCTATGCAGGTTCGAATGGAAGAAGACGAAACATCTGAAGTAAAAAGGTAAGGTGATGTTAACTGAATTCCAGGGGCACCATATCAAGCAGGCCTACTACAAATCAGGTATTATGTCCTAGAATATTTCGTTCGGTGTCACATCAACTTGAAATGTTACTTAATTGTACACTGAAAAATGTTGCTACTTACCTCCATGGTATATCTTGGATACCGCGACCTATTGACACTTACTTCGCTAATGATACAATAACACTCGAAGGGCATGCACGTGAAAACAGTTAACATCTTTTTGGTTATGGTAGCCTTAATTGCCGGGATGGTAGGCTGTGGTGGGGGCGGTCTTGTTGAGTACGACCTCACTATCGCCAGTATGACCGGAGGGTCAGTGACCACCCCCGGAGAAGGAACTTTCACCTATGACGAGGTAACAGTGGTCAACCTGGTGGCCGAAGCTGAGGATGGCTACCACTTTGTCGAGTGGACTGGCGATGTGGCGACCATTGGCAATGTCAACGCCGCCACAACCATCATCACTACGAACGACGACTATTCCATCACGGCTAACTTTGAGCTCGAGTGTATCCCCATGGTCGCCGCAGGCTACCAGTACACGGTGGGGCTTAAGACCGACGGCACCGTGGTCGCCGTGGGGTTGAACGACTTCGGGCAGTGCGAGGTCGGCCACTGGACGGACATCGTCCAGGTCGCCGCAGGCAACTTTCACACGGTGGGGCTTAAGGCTGATGGAACTGTGGTCGCCATGGGAGATGACTACTACTTTGAGCAATGCAAAGTCGGCGGCTGGATAGACATCGTCCGGGTTGCCGCAGGCGGCTGGCACACGGTGGGGGTTAAGACCGACGGCACCGTGATCGCCGTGGGATTGAACGACTGGGGGCAGTGCGAGGTCGGCCACTGGACGGACATCGTCCAGGTCGCCGCAGGCTGGTATCACACAGTAGGGCTTAAGACTGACGGCACCGTAGTCGCCGTGGGAGATAACCAGTTCGGGCAGTGTGATGTCAGCAACTGGACGGACATCACCCAGATCGCCTCATGTGGCTATAACACGGTGGGGCTCAAGGACGATAGCACCGTAGTCGCCGTGGGATTGAACGACTGGGGGCAGTGCGAGGTCGGTGGCTGGACGGATATCATACAGGTCGCTGCAGGATACGCTCACACGGTGGGGCTTAAGACCGACGGCACCGTGGTCGCCGTGGGAGACAACTACCATGGGCAGTGCGAGGTCAGCGGCTGGACGAACATCACTCAGGTCGCCGCGGGCTTGGTGCACACGGTGGGGTTCAAGTCTGGCGGCACAGTGGTCACCGTGGGGGGAGACAACGAACTCGGGCAGTGCGAGGTCAGCGACTGGGAGGATATCACCCAAGTCATCGCAGGCTGGCAGCACACAGTGGGTGTTAAGTCCGACAGCACCGCGCTCGCCGCGGGTCCCGGGGCTTGGAACTCCGGACAGTGTGATGTCGGTGGCTGGACAGACATCGCCCAGGTCGCCGCAGGCATGTTGCACACGGTGGGGCTCAAGGACGATAGCACCGTAGTCGCCACGGGATTGAACGTCTACGGGCAGTGCGAGGTCAGCGGCTGGATGGATATCGCCCAGGTCGCCGCAGATGCCCATCACACGGTGGGGCTCAAGGACGATAGCACCGTGGTCGCCGTAGGATGGAATGACCAGGGGCAGTGCGAGGTCAGCAGCTGGATGGGCATCACCCAAGTCGCCGCAGGTAACTATCACACGGGAGGGCTTAAGTCCGACGGCACCGTGGTCGCCGTGGGAGACAACTATTGGGGGCAGTGCGAAGTCGGTGACTGGACGGATATCATACAGGTCGCTGCAGGATACGTTCACACGGTGGGGCTTAAAGACGACGGAACCGTGGTCGCCGCGGGAGACAACCACCACGGGCAATGCGATGTCGGCGGCTGGACGGACATTGCCCAGGTCGCCGCAGGTTGGCAGCATACTGTGGGGCTTAAAGACGACGGAACCGTGGTCGCCGTGGGAGACAACTACTACGGGCAGTGCAATGTTAGTGACTGGACGGACATCGCCCAGGTCGCCGCAGGCTGGCAGCACACGGTGGGAATTAAAGACGACGGCACTGTGGTCGCTGTGGGGGCGGAGGTCGAGCTTCCTACATGGAATCTGCTCGAGTCAGCGCCGTAGTATAAGCTCACCATCTCCAGCACCTTTGGAGGGTTGGTAACCCAACCAAGGGGGTGTCATTCTGAGCCCACGAAGAAAAATCTAGACTCAGTTGCAGGATGGCATTTTATATGCCACTCCGACGGGGAAGGCAGCCATAGTAGACTTGGCGACGCTGGTCTCTGTGGGGGTACTGGCTGTATGGGCAACGAGGCTGCGGGATAAAGGTCTAAGTATGCTTGTGGGTAAAATTGCACAATTGCGTAGTTTGTTACCTGACTACACAAGCCATCCAAATATTATTCCTAAATTGTAGCGTTGGCCGTATGTGTATGCAGCGCAGTTGACTTTTTTCGTTCCTATCTGGTAGGATCTCTCTCAGAAAGGAGGCAAGCGGTTCCTGCCTTTTTTCAAAGCTGAATGGGGTTCAGGTGGTCGGAGGTTCAAATCCTCTCACCCCGACTTTGTATTGGAAATGAAGTGGTCAGACCACTTGAGTAGTCCAAAAAGCTAA
>Ga0315551_10001733_pt1 | contig 16420 bp, 16 predicted proteins | sample SalMarSW160290MG_FD_203678 | JGI IMG/M metagenome (GOLD analysis project Ga0315551, IMG submission 203678) | Salt marsh sediment microbial communities from the Plum Island Ecosystem LTER, Massachusetts, United States - Salt Marsh Sediment SW1602-90 ... | reverse complement strand
GGAGGGTGGGAAGTAATACGCCCGCTGGAAGCTGGGGTGGGTGGGAAGTAATACGCCCGCTGGAAGCTGGGGTGGGTGGGAAGTAATACGCCCGCTGGAAGCAGGGGAGGGTGGGAAAATACAGAACTTTAAAAAAGGCGCCTGAAACTTGCCAAAGCTATAGCTTAGTTTTACACTATATTTGTAGATTAATCAGGAGGTGTTTGCCATGGCTAAGACAAAGTACGGGCACCTGGTTAAAAAATTGCCTGTCCAGAAGGGAGATGGTGGGGCAAATGCCGAAGAGCTTATCTGGATGGTCGGTAAGGACCTGGAGGGATTGAACCTTCATTTTGCCCTGGGGCGCTACCAGGGGACCGGCATCTGGCACCCCTGGGCGGGACCTCATGTACACCCTGCCAATGAATGCCTCCTCTGTTTTGGGCATGATACCGATGACCCCGGTTATATGGGGGCGGAGCTCGAGCTGGCTCTGGGTGAGGAACAGGAAAAACACGTATTCACTACTCCCTCGGTGGTTGTTCTACCCGCCGGTCTGCCCCACTGCCCGCTGGTAACCAGGAAGGTCGAAAAGCCCTTTGCTCACGGTCACGTTATTCTGGCCCCCGATAATGAGGTCGACTGGTGGCCGCCGGAATCAAAACCGAAGCCGACCAGCGGCTCAAAGTATAGCCACTTAATCAAGCCGCTGACCGTCCAGAAGGTGTCGGCGTCGGCGGGGACCAAAGAGTTGACCTGGATAACCGGCGACCAGCTTGAGGGGTTTAACCTGAACCTTGCCGTGGGTCTCTGCGCCGAAACTGGTCAGCTTTACCCGGGAAAGGGAGCTCATTCCCACCCCAATGATGAATGCCTGATTTTCTTCGGTCATGACCCCCAGAATCTGGGCTACCTGGGGGCGGAAATCGAGATAGCGCTGGGTGAGGAAAAGGAAAAGCACACCTTTAACGTGCCCACCGCGGTCATCGTCCCCAGGGGATTGCCCCATTTCCCGCTGGATATTAAGAAGGTGGATAAACCCTTCGGCTTTATCGTCTATAACCTCGGGCCTCAGCACGAAACTACCTGGCTGGACTGATTATCTTTAGCATGCAAATCGTTAAAACCGCCGCCGAGTTGAGCCAGTTAAGGGGTAAAATGACCGCCCCGTTGGGCTTTGTCCCCACCATGGGCTACCTCCACGAAGGGCACCTGGCTCTGGTCAGGCAGGCTAAGGCTGAAAACGCCTCGGTAGCGGTCAGCATCTTCGTTAACCCCACCCAGTTCGGCCCCAACGAGGATTTCAGGCAGTACCCCCGCGACTCAAAGCGCGACCTGGCTTTCCTGGAGGGGGAGGGAACAGACCTGGTCTTTATGCCCCCGGTGGAAGAGATTTACCCCCCGGGCTTTGATAAATGGGTGGAGGTGGGCAGGCTCGGCCGCAGGCTGGAGGGGGCGTCCCGCCCCGGCCACTTCAGGGGGGTGGCTACCGTGGTCGCCCGGCTCTTCGAGCTGGTTAAGCCGGATAGAGCCTACTTTGGGCAGAAGGACGCCCAGCAGCTGCTGGTTGTCAAAAAGATGGTGGCTGACCTCGGTATGAGTCTGGAGGTAATTGCTGTGCCCACGGTGCGCGAACCCGACGGGCTGGCAATGAGCAGCCGCAACACCTATCTCAATCCGGAGGAAAGAAAGCAGGCGGTGGTTCTTTATCAGGCATTGTCCCTGGCGCGGAGGCTTTATAATGATGGGGAAAAAGACGCCGAGGTTATCCGCCGCCGGATGACCGCTCTCATTCAGAAAGAGCCCTTAGCCGCTATTGACTATATCAGCATCGCCGACGCCCAAACCATGGAAGAGCTTGAAGAGGTAAAACCCCCGGCGCTGGTGTCAATGGCGGTAAAAATCGGCAAGACCAGATTGATAGATAACGTGGTGCTCTGAGTACCGCTATGGTCAGTTATCCACCGGTCTCCGCGGTTAGGATATCCTTCAGCTTAATACTGTTCGGGGACTGTGGCTCCATGGTCTCTGGGCCCATGTAGTAAAACCACTTTCCGGTAGTCAGCTGGTCTGTGTAGCCTAGGCCATACCCGCTAACGGAGTAACTTTCGTTACCTTCCTCCTTTATCTCCCAACTATCTGCATACTGGAGCATATCGTTTAATACCTCACTGGCCTTTTCGGTAGCTTCTAGCTTGGCTGTCATGTCCCTTACATAGACTGATTTCTCCGTGTCCAAGTATTTGGCAAACGTTTCTGGAATTCCTTCAACTCCGCTCTCTTTGTCTTTAATGGCTATTTCGGGGAAGCTGTCCCATGGTGGACCGCCTTGACAATAATGATACTGTATCTCGAAGGTAACCAGTTCGTAGCACTCGTTTTGGTAGAATTCTAAATTCTCCTCCGGCATGCTGTACGTCCAGTAATGCCCATATCTTATTTCTTTCTCGGCCATCTCTGCATCACAATAGGCAATAGCTTCATTTATCAGGGTTTCTATTTCAGTTAACATTGTTTCCTGCTCTTCTACCTCGGCTATCTTGTTGTCTAAATCGGCAATCTGTGGGGCAATTTCCTGAATGGCGTTGCTATTCAGCTCTGTAAGACAGGCCAATACCTCTTCTGGAGTCAAAGTTACCTCTGGGGTTGGAGCTTGTTTGGTGCAGCCGCCCAGAAAAATCACGGCCGTAATCAAGACGGCTAGTATTAAGTGTCTCATTTGTCTCTCTTCCCCTCCCTTATACAGGGATATGATATTCTTCCCCCCCCTCACCCCCGGTTAATTATCTGGTCCAGCTTCTCGTCCTCAATCCAGGTGTCCAGCTGCACCCACAGGGGCAGGTGGTCTGACATCTGGTAGGTAAACTCCTTAGCGTCCATTTCCGGGTATTCCTCCTCGGGGAACAGCGCCCGCCAGTCGTCGCGGTAGAAATCAAGCACCCCGCCCGCCCCCTTCGAGGTCGTGGTATGGCGGCGGTAGTGCAGTATCTGGTCATAGCGCTTGTTGCGGGCGAGGTTGCTGCCGTGGTCGGTGCCCCGCAGGGCATCGGGGATTTCCAGCCCCCGGCTGGTGATGGCACGGTAAAGCTCGTCATCGATTTCGGGGATGTTGAAGTCCCCCATGACGATAAAATCCTTATCCACCACGTATTTCTCCTTGCGGCGCTTATCAACCCATTCCGCCAGTTTTTCCAGCGGGGGGATGCGGGAAGCGTCGTTTTTACCCCAGCGGATATGGACGGTGAGCATGATGAAATCGAAGTTGCCGGCGCGGAAGGAGGCCATGAACGGGCTGCGCCACCAGACGATGGTCGGCTCGTACTCTTTGGTTACCCGGTTTCTCTTAAGCGGCGGGTTAGCCTCGGCGGCAAGCCCGGTAAAGACAGCCACCCGCTTATCGTAAAGGTAGGCTATGCGCTCCCGGTTGCCGGCGCGGTCGGAGTTGAAGTCGGAAAAGACCGCCCGCCAGTAGGGCCCCAGAATCTTCATCACCCGCTCGAGGTCGGTCAGGTCGTCCCGCACCTCGACGATAGCGATGAGGTCAAACTGGCTTAAGATTTCGGCGATATAATGTATAGCCGCCTCGCTGCGCCGTTTGCGCCGCCACATTCTGCCGAACTCGCGGATATTCCAGGTGGCGATGTTCAGTGTCTCGTCGAGTATAGAGGGGCGGATATTGGCATCCTCGATGCGCCCCCGCAGCACCTTTAAGCCCCGGGCAATCTCCGGGCTTATATCACCGTGAAACATGGCTCGCCTCCTCTTTATCTGCTGAGATTTGAGTCTAGCCTCCAGCCAGGAGCTTGTCAATACCCCGCCCCGGAGCTTATTCCCGGATAAGAGCCATAATCCCCAGCATAGCCAGAAAGGCAAGACCGGCGCCAAAGTAAAAGGGAACGGCGGGGCTGTAAGCTTGCCACAGCCAGCCGGCAATCAGGCTGGCGGGGAGGAGGGTAAGCCCGACCACTCCGTGATAAAGTCCGTAGGCGGTGCCCCTCTTCTCTGCAGGGACTAAATCGGCGACAAAGGCTCGTGCCGCCCCCTCCACCATTCCGTAGTAGACCCCGTAGATGGCAAAGAGCAGCCAGACCTGCCATAGCTCCGATGCCAGGGCAAACCCCAGGTAGACCAGGGCATAGATAAACCAGCCCAGGGTGATAACCCGCCTTCTCCCCAGCCGGTCGGAAAGCATCCCCGCCGGTAAAGCGGTAACCGCATAGGCGATGTTAAACACGACCAGCATCAACACCACGTAGAGAACCGATGAGCCTAGATTCTGCGCCCTTAAGATGACGAAGAAATCGCTGGAATTGCCCAGGGTAAACACCGCCATAACAGCCAGAAACAGCTTGAAACGGGTATCGAAGGCGCCTATACTCTTGAGGCCCACCTGAGAGCTGGCATTAGTTGCTGAAGACCGCCTGTCTCGGACAAAAAACAGCAGCACCAGTACCGCCAGCACTGCCGGCACCACGCCAATCAGTATCAGCCACTGGTAGGTCTTGAGGCTGAGCACCAGCTCCCCGCCCTGTACCTGATAGATAATTACGGCGGCTATTGCCAGCCCGAGGAAGGCGCCCGTGGTATCCATAGCCCGGTGCAGGCCAAATCCCCTCCCCCTCTCCCCGGCCGAAACCGAATCAGCCACCAGGGCATCGCGGGGGGAGGTGCGGATGCCCTTCCCCACCCTGTCGCCGAATCTTACCGCCAGCACCGCTCCCCAGCTTGATGCCAGGTACATAAAGGGCTTGGCTATAGTAGAAATACTGTAACCCAGTACCGCCAGCGGTTTGCGTTTCCCCATCCGGTCGCTGAGCCAGCCGCCAAATATTCTGAAGACGGCATCGATGCTCTCGGAAAGCCCGCCGACCAGACCTATGATAGGAGTGCCTATACTCAGCACATTGAATAGAAAGAGAGGGACGAGGGTAAAAATCATCTCGCTGGAGACATCGGTCAGCAGGCTGACTATACCCATGAAGAAGACGTTGGGGTTAAGCCCAAAGACCCTGCGCTTCATGGCTAATCAGTATACCACATCGGGTGAGGTTGCTTGACACTAATACGCCTAATAGATACAATTAAACCCGTGCCGAGGTAGCTCAGTTGGTAGAGCAGCGGACTGAAAATCCGCGTGTCCCCAGTTCAAATCTGGGCCTCGGCACCATAACTATAGCGGTAAAACGGGTTAAGCGGAAGTGGCTCAGCGGTAGAGCATCTCCTTGCCAAGGAGAGGGTCGCGAGTTCGAATCTCGTCTTCCGCTCCAGTGAAATCTTTAAGCCGAAGTGGCGGAATGGGTAGACGCGACAGTCTCAAAAACTGTTGGGGGGCGACCCCCGTGTCGGTTCGAGTCCGACCTTCGGCACCATTTTCGGTTGCCGAGTGGTGTAGTGGTAGCACAGGGGACTTTGAATCCCTTAGCCCAGGTCCGAATCCTGGCTCGGCAGCCACTTTTTCTCCGGAGCCTTTATTATGGGCATTAAAGATAACATCCGCGAATTGTTAAAAGAACTCCCCCCCGGCGTGGAGCTGGTGGCTGCCGCCAAGAACCGGACGCCCGATGAAGTATTGCAGGCGGTGGAAGCCGGCGTAAAATTCATCGGGGAAAACTATGTCCAGCAGGCCGAAACAGCCGTCGCCGCCGTTGGCGGTAAAGCCGCCTGTCACATGATTGGGCACCTGCAGAAAAACAAGGTGAAAAAAGCGGTCGCCCTCTTCGATATGATAGAGACCGTCGATTCCGTTGAGCTGGCTCAAGAAATCGATAAGCGCTGCGCTCAAATGGGCAAGGTTATGCTGGTGCTGGTAGAAATCAACAGCGGCAAGGAGGCGCAGAAGGCGGGGGTGCTGCCGGAAGACGCCGAAGCGCTGATAAGGGAGATTTCTTGCCTGCCCAATATACGGGTGATGGGGCTGATGACCATGGGTCCCCGCTTTGGCGACCCGGAAGACTCCCGTCCCTACTTTGTCATCACCCGCCGGCTCTTTGACCGCATTAAAGCCCTTGAAATTCCTAACGTGGAGATGAAGTATTTGTCCATGGGCATGACCAACTCCTACCGCATTGCCCTTGAGGAAGGGGCTAACCTGGTCAGGATAGGCACCCGGATATTTGGCGAAAGATAACCCCTTGACTAGTCAGGCGTTAGACCTTAATCTATAATTATACAGATGGTTGAAGAAGCGGAAAGGGAAAGGCTGGCCCGCGAAGAGCTGGTCAGGGAGAGGGTAGACGGGGAGGGGAACAGGTGGCGGAAGGTCTACTTCGGCGGCGGCGCCCATTTCCGCAACTGGCTCGAGCAGTGCCGGGAGCTGGGCGAGGTTGAGGTGGAGGAGGTGGACTCTAAAGGCTTTAAGTGCTTTGAGGAGGGCGGCGAAAAGCTCTACCGGATATGGATGAAAGAGGAGCCGCCCGGATAAAAACTGCGTCAGGCGCTGGTAGGCTAAGGAGGTAACAAAAAGGTGCATTGAATTAGGATAAATGCTAAAATAAGCCGTAATCAAGAATCAGGAGGATAATTTTAACAAATGGCTTTTAAGATTACTGAGGAGTGTATTAGCTGCGGAGCTTGTGAGCCCGAGTGTCCCAACGAGGCTATCTCCGAGGGGGAAGAAATCTATATAATTGACCCTGATAAGTGTACCGAGTGCGTGGGCGCTCATGATTCCTCGCGTTGTGTTGAGGTCTGCCCGGTGGATGCCTGCGTGCCTGATGATGCTCATAAGGAGAGCAAAGACCAGCTGCTGGAGAAGTGGAAAAAGCTGCACCCCGGCGAAACCCCGGCGGCAAGCTAGAACCGCCGGTTTTGGCTTTAATTTAACCCTTAAACGCGTTAGAGCGGATACAGGTATTACTCTTTCTGTGCCTTCCCCGATAGCTCAATGGTAGAGCGGGCGGCTGTTAACCGCTAGGTTGTTGGTTCGAGTCCAGCTCGGGGAGCCAGTTATTTCTCTATTTATTTCCCCGCCCCCCTTTAAGCCTCACCTATACCCGTGTTATAATTCCCTCGTAGGAAAAGTATCATGTGGGACAGATTAGAGCAGATAGAAAAACACTATGAAGAGCTTGAACGGCAGATAGCCCTGCCGGAGGTTAACACCGACCCCGAAAAACTCCAGGCGCTGGCTCAGGAAAAGGCGGCTATTGAAGAGCTGGTGACCAGATATCGGGCTTACCGGGCAACCGCTAAAGAGCTGGAAGACACCAGAGCCATGCAGGACGGTGCTCAGGAAGAAGACATGAACGCCATGGTCAAGCAGGAGATAGAAAAGCTGGAGGCAAAGCTTGAAAAACAGCTTGGCGAGATGAAGCTCGCCCTTACCCCCAAAGATGCCAGCGACGATAAGGACATTATCATGGAAATCAGGGCGGGGACGGGTGGTGATGAAGCCGGGCTGTTTGCCGCCGACCTCTTCCGCATGTACAGCCGCTATGCCCAGGACAAGGGCTGGGCGGTGGATATCATTGACGGCAACGAAAGCGGCATCGGCGGCTTTAAGGAGATAATCTTTGAAATAAAGGGCAAAGGCGCCTTCAGGCGCCTCAAGTACGAGATGGGGGTGCACCGGGTGCAGCGGGTGCCGGCTACAGAATCTTCGGGGCGCATTCACACCTCGACGGCTACCGTAGCCGTCCTCCCCGAAGCCGACGAGGTAGAGATAAACGTCAACCCCGAAGACCTTAGAATCGATATCTTCCACAGCGGCGGGGCGGGGGGGCAAAATGTAAACAAGGTGGCTACCGCCGTCCGCATTACCCACCTCCCCACCGGCATAGTCAGCGTCTGCCAGGACGAGCGCTCCCAGCTCCGCAACCGCAAGAAGGCGATGGCGGTACTCCGCGCCCGCCTGCTGGATATAGAGCGGAGCAAGCAGGAGGAGGATATAAGCCAGCAGCGCCGTTCTCAGGTGGGCAGCGGCAAGCGCGCCGAAAAGATAAGGACCTATAATTTCCCCCAGGACCGCATCTCCGACCACCGCCTCGGCCAGACATTTCGTAACCTGCCCCGCATACTGGACGGTGACCTGGATAAGCTCATTGATACCCTGACCACCAGCGAGCAGGCAAAACAGCTTGAGGAGCAGCTGGCTTGAAATTGAAGCAGGCTCTTCGCAAAGCCCGGGACATCCTCGTTAAAAACAGTGTTGAGGCTGCCCCCCTGGAGGGTGAACTGCTGCTGCGGCATGCCCTCAATATAGATAGAGTCCAGCTTTATATCGATTTGGCAAAAGAGCTGACCCCCCATCAGGAAGGGATTTTCTTTAATCTGCTGGAGCGCCGAATACGGGGCGAGCCGGCAGCTTATATCACCGGCAACCGCGAGTTCTACGGGCTTGGCTTTGCCGTTAACCCCGCCGTCCTCATCCCCCGCCCGGAAAGCGAGCTGCTGGTGGAAAAAGCCCTGTCTATCGCTAAAAATCACCCGTTATCAGCAGTAGCCGATATCGGCACCGGCAGCGGGGCGATTGCCGTCAGCCTGGCGGTCAACCTGCCGCAGGCGGTTATTTACGCCACCGATATCTCCGCCGCCGCCTTGGAAACGGCTTACGCCAACTGCCGCAAGCACGGCGTGGCGGATAGAGTCCGCCTTTTAGAGGGCAATCTGCTGGAGCCGTTACGAGAGCCGGTTGACCTTATAGTGGCTAACCTACCTTATGTCAGAAAAGCCGAATTAAACCCGGAATCAGAGCCGCGGCTGGCGCTTGACGGCGGCGCCGATGGAATAAAAATAATAGAACGGCTGTGCCGCCAGGCAGGTGATAAGCTCAAGGTTGGCGGCTGTTTGCTTCTGGAAATAGGGCAGGGGCAGAGAAAAGCGGTAAAAACTATTTTACATAACATATTCCCCGGGGGTACGATAGATGTCTTCCCCGACCTGGCTGGCATTGACCGGGCGGTGCTTTTAAACCCCTCCGCCGGCGCGGTTCAACTTGACAGGCAACCGCTACACTGTTAAATTAGATACTTGGGTTCTCCCCCAGGGTTTCAAGCATTAAACGGAGGAATTAGGCGTTATGAACATGATTGTCTGCATCAAACAGGTTATTGACCCCGAGGCACCCCCCGCCAGTTTTAAAATTGACCCCTCCGGCAACAAGGTAGTGCCGCCGGCGGGAGTCTCGCCGGTAGTAGACCCCTATGCCGAATACGCGGTAGAGGCGGCGCTCAAGATTAAGGATGCCTCAGGGGGCAAAGTCACCGCCCTCAGCCTGGGCTCAAACCAGCTCAGGGACATCGTCAAGAAACCGCTGGCGATGGGCGCTGACGAGCTTATTTTGCTGGAGGACGAGGCTTTTGACGATGGCGATAGCTGGTCAACCGCCTACGCCCTGGCGATGGCTATTAAGAAGATAGGCGAATACGATATCGTCTTCTGCGGCCGCGAGGCTTCGGACTGGAACGCCGGGCAGGTAGGCTCCGGTCTGGCCGAGATACTGGGGTTGCCCAGCGTTACCCTGGCCGAGAAGATAGACATCACCGACGGCAAGGCTAAGGTGCAGAGAAAGACCGACGAGGGCTACGAGGTGGTCGAAGTCTCCCTGCCCTGTCTCATTACGGCCAGCAACGAGATTGGCGAGCCCCGCTACCCCACCATCAAGGGGATTATGGGCGCCAAGAAGAAGGAGCCGGTGGTCTGGAAGCCGGCCGATATTGGCGTTGAGCCCGCCCAGATAGGCGCTGCCGGAAGGCGCACCAAGCTGCAGAAATTGTTCCAGCCGGTGCGGGAAGGCAAGTGCGAGGTTGTCGAGGGAGAGGGTCCGGAGGAAGCGGCAGCTAACCTGGCGGTAAAACTGCGGGAAGTTAAGGTATTATAGGAGTTCTTAACCAGTTTTTAATATTCTTTTGCTATAGGTAAGGAGTTAAACAATGGCGGAAAATAAAGGCGTTCTGGTTTTATGTGAGACTAAAGAAGGCAAGCTGGCGGCAATCTCCGCCGAGCTGCTCGGCGGCGGCCGGAAGCTTGCTGATGACCTGGGACAGGAGCTGGCGGCAGTACTGGTCGGCAGCGGCGTGGCTGGTTTGGCGCAGGAAGCTATCGCTTGCGGCGCCGATAAGGTCTACGTGGTTGACGACCCCATTCTAAAAGACTACCAGACCGACGCCTACCTGCCGGTCATGGAAAAGGTAGTCGGGCAGGCGGTGCCCCAGGTCTTAATCATGGGGCAGACCTCCATCGGGCGTGACCTGGCACCCCGGCTGGCTTTCCGGCTAAAAACCGCCGCCTCTCTGGGCTGCCTGGAGCTGGCTATCGACTCCGCTTCCAAGAAACTGCTTCAGACCAAGCCGGTCTACGGCGGCAACGCCCAGGCCGTGTTCGTTACCGAATCCTTTCCCCAGATAGCCACCGTCCGGCCCAAGGCAATGGCGCCGCTGGCGCCGGACCCGTCCCGGAAGGGGGAGGTAATCAAGGTTGACGCTGGCATTGACGCTTCGGCGCTCAAAGCCAAGGTACTGGAAAAGGTTCCCGAAGAGGTGGCAGGGATAAAGCTGGAGGACGCCGAGGTGGTGGTCAGCGGCGGCCGGGGCATCGGCAGCACCGAAGGCTTTGCCCAGCTTGAGGAGTTAGCCAAGCTGCTAAAGGGAGCGGTGGGCGCTACCCGCCCCCCCTGTGATAACGACTGGGTCCCCGCCGGGGCGCAGATAGGGCTTACCGGCAAGATTATTTCCCCCGACCTCTACATTGCCGTCGCCCTCTCCGGCTCCAGCCAGCACATGTCCGGCTGCTCCAGCGCCAAGACCATAGTGGCTATAAACAAAGACCCGGAAGCCAATATATTCAGAGAAGCCCGCTTCGGCGTGGTGGGCGACTGGAAAAAGATAGTCCCCGCCTTCACCGAAAAGCTCAAGGAGCTTCTGGCTAAATAAAGACGGTAAATAAGGAGCGATACCATGAAGCTAAGAATCTTAATTGGTTTGTCCCTACTTTTGGTCAGCCTGCTGGTTATTTCACCGGCGGTGGCTGTTCTGGCTCAGGAGGAAGAAGCCCCGCCTGAGATACTTACCATGATCGCCACCTACACCAAGATAGAGGCAATCGCCGGCGCCGGCTTTGAGTTTGAAGCCAGCCTGGAATACTCGGGAGGGGAAGAAGCCCGTACCTTTGACCTGTCGGCCACCGGCCCCCAGGACTGGACGGTATATGTTACCCCCACCTACCCCACCGACAAGCAGATTCTGGATATCAGGCTTGAGCCTTCCCTGCCCTACCAGACCGCTAAGATAACCAAGATACTTATTCATGTTTCTCCCCCGTACTGGCTCCTGCCCGAGCCGGGGGAATACCCGATAACGGTGGAGGCAACATCGGGTGAAGTTACCGGCTCTATCCAGTTCACCGCCGTGGTAACCTCTACCTATATAATGTCCCTGGCTCCCAGTGAAGAGCGCTATAACACCACGGCTACGGCGGGCCGGGATAACTACTTCTCCATAGAAGTCATCAACGGCGGCTCGGCGTCCATTGATGACATTGTCTTATCTTCCAGCAAGCCGACCGGCTGGACTATCGAGTTTAGCCCCAGCGAGGTAGATTCCATAGCCGCCCAGGATTCTCAGACGGTAGAGGTTAACATAAAGCCGCCGGCCAAGACCATCGCCGGGGATTATCAAATCAGCCTCACCGCCAAGGGTAAGCAAATTTCGGATGATATGGATGTCCGGGTCAGTGTAGAAACGCCCACCATCTGGGGTTGGGTGGGGGTAGCCATCATCGTACTGGTGATTGCCGGCCTGATATATGTCTTTATGCGCTTTAGCCGACGGTAAAATATGGACAAGAATATAGTCTTAGAGACCCAGGACCTGACCAAGCGCTACGACGGCAATATGGTGGTTGACCACCTTAACCTCCACGTTGCCGAAAACGAGGTCTTCGGGCTGCTCGGCCCCAACGGCGCTGGTAAGACCACCACCATCCTCATGCTGCTGGGACTGACCGAGCCGGCTTCGGGCAGCGCCCGGGTATTCGGCTTTAACTCCACACGGGAGCCGCTCAAGGTAAAGCGCCTTACCGGCTACCTGCCGGAGAGGCTGGGTTTCTACGACGGCCTCACCGCCCGCCAGAACCTGCGCTTTATCGCCTGGCTCAATAATATGGCTGATGACGAGGCCGAAAAGCAGATTGACCAGGTGCTGGAAGAGGTGGGACTGACGGAGAAGGCGGACACCGCCGTGGGCAAGTTCTCCCGGGGCATGAAGCAGCGCTTAGGCGTAGCCGATGTCCTGGTCAAGAAGCCCCGGCTGGCTATTTTGGACGAGCCCACCGCCGGGCTTGACCCGGAGGGGATTAATCAGGTTTTAGACCTGATAGCCAACCTGCCCAAGATGGGCACCACCGTGGTCATGTGCTCCCACCGCCTCTACGAGGTGCAGCGGATATGCCACAGCATCGCCATACTGGCAGGGGGCAAGCTGGTGGTGGAGGGTGCCCTGGACGAACTGGGCAGGGAGGCTCTGGCTGAGGGACGCTATAGAATAGAAGTAGAGACCGCCGAACTCAGCCCGCAGCTGGTAGAAATCATCGGCAAGATTAAAGGGGTAAACAAGGTGGAAGCGGAAGGCAACTTCCTGCACGTCACCACCGATTCCGACCTGCGGGCGGCTATCTCCAAGGTAGTGGTTGATAACGGCGTCGCCCTGACTCAGATGAAGGTTCAGGAGTTCTCGCTGGACGATATCTACAAGAAGTATTTCAAGGAAGGCTAGCTTAAACAATGATAACCATAATCAGAAAAGAACTGGCGGACTATTTCACCAGCCTCAGGTGCTTGATTCTGTTTATACTGGTGCTGCTGGCCAGTGCCGCCGGGCTTTATGCCGCCTACGAGGGAATCCGCGGGGTGGATATCAGCAGCGGCTTTGTTTTCATAAACCTGTTTATTACCTCAGGGGAGACCATACCCTCGCTGGTCACCTTCATCGGCATTTTCGTTCCCATCATCGGCATCGCCCTCGGCTTTGACGCCATCAACCGGGAATACTCCACCGGCACCATGAGCCGCATCCTGTCTCAGCCTATCTACCGGGACAGCGTCATCAACGGCAAGTTTCTGGCGGGGATAATTACCCTGGCTATCATGGTGGCAACCACCCTGCTGCTGGTTTCCGGCTTCGGCCTGCGTATGATAGGGGTGCCGCCCAGCGCCGAGGAAATCATCAGGCTCTTCATCTACTTCGTTTCTATCGTTATATACGGCGCCTTCTGGATGGGACTGGCTATACTTTTCTCGATAATTATCAGGAACCTGGCTATCTCCCTGCTGGCTTCACTCGCCGTCTGGCTGTTCTTCGGCTTTTTCTATACCATGCTGATAGTGCCGGCGGTGGCCAAGACGGTGGACGCCTATCTGGTGCTGGTGCGGCTCTCGCCTAATACCCTCTTCGATGAGGCGACCATGGCTATGCTGCTGCCCCAGTCCAGGGGTCTGGGGCTTCTGGCTTCGGGCGAGGTGTCCTATATGATACCCAACCCCCTGCCCCTGGGCCAGAGCCTGCTAATTGTCTGGCCGCAGCTGACTACAATGATAGGCTTGGCGGTGGTCTGCTTTGCCGTGAGCTATATTGTCTTCATGCGGCAGGAGATAAGGGCTACCTAAGCCTTGGCGGCTTCACGTTCGGCGACAATCTTCTGGGCGACATGCGCCGGCACCTCTTCGTAGTGGCTGAACCCCACCTTGTAGCTGCCCCGCCCCTGGGTTATCGACTTCAGGTCGATGGCGTAGCGCAGGACTTCAGCGAGAGGCACTTGGGCTTCGATAATATTAACGCCTCCCCCCGGGTTCATCCCCTGCACCCGCGCCCGCTTGGTGTTTAAGTCGCCGATAATATCGCCGGTGAACTCCTCGGGGACGGTAACGGTGATGTTCATTATCGGTTCTAATAGTATCGGCTGCCCTTCGGCTAAGCCTTTCTTTAGCGCCCCGGCGCCGGCAATCTTAAAGCATATCTCCGATGAATCAACCGGGTGGAAGCTGCCGTCGTAGACGGTGGCTTTAAGGTCGGCAATCGGGTAGTGAGCCAGAACACCTTCTTTAAAGGCTTCATTGACCCCCTTTTCCACCGCCGGGATATAGTTTTTGGGTATAGACCCACCCACTACCTTGGCGGCGAACTCGTTACCGCTGCCCCGCGGCAGGGGCTCAAGCTCGAGCTTGACATGCCCGTACTGGCCGTGCCCCCCGGTCTGCTTCTTGTGCTTGTACTCGGCCTTGGCGCCGGTCGTAATCGTCTCTTTATAGGGGACTTTAGGTATCTCCAGATTCACCCCCACGCCGAACTTGCGCTGCATCTTTTCCGCGGCAACCTCCAGGTGGGACTCCCCGATTCCGGACATGACCGTCTCGTTGGTGTCGGTATCGCGGCGCACGTGGAGGGTGAGGTCTTCCTCGACCATCCGGGTCAGGGCCGCTCCCAGCTTATCCACATCGGCTTTGGTCTTGGGGTGTACCCCCATGCTGAAAGCCGGCTCGGGGAACTCGACGGGGGCAATCTTTATCGGCTTATCCTGGCTGCTCAGGGTGTCGCCGGTGTTGGTCAGGGTCAGCTTGGCCACCGCCCCGATGTCCCCCGCCCCCAGCTGGGTTACCGGCTCCTGGTTCTTGCCCCTCAGCACGAAAAGCTGCCCGATGCGCTCGGCGCCCTTGTGGGTGGCGTTCCACACATGGGAGTTGCTGCTGATGGCGCCGTTGTAGACCCGGAAGTAAGTCAGCTTGCCCACGTAGGGGTCGGCGCTGGTTTTGAAGACAAGAGCCGCCAGCGGGGCGTCGGCGCTGGGCTCAACGGTGCTCTTTTTGGAATCGCTTACCGTTACCACCTTCCGCTCCTTGGCTGAAGGCAGCAGGCTGCTTATGGCGTCCAGAAACAGCTTGAAGCCGATGTTTTTAAGCGCCGAGCCGGTGAAGATGGGCGTCACCTTGCCGCTGGCAACCGCCTGGCGCAGGCCGTTGCTCAGCTCCTCCTGGCTCAGCTCGCCGCCCTCTAGGTATTTCTCAATGAGCTTGTCGTCGGCTTCGGCGGCGGCTTCTATCAGCTTCTCCCGGTAGGAGTCGGCCTGGCTTTTGAGGTCGGCGGGCAGCTCGGCTTCTTTGCCCTCGGTGCCGGTGTAGGCTTTCATAGTCAGCAGGTCAACCACGCCCTCAAATTTGCTCTGGGCGCCGATGGGCAGCTGCGCCGGCAGGCACTTGGGCCCGAACTTGGCTTGAATCTGTGCCACCGTTTTGTCGAAGTCGGCGTTCTCGCGGTCCATCTTGTTGATAAAGATAAGCCGGGGCAGGGTGCTTTCCTCGCAGTAACCCCAGGACTGTTCGGTGCCCACCTCCACCCCGGAGGTGGCGCAGACAAAGATTACCGCCCCCTCGGCAACACGTATCGCCGCCTTGACCTCGCCGACGAAGTCGGCGTAGCCGGGGGTATCCAGCAGATTAATCTTGGTATCTTTCCACTGGCAGGGGAGAATGGAAAGGTTTATGCTTATCTGGCGCTTTACCTCGTCGGGCTCGTAGTCCGATGTGGTCGTGCCGTCGTCGGTCTTGCCCAGGCGCTTGATGGCGCCGGCGTTAAACAGCATGGCTTCGGCAGCCGAGGTCTTGCCGGCGCCGCTGTGTGACAGTAAAACAACGTTGCGTATACTCTCCAGTCCCTCTTTTGGCATGTGGGCACCTACTCTCTATCTTAATCCAAAGCTTAATACAACAAGATATTATACTCGGAGGTGGCTGATACGGCAAGTCTGTTTTTGTTTTCCGCCCCGCCCCCTGTTTGTATCTTTTCCCGCCCGCCACCCTTTAAGGTAGGGCTAAAGCCCTTTTTACCCCCCCAACAGAGAGGTTAGCCCATCCTTATCCCCCCACCCCCAATAAGAAATTGATAGAAGTATCACTTCTGTAGGGTGGGAGGGTGGGAAGAAAAACCCTCGCTAACAGGGGAGGGGTCAAAGAAGCGTTTAAGAGAGGTGAAACCTCTATAGGGTGGGAGGGTGGGAAATAAAACACTGGTTTAAAACAGAGTGGGGGGTTATCGCGCGCGGCGTTTTCTTTTTCTAAACAGGGAGGGGATTATCCACAGCAGGAAAATTATGCCAAAGAAGGAATAGCGGGTGGGAAAGCCGCCTCCACCTCCACCCCCGCCCTCGGAGACAGCAATCAGCGGCGGCGCCGCCGGTTTTTCGGTAACTATCTCTTCATCAGTTATCTCGTATGCCGCCAGGTTGACGCCGATAAACTCCTTGGCTGTCCAGCCCAGCGGGTTATTCCGTCCGGTAGCCTCTGCCCAGACCCAGCCCGGCTCCCCATCCACCTCAAACAGCACCGGCGCCTCGGTGTAATCGGGCAGGTAGACCAGGCAGGCGGTGTGCTCCTCGCCGATGACTATCGCCGAACGGCAGCCCGCCCCCTTATACATCACCGCCAGCAGCACGGCGCTATCCTCGCAGTCACCGTAGC
>Ga0315551_10001731_pt1 | contig 16428 bp, 16 predicted proteins | sample SalMarSW160290MG_FD_203678 | JGI IMG/M metagenome (GOLD analysis project Ga0315551, IMG submission 203678) | Salt marsh sediment microbial communities from the Plum Island Ecosystem LTER, Massachusetts, United States - Salt Marsh Sediment SW1602-90 ... | reverse complement strand
GCTTAGGATTTGTCATATTTTGCTCTGTCATTTTGATTTTTAATCTTTGATTTTTAACTTTCTACTGTGCTTAGGACTTTCCTTCCTGGGTAAATTGAGCATCAGCCACTCCAATGCTAAACGAGGATTAACATTCTTAGATATTTCCTCCTGCAGCAAGCAAAGATTAGAAAGAAGCCCTTTAATCTCGCTCAGACTTAATCCCCTGGCCTGTTCTTCCAGAGCTACTTCATAATCTGCATTGATGATGGCTTCCTTACAACCACCCTTAATTAGCATCAAATCACGCCACCAGTCGAGCCAAATCTCTATTATTTCTGTCCCCGCTCTCCGGTTCTGGCTAAATTGGCCTGCTAGCTCTTGGGCGTAGGCAAACCTTTGCTCTAAGCCGGCAGTCAACAAGGAGATTAGCCTATCTATCCTTTGGGATCGCTGCTCTAATATAGCGTCATTTGCCAAAACCGACAATGCCCAGCCAAGGCGACCGTGGCACAATTGCGTCAAAAGCTTCGCTTTATCAGCACCAACGTTATATGAGTTGACGAGTACTTCCTGTACTCGCTCTGATGGCACAGGCTTCAATTCCAGCCGCTGGCAACGTGAAATAATTGTCGGCAAGAGGTGCTCCTCTTCAGCAGCTAATAAAAGCCAGACTACCCTTGGTGGGGGCTCTTCTAATATCTTGAGCAGGGAATTAGCTGCCTCAGTAGATAGATATTCAGCGTCATCAATAATAAACACTTTGCACTTACCCTCATACGGCGGCAGGTTGGCCAAGCGTTGCAGCCCTCGAATATCATCAATGCCAATCTCCGTTTTAGAATCCAGGCCGATAGGGGTGACATCGGCATGCTTGCCCTCCAGAATTCGCTGGCAGGAACGGCACTGACCACAAGGCAGTTCGAGGCCATCGCAATTCAGGGCTTGAGCCAAATTGAAGGCTAAAGTCCCTTTGCCCACGTGTCGCGGCCCTACTATAAGATAGGCGTGAGCTATAGTATTGGTTTTAAGGCTGTAATCCAGCAAAGATAAAATTTTATCCTGTCCTATAACTTGCCACATTGTTAAATCAAGTCCAGATTCATTAAATCCTGATAAGTCTCTCGCCGCCGAATAAGGCGCCCTCGACCTTCCTTTATCATGACTATCGCCGGCCTGGGCACGGCATTATAATTGCTCGACAGGGGGATGGAATAAGCGCCGCAAACTGGAATAGCTATGATGTCACCGGGATGCACCGAAGCCAAATTGACATCCTTTACTAAGATATCACCAGACTCGCAGAGCTTACCAGCAACGGTCACCGTGTCTCTTTTTGCCTCTAAAGCTTTGTTAGCCACCAAAGCTTCATATTTAGCTCCATAAAGAGCCGGGCGGATGTTGTCGCTCATACCGCCATCGATACAGACATATTTCCTTATGCCCGGTATCTCCTTTATCGCCCCGACCTTGTATAATGCCACTCCCGCCTGGCCGACAATTGCCCTTCCTGGCTCGATAACGAGTCGGGGGCGACTCAATCCCAGTTCCGAAATAAGACTATCCAGCTTGCCAGTCAAAGTCCGGGCATAATCAGCTATTGTGGGTACTTCGGAGTCCAGGGTGTAGGGAACGGCAAACCCACCACCGATGTCAAATTCGCCGAGGTCGAAGCCGAATTTCTTGCCTATTTCCCGGGTAAAGCCAAGAACAAGCTCCATAGCCAGCTCATAAGGCTGAGTCTCGGACACCGGCGAGCCGAGATGGAAATGAAAGCCCAAAAGGTTAAGGTTGGAGGCTGACAAAGCCTGCTTTACCGCCTCTTCAGCTTGCCCCGTAGCCAAGGGAAAGCCAAATTTGCTCTCTATCGTCCCGGTAGTAGTATATTGGTGAGTGTGGGGGTCGACCCCGGGAGTGAGACGAAGCAAAATATCCTGCCCCATCCCCCTTTCCTTGACCAGTCTATTAAGCAGCTCAAGTTCATAAAAATTGTCCACCACAATTCTGCCCACGCCCCAATCCAGGGCCAGCTTTAATTCTTCCGGCGTCTTGTTGTTGCCGTGGAAATAGACCTTGTCCAGAGGAAAATCCACGGAATGAGCGATGCTAAGTTCTCCCCCGGAGACAATATCGAGTCCCAGGCCTTCCTCCTTAAATATGAGAGCCAGGGCCTTGTTCAGGAAGGCTTTAGAAGCATAAATGACCAGGGTATCAGGATAATGCTTGCAGAACTCATCCTTGAATTCACGGCATTTATGGCGAAGGGTGAATTCATCAAAAAGGTAGAGCGGCGTCCCGAATTCCTTAGCCAAGTCAACGACATCGCAGCCGCCAACAACGAGATGTTCTTGATTATTCACCTCAGCAGTCAAAGGGAAAAGGGCCAGCTCGGGCGCCTTGCTCGTGCTCATGTTGATATGGTAGCTTGTAATACCTGATAAGTCAAAGGGCTCGAATGAATTCTCGACTGCTTAATTTTGGGGACACAATACTTATTTTGTAGCAGCTCTAATTAGTATGGTGTCCCGGGATTAACGCTTTAGCTTCTCTATCACAGCGTCGGCGACCTGGCTGGTGCCTACGGCAGTGGAGGGGTCAAGCTTCAAATCATAGGTGACATTCTTTCCCTCAGCTATGACCTCAGCTATAGCGCTTTCCATCTTATCGGCGCTATCCTTCTCTCCGAGATAACGCAACATCATCACCCCGGAGAGCATCGTAGCCACGGGATTGGCCTTGTTTTGCCCGGCGTATTTGGGGGCGCTGCCATGAGTAGGTTCAAAGATAGCTGCCTCATCCCCAATGTTGGCTCCCGGCGCTACGCCCATGCTGCCGACCAGCCCGGCACAGAGGTCCGAAATTATGTCGCCATACAAATTGGGCAGCACGAGGACGTCAAATATGTGGGGCTTTCTGACCAGCTCCATGCAGGTTGCGTCCACCAGCATATCGCCAAATTCTATGTCGTTATATTCCTTGGCAACTTCACGGGCAGTATCCAGGAAAAGTCCGTCGGAGAATTTGAGTATGTTGGCCTTGTGAACCGCAGTAACCTTTTTTCTGCCGTTCTGCCTGGCATATTCAAAAGCAAATTTGACAATTCGCTGACTCGCTGTTTGAGATATAACCTTCAGGCTTACAGCGGAATCTTGCCTTATCTCCTTTCCAGTAGCATCATGCGCGAGAGCCAGCAACTGCTTTGTTCCTGAATCACCTTTGGCAAACTCAATGCCGGCATATAGGTCTTCGGTATTCTCCCTGACCACTACTATATCCACACCTTTGAACGGTGTGCTTATACCGGGGTATGCCTTATAGGGACGAAGACAGGCGTAAAGGTCTAGCATCTGCCTCAAGGCGACATTGACGCTCCTGAAGCCAGTGCCTATGGGTGTGGTCACAGGTCCTTTAAGTGCGACCTTGTTCTCCTTTATAGACTGGAGCGCCTGGTCAGGGAGAGCTGTGCCAAACTTATCTTGAGCCTGACCGCCTATGATAACAGTGTCCCACTGGAACTTGACCCCCGTAGCTTCCAGCACCCGCCGTGTTGCTTCAGCCACTTCAGGCCCTATGCCATCGCCAGGGATGAAAGTTACTTTGTGTTTCATAATAGTTATCACCCTCACCTTAATCCTCTCCCATCAAGGGAGAGGAAAGTTATCTTTCAATGACAAAGTCCCTATGCTTCTGTATGTACGGGATAAGCCCACCCTCTTTAAGGATGGCGGACATTATCGGCGGCATCTTGCTACAGCTTAACGTAATACCAGTAGTCAAATCGCTAATCTTACCACCTGTCAAATTTATCTCCAGCTCATCGCCGTCGCCGATCTTATCGGTGTCGCAAAGCAGGACAGGCAAACCCTGGTTTATAGCGTTCCGGAAAAAGATGCGGGCTGCCGATTTGGCTAAGATAGCGCCTACCCCAGACATTTTGATTACTACCGGGGCATGTTCCCGACTGGAACCCAGACCAAGATTTTTTCCCGCCACGGGAAAATCACCCGACTTCACCTTTAAGGCAAATCCAGGCACAGCATCCTCCAGGACATGTTTGGCAAGTTCAGGCAAGTTGCTCCTCAGATGGGCAAACCTGCCGGGAATAATATCATCTGTGGAGATATTATCACCCAGTTTAATGGCTTTACCTTTAAGCACCAAATCAGTCATTACATAATGTCCCTGGGGTCAGTGATCTCGCCCCTTATGGCTGAGGCGGCGGCAGTTGCCGGGCTGGCCAGGTATATCATAGCCTCGGGGTTGCCCATCCTTCCCTTAAAATTACGATTGGCGGTGGAAAGGCAAACCTCGCCATCCCCCAGTACTCCCTGATGGAGACCGAGGCAAGCGGCACAACCCGGCGGTAGAATAGCCGCTCCAGCTTCAATTAAGCTCCGTATATAGCCTTTTTCTATAGCTCGAATGAGCACCTGCCGCGAAGCTGGCGCTATAAGCAATCTAGTACCGGGATGCCTCTTCTTCCCCTTAAGAATCTCCGCAGCCACGGCTAAATCTTCCAGACGCCCGTTAGTACAAGTGCCAATAAATGCCTGCTGGATTTTGACCCCTTTTACTTGAGTCACTGGACGGACATTATCCACGGCGTGGGGAAGCGAAAGCATTGGCTCAAGCTGGTCGAGATTCACAGGTATGACCCGCTCATAATTTGCCTCAGCATCGGGATATAGCGGCTTGTAATTGCCGCCCCGGCCATGCCCTATAAGGAAGTCCCGGGTGATTTTATCGGCGGGAAACAGGCCAACCTTGGCCCCGGCTTCCACAGCCATATTGGCGATAGTGAGACGCTGCGGCATAGTTATGTGAGCCAGGGCCTCGCCACCAAATTCCAAAGCCTTGTAATTAGCACCATCAGCGCCAATCTGGCCAATAAGATACAGAATTAAGTCCTTGGCGTAAACTCCCCGAGGGAAGACGCCATTGAGCTCAATGAGAAAACCTTCCGGCACCCGAAACCAGGTTTTACCCAAAGCTAAGGCTACGGCAACATCGCTGGAACCCATGCCAGTGGCAAAGGCTCCTAAAGCACCAGCAGTAACAGTATGAGAGTCCGCACCCACAATGATATCCCCTGGATTGGCGAAATTCTCCGCTACCAACTGATGGCATATACCTTCACCCACTTCATAGATACGACAGCCCATTTCCTCAGCGAAGCGGCGCAGAAGGATATGGTCATTAGAAAGCTGTTGAGCGGGACTGGGAGCAGCATGGTCCAGAAATATTACTGCTTGCTGCGGTTTAGCCAGAATTTTAAAACCGCTTTCCTTAAACTGTCTTATAGTCAGGGGTCCAGTAGTATCCTGGACGAAAGCCAAATCCACATCAGCAATCACGACGTCCCCAGCTTTAGCCTCGCCATGCGATTTAAGGCTTAGAATCTTCTCGGCTAATGTCTTACCCATGTATAGCCCAAATCCTTAATTTCTAAGCTCTAAACAAATCCAAAATCCCAAGTTCAAATACCAAAACCCTATTGTCCCACTTCGCTCCCCTATTTTAATCGTTTCCTTCTGCTATAATCAATAACGTGCCTGATTACAAACCAAGCAAGCCGGGTTCCACCTCATGCGGCAGGAGCATCTTTTACTGGGGCAAGCGTACTTATGTCATGGGGGTGGTAAATGTTTCCCCGGATTCTTTCTCGGGCGATGGACTGGCAGATGTTGAAGAAGCCGTAGCCAGGGCAGAACGATTAGCCTCTGAAGGAGCAGACATAATTGACATCGGCGGTGAATCCACTCGTCCCGCCTCAACTCCGATTTCAACCGACGAAGAACTACGGCGGGTTATTCCTGTTGTGGAAAAGCTGGCCCACAAGATACCGGTGCCCCTGAGTGTGGATACCTATAAGCTGGAAGTAGCCCGCCAGGCTTTAGACGCCGGAGCCGACATGATAAACGACATCTGGGGGCTGAAGAAGGAGCCCCGGCTGGCCGAGCTAGCAGCTCAAAAAGGTGTGCCGATTGTTTTGATGAGTAATCAGCGTGGTTCTTCGTGCCACGACATCATATCTGCGGTTATTTCCGATTTGAAAAGAGCCATCGAGCAGGCGTTAGACGCAGGAGTGCCCCGGGAGAATATCATCGTCGACCCCGGCATAGGTTTTGGCAAGACACAGGAGCAAAATCTGGAGATTTTGCAACACCTGGAGGAACTTAAGGCGCTGGGCAGTCCTATCCTTCTGGGTAGCTCACGCAAGTCTTTTATAGGCTGGGTGCTCGATTTAACTCCTGAACAAAGGTCGAGTGAAGTAGCATTCGTTCCCCCCGGCGACCAGCGGCTAGAAGGAACGGCAGCCACCATAGCCATCGGCATCGCTAAGGGCGCTGATATCGTTCGGGTACACGATGTCAAAGAGATGGCCCGCGTGTGCAAGATGAGCGATGCTCTTGTGAGAGGCATGTAAGCGAATTGGCTATTGTCTATCTTGGTCTGGGCTCAAACCTGGGAGAACGTGAAGAAAACCTCTGCCAGGCCTTAACATTGCTTTCTGCAAAAGTAAATCTTGAGGAAGCCTCGTCTGTTTACGAAACCGAGCCAGTGAGCTTTAAAGAGCAGCCCTTGTTCCTCAACATGGTCTGCCGAATTACCACCGATTTGCCTCCCGAGGAGCTTTTCCATCTCGTTAAAGACGTCGAAACCAGCATGGGCAGAGTTCCCAGTTTTCCCAATGCTCCCCGTATTATAGATATAGATATCCTTTTCTACGACAACAAGATTATGGAAACCCAGAACTTAGCCATCCCGCACCCCCGCCTGCACGACCGGGCTTTCGTACTTATTCCGTTAGCTGAAATCGCCCCGGACTTGGTTCATCCCAAGCTGGGCAAGAGCATCGCTCAATTAGCCGATGATGTTAAAGGACAAAAGGGAGTGCGAAAGTATAAAGGAGGATTCGATGTATCAGCTATTTGTGGAAGAGCACTTTGATGCTGCCCATTACCTCCCTAACTATCATGGTAAATGTGAAAAGCTGCATGGACACCGCTTCAAGGTAGTAGTTCGTTCAGAAGCAGCCAGGCTCGATGAGACCGGCCTGGCTTACGATTTTGCCCAGCTAAAGCAGCACCTGAGGGAAGTCCTGGCTCGATTCGACCATACCTGCCTGAATGACGTGCCCCCCCTTGATAAGATTGGCCCCTCCAGCGAGAATATTGCTGCCACTATATATGATGCGCTCCAGCCCCGTTTTTCCAGCTCTCCGGTAAAGTTGGTGAACGTGGAAGTCTGGGAATCGCCCACGACGGGCGTGGCGTATAGCCCTTGAGCTAATTTTGCTGTTCCGGTGGTAACAAGTTGGGGATCGTGTCCACAATGGGGTAGGAATGGTTGCATTTAGCGCAATAAAGGGAACCTGTGATTATTTCTTCCCCCTCTTCCTTATCCACTCTTAGCACCAAATCCCCTTTACATACCGGACAGGCTAAAATTTGCATCAGTTCTTTTTTCATGTCAAATTCCAATTATATATCATATTAACAGCGAAACCAAGACAAGAAAATGCTATAATATTCGGCAGGAGAATGAAAATGACAATCCAGATTAAAAAGACTTACAGGGGCTTAAATCCAGGGATGCTCTGCGACGAGGTGCAGGGCTTGCTGCAGAAACAAGGGATTATGGCTGTTGAGACTGAGTCGCAAACATATGGCCTGCCCAGCGGCGACACTCAATCGCGTACCACGCTGGCATTAAAAACACAGACCGCGCAAGAGAAAGACCAGAAAGAATGCGGCAGGGCACAAATTCTAGGCTCACCACTGGGCGAAACAAAAATGCTCCTTGACGTAGATGAAACCCTCTTCCCCCAAGAAAAACTCTCCGCTTTTCAAAATGACCTCGATTTTATCCTCGGCTCATACGAAATTAAGTGGTAAACGAGCAGCTCCCAGACCGGAACCAGCTTGCTAGGGAAACCAAGCAAGCACGAAGAGAAAGGCGGCGAGCGAAGGAAAAGGCCGAGATACCCCAGCATGGCAAGAGCCTGGCAAGAGTATATAAGGACGCTGTATCCAAGAGAGCCAAAACCAAGAAAGGCCGCAAGCAGTCAAGCTAAAGCCCGGTGGTTGTTATGATAAAGAAATTCCTTCTCAGAGGCCCCATCATAGTCCTGATTTGCCTGGCAATTGGCTTCGCCATAGTTTACGGCGGCGGATGGCTGCTCCGGCAACTGGCGTGCTCAGTGCCTTGAGGTAACTAGCTGGTTCGGCGTTTTGAGCAGATGGCAGAGCACTTTTCACATTCACCATCGCATGGCTCAGCATGGATGGTTACACTAGCCCTGCGGAGCGCGCTTTGTATTTCGCCCTCAATTTGGTCGCATATTTGATGAGCCTGCTCCAAACTAATGTCCCTGGCCATTACCAGATGAAGGTCTATATAGATCTGGCTTCCAGCCCGACGTGTCCGTAGTGTGTGGAAGCCGGCCACCTCCCGGCTATATTTCTTTAAAATATCCTCGATAACTGCCTGCTGTGAAGGAGGCAGCTTTTCATCAAGCAGCCCGGATATCGGCTTGCGGATAGTATCAACGGCTACTTTCAGTATGTAAATAGCAACTCCGATAGCAATCACAGGGTCAATAATATTGAGCCCGGTGAATCGTACTATTGCCAGTCCCACCAACACGGCTGAGGCGGAGTAGACATCAATGGCAATGTTGCGGGCATTAGCCTCCAAGGCTACAGAGCCAGTGGTCCGAGATACACTTAGTAGATGCCGAGATAAAAAAATACTGACCACTATGGAAACCGCCATCACAACTATCCCAGCTTCGGCTAGTTCAATGCTAGAGCCTTCTATTATCCGTACTATTGCCGAATAGATTAGCAGTCCGCCAGCGATAAAGATGAGAATTCCCTGCACAACGCCGGCAATATCCTCTACCTTACCATGACCATACGGATGTTCGGCATCAGCTGGCTTAGCCGCAATGCGAATAGCGAAGAAGGTGATTATTCCGGCAAGCAAATCGAATAAACTGTCGGCTGCCTGAGCCAGTATGCTGATACTGCCGGTCAGCCAGCTAAAGACCACCTTAAATATTATTAAACCGACGACTACGCCGATCAGTAGCTTGGTAGCCCCGGCCTTCGTTGAAAACATTTTTGCGCTCTCCTGCGTTCCCTGATATAAAACTACAGGGAACAGAAGTTTACAGCGATATCCCCGCTAAGGCAACCTTATCTAGTGGTTGTCTACCAACCCCTCACCCTTTATCCCTCTCCCCTTCATAAGGGGAGAGGGAAGAGATTTTAGAAGCAAAAACAATTGCTTCGAGAGTACCGACCAGGACTAGAACAGTTCTCAGTAAATAAGTTAAACTGGCTGATTATGGATGACACTACAGGCAACAGTACCAGCAAAGGAGTAGTGCTTCTTGTCGCCACGATGGCTTCCTTTCTCTTTCCCTTCATGGGCTCCGCCGTGAATATTGCTCTCCCTCAACTCGGGAAGGAGCTTTCATTGGACGCAGTCCTGTTAGGCTGGGTTGCCACCGCCTATCTCCTGTCCTCGGCAGCCTTTCTTGTTCCCTTCGGCAGAATAGCAGACATATACGGCAGGAAGAGGATTTTCACCTGCGGCATCGTTATCTTCACACTCTCATCTCTTCTTTCAGGGATGGCAAACTCCGCCACTATGCTCATCTCTTTTCGTGTTTTGCAGGGAATTGGTGGTGCCATGCTTGCCGGGACTGCAGTAGCATTGCTTACTACGGTGTTCCCCACCAACGAGAGGGGTAAAGTCCTGGGGATAAATGTTGCGGCAACATATCTTGGCCTTTCCCTGGGTCCGGTTTTGGGTGGGGTCCTCACGCAGCACTTTGGCTGGAGGGGCATATTTTTCCTAAGTGCGTTCCTGGGATTGGTAGCTATCGGCGTCGCTTTATGGAAGCTAAAAGGTGAGTGGACTGGGGCAAAGGGCGAGAAGTTCGATTCCGTCGGCTCCGTAATCTACATCCTGGGGCTTGTAGCGCTGATATACGGTTTTACACTCCTGCCAGCAATGTCAGGAGTGTGGCTGATTGTTGGAGGTGCCATAGGGCTTGCGGCGTTCATCAGGTGGGAAACGAAAAGCAAAAGCCCGGTCCTGGATATAAGCCTCTTCAGAAACAACAGGGCCTTCACCTTTTCCAACCTGGCAGCGTTAATTAATTACAGTGCCACATTCGCCATATCCTTCCTCATAAGTCTTTATTTACAGTACCTGAAGGGATTCAACCCTGAAAGTGCCGGCTTGATTCTGGTCGCCATGCCCGCTATGCAGGCTATTTTTTCACCGCTGGCCGGCAGGCTTTCGGATAGGATTGAACCAAGGCTAATCGCCTCGGCAGGAATGGCTTTGACCACTGTGGGACTTGTCGTCTTCATTTTTCTAAATGAAGCAACCCCCTTGAAGCTCATTATAGGCAATTTACTCCTGATTGGTTTTGGCTTTGCTCTTTTCTCGTCTCCCAATACCAACGCGGTTATGAGCTCCGCGCCAAATACGGCTTACGGGGTAGCTTCGGCAACGCTGGCAACGATGCGGCAGGTTGGCATGGCCTTCAGCATGGGAGTCGCCATGCTGATGTTTGCCCTATACATCGGAAGAGTCCAAATTACACCTGAGTACTATCAGCTTTTCCAGGAAAGCATGAAAACGTCCTTCATCATTTTCGCCGTTCTCTGCTTCGGCGGCATATTTGCCTCACTTGCCAGAGGGAAGGTACGATAGCCCTTCATGTCATTGCGAGTCCTCCTACTTACGTCATTGCGAGCCGAAGGCGTGGCAATCTCCACAGCCAAATTCTAAACCCAAATTCCTAAACTGTTTGGTCATTTATATTTTGTGCTTTGATATTGTTTGGGATTTCTTCAATTTCGAGGCGCGAAGGAATCCTTTCCTTCAAAATTGAAATGACAAATAATACAACTCCCCATTTCTAAAACTTTTGCATTTTGATTTTTGCCCTTTGATTTTTGAATTTTCTGTATTGCTTCCCCATCGAGGGAGAGGAATTATCTCTGGCAATGAAGGGAGCCTTTATTTTAGGGCAGGTAAGTTATCTCGGAGGGTGGTTTTTTGTGTAGCTCAAACTCTATTCCGGCTTCCTGAAACAGGTCCACGAAGGAGTCATCATTATAGCTGCCAAAGGTTACAAAGCGCTCTATTTTGGCATTGACCAGCATCTTGGCGCAGAGTACACAGGGGGTGTGGGTGCAGTAGAGGGTAGAGCTTTCCAGGCTGACGCCATGCAACGAGGCCTGGATGATAACATTTTGCTCGGCATGAATACCCCGGCATATTTCTTGTCTGGTTCCAGATTCTATACCGAGTTCATCCCTGAGGCAGCCGAGTTCAAGACAATCTTTAAGCCCGGCGGCAGCCCCATTGTATCCGGTGGCTAATATATGCTTGTCCTTCACCGCCACAGCGCCTACATGGTGGCGCCGGCAAGTGGAGCGTTCCGCCACAACGGAAGCTATCTTGAGGAAATATTCATCGCTATTCGGCCTGGTTTCCTTTTTCATTTCAAAGCGGATAAAACTCGTCCCGTCTCCTTTTCCAGCTCCTCCAGGGAAGCCTCATTTACTATTGTAAAGTCGGCCATGGCAATTGGCCCACCCTTGTTGCTATTCTCTATCTCGGATTTATCTCGACTGGCTGCTTCCTCAAGCGTTAAGGGCCGTTCTGTTCTATGGGCAAGTCTTCCATGCCTGATAACAGGCGAGGCCAAGACGGCAACTATGGTGAACTGCCCGCCATAGTATTCCTTTAATAAAATATACTCTTCCCAGGAGTAAAGCCCATCTACCACAACATTCGATGATTTCAACGAGCTGTCAATCTTGGGCAAGTTCAATTTGGCATAAGCAGCCATCCCATGCTTTTTTCTCAGTTGCTCTCTGATACAGCGCTCATTTTCCTCATTCGGCTCCAGCCCTTTGTTCTTGAGTGCCTCGTCTGTAATATCTCCAAACCGTACCTTATTAAAGCCATGTTCTTCAAACGCTCTGGCTACTTCTGACTTGCCAGCACCTGCCATGCCAACAATTGCTACTACTTTCACGGTTTACATGTAATCAACAAATGAATTGCGACAGTACTTAATATTAACAAGATTTACGCAACTATCATAGAGAAAATCTCAGACCTTAGCAAAAAGTTGAGCACCCTCACCTTAATCCTCTCCCGTCAAGGGAGAGGAACTTTGGCTTGCCATAGCCAGAAGGAAAACCTTGTCGCTAATAATGGGAAATATCGTAGTGCCTTGCCTGACAGTTCAGCACGGATTATACTAAACGTCAATAACTTGGGTTGCATCGGCCTAATCTGTTGGTGAATAAGTGTTTGGCGTTCTTTCCAGAGAAGATATCCTGAAGATGCTGGGGGCAAGTCCTCCCCTGCTGGAGAACTTATGTGATGCCCAGCAGCAGGTTCAACCCAATGGCATAGACTTGACTCTCAAAGAAGTAGCTTTGCTTTCTTCGCCGGGCAGCCTGGGCCCCAGTAATGAAAGCAGAGCCCTTTCCAGTGCTTCCCCGCTCGTTTTCGATGGTCTTGGCCGTGTAGACCTGTTGCCCGGTTGTTACCTAGTTACATACAACGAGGTGGTTAATCTTCCCAAGAACATAATGGCTCTGGCAATGCCCCGGTCAAGTCTTTTGCGCTGCGGGGTCAGCATCCATAATGCAGTTTGGGATGCTGGCTATTCGGGCAGGTCGCAGTCCCTCATGGTGGTCTACAATCCACAGGGATTTCGGCTGCACAGGAACGCTCGAATTGTTCAGATGGTCTTCTTTTTTCTGAGCCGCGAGGTAGCCCAAGGCTATCATGGTATGTTTCAAGGCGAGAACATCTGATGAGGATTTTAAGTTGGGCTAATTATGTTTGCCTACTTGCTCCAACCCGCGGATATCACTAGTCAGGGATACACGTACTTTCTGGGCGACCTTGCGGAAATGGAATCCCTGAACAGCAAGCGTCATGGATAAAGGGAAGGTTTTTGGTTTTTTCAGCAAGGTCCAGAGAACCAACTTCCAATAATGTATTCTCCCTTTTTCCTTGATCCCCAAGGCCCATGTGGATCTTATCAACGCTATTAGATGGAGAAGGGAAATCTTAAGTTTCCCTTTATTGCTGGGTTTATACTCCTTCAGAAAGGTTCTAATACGCTCATAGTATTGCTTGGGGGCGTAGATCGTATCTACAATATTCTTATAGCCTCTGGCAAGCGCTTCGGAACCCATTTTGGGGATGATGTTGGTCGAACCATCTGTGTTGTCGCCGGTACCACCCGGCAGTAGACGGTTCTCCTTTTTCAGACGTTTGTATAGTCTTGTCCCTGGCGGAGCCATCAACACACCAACCATAGCCATAACGATTCCACTGTTTTGAATGAAATCGATCTGGTTTTTGAAGATGGAAAGTGGGTCACTATCAAACCCAACAATGAATCCTCCCTGCACCTGCAAACCGTGGTTCTGTATCTTCTTAACTGCGGCCAGCAAATCACGACCTTTATTCGGCAGTTTATTACATTCGACTAAACTTTCTTCATTGGGGCTTTCTATGCCCACAAATACCGTGTCAAATCCCGCTTCACTCATTAGACGCATTAGCTCTTCGTCATCGGCAAGATTTATAGATGCTTCCGTAAAAAATGCAAAGGGACGTTTTCTTTCTTCCATCCATTTGATTATTGCCGGCAGAATTTCTGACTTTAGCTTTCGTTTGTTCCCAATGAAATTATCGTCAACAAAGAATACACTGGCTCGCCATCCCATATCGTATAATGCGTCCAGCTCGGCTACTATCTGAGCTGCCGTTTTTGTCCGCGGTACATGTCCATTCATGATGACGATGTCGCAGAATTCGCAGTTAAAAGGGCAACCTCGAGAATACTGGATAGTCATTGATTGATACTTTTTCCTGTTGATAAGTGACCACAAAGGCACGGGAGTTGTCCTTATATCTGGCCGTTCTTCAGACATGTAGATATGTTTGGCACAGCCTTTCTCTAAATCTTCTAAAAAGAGCGGTAGTAGATTTTCAGCTTCGTTAGATATCAGATAGTCTATATCATCATGACCAAATTCTTCGTACCCAACGGAAAAAACGGGGCCCCCGCCAACAATCTTGGTTCCCAACTTCTTGCACCTGTCGACGACCTCCCTCGCCGAATCATCCTGCACTACCATAGCGCTGATGAACACATAATCGGCCCACTTGATGTCTTTATCTGTCAGGTTTGTGGTATTCATATCAACAAGCTTTTTCTCCCATTCCTCGGGAAGCATTGCGGCCACGGTTAATAAGCCTAGAGGGGGAAAAGTTGCCTTTTTAAAAATAAATTTTAAAGCATGCTTGAAACTCCAGAAGGTATCTGGATACTGTGGATAAACTAAGAGTATTTTCACCTTACGCTCCTTTTTGCGCTATTTTCAATATAGTATAAACGATAATAACATAACGCAAAATATTTTAATAGTGGCATATGTAAGCTAGGCGGCAAAAATAAAAAAGACAGAACGACTGTGAGAGTCATCCTGTCTGCTTATTTTCTTGGTGGCGGGGGTTGGATTTGAACCAACGACCTCTCGCATTAAGCTGGGGTAAGTAATTCCCCAGAAGCTAGTCTGAAAACTTCTTTTCCACCTCAGCTGGTGGAATGCCGTTTTCATCCCAGCCCCGCTTCTGATAGTACAGTGAAAGAAGCTTCTGGAAATCCTCCCGTCCGATCACCTTGCCCGCGTTTGGACCCGTAAGAGGAGGATTAGCCCAAACCTTGTAGGGAAGCGTGTCATCCTTGCGGCTCACACCGAGGCGGGCATTTATCAATCTTGTTAGGTCGTATATGTCATTCGAGAGTCCTAGAAGCTCCTCAAGGGACGTTTCGTTTCCGGTCACATATTTGTAGAAGTTCGCATAGTGCTGCTCGCTCAGCCCGAGTTCAATCCAAGGCAACCTGCAAACACCAAGCATGTCAAACAACGGGCGCAATTTCTGGTGATATATCACGGTGTCAACCTTCTCATCGTTAGTCCAATTCTGACCCTCTTCCATTTCCTCAGCAATGGTCCAGGCCCGCGTGTGATGCGCCCCTATGTCTGAGGTAGCATAGGCCAGGCCCATGGAAATGCTGGCGCGGCTGTCATAGGCCGACTGCTCAAGGCCCTTGACCTGGAGGATGATTTTGTCCATTTCGGGCCAGTTCTCGATAATACGGTAAGACCCATCGGCAAGAATGTCACCGATGCCCTGCCGGTGAGCGATTTTCTGTATCAGTTCCAGGATGGCATCCTCTTCTCCCCAGGCGATCTCCTTGCCATCGAGGTCGCTGAGCGACAAAATCCCCTTTTCGTACCCCTCTATTGTAGCTCCCACGATGCTACCGGTGGAAATTGTATCTATACCCAGTTCATCGCACAGTCGGGTTGCAGAAAGTATCGCAGCGAAGTTGTCAATCCCCAAGTTTGGCCCCAGCATAGCACAGGTTTCATATTCTGGTCCCTCCACCACCGTGCCAGTATATTTCCCGCTCTTAACGAGGCAAATATTGCCGCAACACATGGGGCAGGAAAAGCATGCACTATCACCTATCTTATAGCGATTTACCATTGTTGTGCCGTTGATCTGGTCGTGCCTGGCAAAAACGCTGTCCTTGAAATTGTATGTAGGCAGAATTCCCTTCTCGTTGGCGTAATCGATGACATTCATCAGGCCTTCTTGCTGCCACAGTTTGAAATACTTGTGTTCCTCCATATATTTGAAAGCCTGTTCAGCCTCCGCTACTAGCCCGGCCACATCATAGACAGGAAGATCCTTGTGCCCACGAACAACAATTGCCTTGAGGTTCTTGGCCCCCATGATTGCGCCCATCCCAGCCCGGCCGGCATTGCGGCTCCAGTCGGTGTTGACACAGGCGAACCTGACCGTGTTCTCACCTCCAATGCCTATCGTGGCAACATGGACAGCGTGGGTGCCCAGTCGCTCTTTAATCATCCCTTCAGCTTCCAGACAGCTTTTCCCTTTCAGCTCGGGCATGGGAATGATTGTCGTTTCACCATTGTCGATGAAAAGAACAGATAGTTCCGGCGCCTTGCCGGTAACTGAGAGAACATCAGTTCCTGTTTGTCTTAGCTCGATACCGAAGCCACCACCCATGGAAGAATCACCGTACAGCCCCGTAGCCGGTGAGATAGCGACAAAGGAGTTCTTTCCCGATGAGGGCAGGTAAACCCCGGTCAGAGGTCCCGGCGCGACAACCAGAAGATTCTCAGGGCCAAGGGGGTCTATCTTGAAATCATGGTTCTTTAGATTGTCCCAGACCAGCTTCGCACCAAAGCCACGCCCCCCGATATACTTTTCGATGAAGGCGTCCGCAATGGGTCGGCGCTCAGCAGTACCTTTCGTAAGGTCTACGTGGAGGTGTTGTTTAAAATA
>Ga0315551_10001729_pt1 | contig 16449 bp, 13 predicted proteins | sample SalMarSW160290MG_FD_203678 | JGI IMG/M metagenome (GOLD analysis project Ga0315551, IMG submission 203678) | Salt marsh sediment microbial communities from the Plum Island Ecosystem LTER, Massachusetts, United States - Salt Marsh Sediment SW1602-90 ... | reverse complement strand
TGTTGTCGGTGCCGTCGATGACCGTCACGTCGTGGCTATCATAGTTGGCGACGTAGATCTTGTTGGTCACCGGGTTGACCGCCACGGCGAGTGGTCCGTTCCCTGCGCCCACGGTAGTCGTGCTGTTGTCGGTGCCGTCGATAACCGTCACATCGCTGCTCAAATAGTTGGCGACGTAGATCTTGTTGGTCACGGGGTTGACCGTCACGTCTATGGGCTCGGTACCGGCGGCCACGGCGGTCGTGCTGTTGTTCGTGCCGTCGATGACCGTCACGTTGTTGCCAAGTAGGTTGGCGACGTAGATGTTGTTGGTCACGGGGTTGACCGCCACCGCGCGTACTCCGTTCCCTACGCCCACGGCGGTCGTGCTGTCGTTCGTGCCGTCGATGACCGTCACGATGTCGTTTGGGAAACCGTGGCCGGCGACGTAGATCTTGTTGGTCACGGGGTTGATGGCCACGGCCGAGGGATCCGTGGCAACGCCCACGATGGTCGTGCTATTGTCGCTGCCGTCGATGACCGTCACGTTGTTGCTGAGGTTGTTGACGACGTAGATCTTGTTGGTCACGGGGTTGACCGCCACAGCACAGGGAAAGGTTCCGGTGCCTACGGTAGTCGCGCTGTTGTCGGCGCCGTCGATGACGGTTGCGTTGCTGCTACCGTTGTTGGCGACGTAGATCTTGTTGGTGATGGGGTTGACCGCGATGGCTCGGGGAGCCGCACCGGCGCCCACGGTAGTGGTGCTGTTGTCGACACCGTCGACGACTGTTACGTTGTTGCTGCCGTTATTGGCGACGTAGATCTTGTTGGTCATGGGGTTGACCGCCACGGCGTAGGGCTCCGTCCCGGCGTTCACGGTGGTCGCGCTGTTGTCGGTGCCATCGATGACCGTCACGTGGTCGCTACCTTCGTTGGCGACGTAGATCTTGTTGGTGATCGGGTTGACCGCCACGTCGCAGGGACTCCACCCGGCGTTCACGGTGGTGGTGCTGTTGTCGCTGCCGTCGATGACCGTCACGTTGTTGCTGTAGTCGTTGGCGACGTAGATCTTGTTGGTCACAGGGTTGACCGCCACGGCATTGGGCAACGAACCGGCGGTCACGGTGGCAGTGGTGTTGTTGGCGCCGTCGATGACCGTCACGTTGTTGCTATCGTAGTTGGCGACGTAGATCTTGTTGGTCACCGGGTTGACAGCCACGGCGGAGGGACTCCACCCAGCGTCCACGGTCGTCGTGCTGTTGTCGGCGCCGTCGATGACCGTCACGTTGTCGTCACTACGGTTGGCGACGTAGATCTTGTTGGTGGCCGGGTTCACCGCCACGGCTCGGGGGCTGGTCCCGACGGTCACAGTGGTGGTGATGTTGTTCGTGCCGTCGATGACGGTCACGTTGCTGCTACCATGGTTGGCGACGTAGATCTTGTTGGTCACCGGGTTGACCGCCACGGCCAGGGGAGTCGTGCCCGCGGCCACGGTGGCGCCCGCGGTGTCGGCGGCGGCTGGCGGCACGACCGGGGCTGGCAGGAGCAGCAGACCGCAGGCTAGCCCGCCTACCAATGCCAGGCGGAGCCACGCGTGACGTTTGGTGAAAGGTGTTTGGCTGCTGTTCATCATTCCTCCTGACCTAAACGAGCGCCGATGTGTTTGGCCGGGCTCAGGATCCTGCTGGCCTGGACAAGAAGACAGCGCCGACCCTCCGCTGCTTCAGCGAGAATGATCGGCGCTCTATCTACACCCCGGCTCCTCTGTCCCTGCCCGAGGGAGTGCCGGGATTGCCTGGCCCGGTCCCCCTCCATCGAAGATGGAACCCCTTATCCAGGTATATTATATATCAGAATAGAGCCGTTGTCAAGTGTCTGTGAAAGAATACGGGGCTCTGTCCTGTCCCTTTCTGCGATAGTTCCCGAACTTGAATCAAGCTCGGTGCTAGTGCCAACGACCTGACGATATGTGGATAGTGGTCCCAGGTCGTTGTGGTCACGGGGGGTGCCAACTAGGGATAGACGAGGCCTCGGAGGGTCTCCGGTGGGTCCGGCGGCGGGGGCGTAGGCAACCGGTACGCGGCTGGTCGCTGGCTGATACCTGTTTGGCGCGCTGCGTGGTGGATAGGCTGTTCTCTGCCTTCCGCTAGGCCTGCCGCAGGGCTCGCAGTACCTGTCGCAGGCCGGGGCGCTTGCCGTACATCAGCAGGCCCATGCGGAAGATCTTACTCCCCGCCCAGAGAACGGCAGGAATGGTGAGAATCAGTACCAGTATGCTGCCCACGATGTCGATCGCCGGTACCTCGGCCAAGGGCATGCGCAGGAGCATCATCGTCGGCGCGGTGAAGGGAAACCAGGACAGGACCCTGACGAAGGTCATGTTGGGATTGGAGAACATGAAGCCGCCCACCATGAGCGGGATGGCGGCCATCATGGAGAAGATGCCGGCCAGTTGCTGGGATTCCTGCTGCGTGGTTCCTAGCGCCCCCACGCCGCCCATCATCACCGCGTAGACGAGAAAGCCCAAGACGTAGTAGACCACCCCCAGAAGAAGAACTTGGGGCCGCACCAGGAAGGGCAGGGCGATGCCCAGGAGGCCCATGGTGCCGCCGCTCAGCGCCACGCTGGAAGCTAGCCAGATGATTATCTGCGTGAGACCGAGCGCGCCCAGTCCCAGGACCTTGCCCGCCAGGAGCTCTTGAGCCGTCACGGAGGAGAGTAAAATCTCCATTACCCGGCTGGTCTTCTCCCTGGCCACTCCCTGCAATAGATATCCCGAGGTGACGAAGATGGTCATCACCAGTAAGATGCCCAGGAAGTAGGGCACCATGAGGTTGAGGATGACCGACAGCGGGCCGCTCTCTGGTTCTCCTTCTTCCTCGAGGCTTACCAGGACCGGCTCGATGGGGTCGGCCAGCCTCGCTCTCAATCTCGGATCCGCTTCTTCTCGAAGCAGGTGATCGACGAAGAAGGAGTGCAAGATATCCGAGTCCTCCAGGACGGCGGCGGAGAAACCACCCTCCCTGGTGATGATGGTGACCTTTCCGCTGTCCATGTACTCCGCAGGGATCACCAGGAGACTCCCTATCTCTTCGGACTGGAGAGCAGCGCGCCCCTGGTCCTCGTCGGGATATAGGGTGATCCTGTCCTGGTATTCCGGCAGGATAGGCGTGAAGGAGCCCATCTCGTCCACGACGCCGATGTTCTCTTCTTGGGGGACGAAGGTGCTGGCGAAAAAGGAAGCCGCCTGACCGCCGAAGAAGGCAGCGACGAAAAGGCCTGCCGCGCCCAGGACGGGGACCAGCGCGGTCATGACGATGAAACCTACGCGCCGGATGTTCACCAGATACTCGTGTCGAGCCACGATCAATATCTTACGCATCGTCCCTCTCCCTCACCACCGTGATGAAGATGTCCTCCAGAGGGGCCGAGGCAACCTCGAAGGACTCGATGGTGATCTCTCTCTTAACCAGCTCCCCAAGCAGTTGCTGGGGTGTGATACCTTCCAGCGTGAGGGTCAACGTGTCGTCCCTTCGCTCCACGTGAGCCACTCCTGGTAGGTCACCCGGCAGGTCGGGCGTCCGCAGCCGTACGGTGCCTGGTGAATGCTGCCGCTTGATCTCGGCCAGGTCGCCGTAGAGTACGCCCTGCCCGTCGTCGATGAGCAAGATACGATCACAGAGGGCCTCTACCAGGTTCATCTGGTGGGCGCTGAGCATCACCGTCTTGCCATCGGCCTGGAGGTCCCGTATCAGACCCTTCAGCAGGTCCACGTTGATGGGATCCAGGCCCTGGAAAGGCTCGTCGAGGATGAGTAGTTCTGGGTCGTGAACTACGCTGGCCACGAACTGGAGCTTCTGCTGCATGCCCCGGCTGAGGTCTCTCACCTTCCGTTTGGCCCACTCGCTGATCTCAACCCGCTCCAGCCAAATCAGGGCTTGCTCGCGCGCGGTGGAGCGTGGGATGCCCTTCAGTTCGGCGAGATAGATGAGGACGTCGAGGACCTTGAGGTCCTGGTACAGCCCCCGTTCCTCGGGCAGATAGCCGATTCTCCTGCGCACCACGCCAGGCGGGCGTCCAAGGACGGTGATCGTGCCCTCGTCGGGCTTGAAGATGTCCATGATGGTGCGGATGGCGGTGGTTTTCCCGGCACCGTTGGGCCCCAGCAGTCCGAAGATGTCGCCCTCGTACACATCGAAGGAGAGGTCATCGACAGCAGTGAAGCCATCGTATCGTTTGACTAGATTGCGAGTCTCAAGCATGGTGAGAGGCATCTGATACCTCCATCTCTATCGCCGCGCGCCCAGCCTACGGATGGGCACTTCGCACAGGTACGGAATGATCTGTCTGGGTCTCATCGTGCTATCTGCTCATTGGCGGCGGGGGAGGATCACGCCGGGCCCTGGGAATCTGTTTGATAGCATTAGGTCTCAGCTTGCCGGCTGCGCGTCGAGCCTGTCCAGCACCTCGCGACCCCAGGCTGCCGCCCTCTCCGGATCACCTGGTTCGAGGGGCCCTTCTCGGGAGACTACGAAGAAGCTCTGAGGCGGCGTCAGCAGCGAGGCCCCTGCCTGGCGGAGGCTCTTGGCCAGCCGCCGGGCCGCCGACCCGGTGAGGAGCTGAGGCTTGCGGTATCTGGTGTCGAAGACGGCTGCGGAGATGCCGCGAAGAGACTTTCTGGAGACACATTCCAGGAAGGCCTGCACCGCGTCCGTGGGCCTGTGCTTGTGCGTGGGACAGCCAAGCACCAGCAGGTCCACGTCGTTCAGGTCTGACGATTGTACCTTGGCGACGCGCATCGACTGCACGGGGCCGCGTCCTGCCATGACCTCGGCGATGGCCTGAGCGATCTTCTCTGTGTTCCCGAATGTAGAGTCATAGATGATGAGTGTGTTCATCGAATGGTCTCGTCCTGTCCTGGCATTCCTCGCCGTGCGCACAAACGCAGGCTGCGCAGAGCCGCATTCTCTCCATTATACGCAGCACAGACAATCCTGTCAACGGAGCGGGTCGCCATCTGCGACAGCCCTTGCCTTTAGCCGCCCGTCGCGATACAATCGAGGTGGTGGATTTGTAGGACCTCGTCGAAGTGCATCATCAATAGTTCACATTATAGGTCGGTCCAGGAGGCGGCAGGGAGTGGGGTCAAGGAAGTACAAGAGCAAGGTGGTGGAGCAGGAGCGTGAGGTCCCGGTTCTGGCCCGGGTTGAGGTCCTCGTGGCAGGAGGGGGACCGGCCGGCCTGGCGGCAGCCATCGCGGCCGCCCGCCAGGGGGCCAAGGTCGGCCTTTTGGAGCGATATGGATATGTGGGCGGGATGGCCACCGGAGGGCTGGTGCTCATGCTGGACAGGATGGGCAATGACGAGGGTCAGCAGGTAGTGCGAGGTATCGCTCAGGAGCTGATAGACAGGCTGGACGAGATGGGTGCCGTTTCCTATCCTCCGCAGGAGGTCTGGGGTTCCAGGGCCCCCGAGGCGGTGAACGAGTGGCGTCACATCGGGGCGGGGGGACCCAAGTCGCGAAGGGTGAGATACAGCCCCACTGTCGACCCGGAGTACCTCAAGATCCTGGGTGCCAGGATGCTCGAGGAGGCCGGTGTGAGGTGCCTTTTCCACTCCTGGGCCTGTTCGGCAGTGGTGGCAGACGGGGCGGTGCAGGGTGTGATCTTCGAGAGCAAGTCGGGTCGCCTGGCTGTTCTGGCCCAGGTGGTCGTGGACTGCACGGGCGACGGCGATCTCTTCGCCTCCGCAGGAGCGGAGTTCGAGAGGCAGGACCTCCCTCTGGGTCTGGTGTTCAGGCTGGGCGGGGTGGAGATCGACAGGGCGAACTCCTTCGTCAACGAGCACCCTGAGGAGTTCGACGTTCTGGTCAGGGGACTGCGCGAAGCTGGCGGCACGGGCGGCGGTGTGGGAGGGCTGAACGCCATCTACTACCGGACGGTGAGGGACGGCATCGTGTGGTGCAACAACTCCGTGCCCACGACGGACGCCCTGGACATCGAACAGTTGACCCGGGCGGAGAAGGAGAGGCGGGAGACGGCACTTGTGACTCTCCAGTTCTTCCGGGAGCACTTGCCGGGGTTCGAGGGAGCCTTCCTGGTGGACACCGCGCCGCAACTGGGCACCCGGGGCAGCAGGAGGCTCGTTGGGGAACACACCCTGACCAGGGACGAGTGGATGGGCGAGAAGCGATTCGACGACGTGGTGGCCATGTGCTCGCCCAGGACGGAAGGTGAGCCTCTGATCAGCATCCCCTATGGGTGTCTCGTGCCGAAGGAGTTGGGGAGCCTGCTGGCCGCGGGCAGGTGCATCTCCGTCGATCCTGCGGTCCACAACTGCGCCAGGCTGATACCGCCCTCTCTGGCCACAGGACAGGCGGCGGGGACGGCGGCCGCGATGGCCGTGGCACAGGGAGTGGAACCCAGGGAGATCGACAGAGCTGAGCTTCAGGCGTCGCTGGTGGAGCAGGACGTGCGGCTGGCGTAGGACAAGCTTAAGCTTGTCCTACGTGATCGGTCGTGCAGTCGGTAGGGTTGCCTCGGAGAGCAGTGTTACAGCGACTACTTCGCGGAGGGTTAGAGAGAAAGCATGAGTAAAGGAACCGCGACATCGTCGGCGAAGGTGGCGGTTGTGCAGCACCCACCCGTATTCCTGAACCTCGACGCCAGCGTGGAGAAGGCCAAATCGCTGGTCGAGGCGGCGGCAGCGGGGCAGGAGACCGATCTGGTGGTCTTCCCGGAGACCTGGCTGCCGGGCTATCCCCTCTGGATCGATTCCTCGCCGGAGGCCGCGCTGTGGAACCACCCCCCGGCCAGGGCCCTCTACCGGTTGCTGGCTGAGAACTCTATCACCCTACCAGGAAAGCATCTGGACAGGCTGTTGGAGGTCGCCCGCAAGACGGGCACCTACGTGGTCATGGGCGCCCACGAACGGCTGGGTGGCACGCTGTACAACACCATGATCTTCGTCCATAGGGACGGCAAGCAGTTCAAAGTGCACCGCAAGCTGGTCCCTACCTACACCGAGCGTCTACTCTGGGGGCGCGGCGACGGGTCCACATTGAGCGTCTTGGAGACGGAATGGGGCCACCTGGGCGGCCTGATCTGCTGGGAGCACTGGATGCCCCTGGCCCGGGCGGCCATGCACGCCAAGAGGGAGACCATCCACGTGGCCCAGTGGCCGTGGGTGAGGGGGCTGCACCAGTTGGCCTCCAGACACTACGCCTTCGAGGGGCAGTGCTTCGTCATCGCCGCGGGGTGCGTGCTGACCAAGGGGGACGTCCTCGCCGGGTTCCATTCCCTGGGTGTGAAGGACAACCAGGGGCTGGAGCTTCTGGAGGCTCTTCCCGGAGAGGACGAGGATTTGCTGATGAAGGGCGGCAGTGCCGTCATCGGCCCTGACTACAGGTACGTGGTGGAGCCTCTATGGGAGGAGCCGGGCATCGTCTACGCCGAACTGGACCTGGACCTCATCACAGAGGGACACATGCTCCTGGACACGGACGGGCACTACTCCCGACCGGATGTCTTCCACCTCGGTGTGAACGACCAACCTCAGACCAATGTGACCTTCAAGCGGCGGGACTAAGGGGGGCCTTTGTGAAAAGCAAACCGTCATTCCAACGGGTGGTCGCGGCTAGCGATTCTCTTGGGCGGCGACGGGGGCTGCTGTTGTCCGTCTTGTTGGTGCTGGACGGTTTCGCGCTGGGCGGTTGTGTCATGTCACTGATGATGCGAGACCTCATACTGCGAATGATGGCTGTGTATCAAGACCCGGCCCAGGTGGTCGCGGTCTACAATCTGTTGGACCATCTGATTCCATACTACTTGTGCTATGGTGGGGCTTTGATGGCTCTTACGTTCACCACGGCCTGCGTGTGGTTTGCCACCAGGCCACCAAAGGCACTCTGACGCTTGACACTCGGGTGACCATCGTTCCTGCTTGAGGAGATAGACCCTTCGTCTGGGGAGGGATGATTATGGAACTGTTGCGCATCGGTCTGGCGCAGATCAACGCAGTCGTGGGCGACTTGCAGGGCAACACCAGGCGCATCATCGAGGGCATAGGCCGGGCCAAAGCGCTGGGAGTGGACGTGGTGGCCTTCCCTGAGTTGGCCATCACCGGCTATCCTCCGGAGGACCTGCTGCTCCAGGCGGACTTCATCGCCGCCAATCTGGCCTGCCTGGAGGAGATCGCCGAGGCGACGCACGGGATCGTGGCCATCGTAGGGTTCGTGGACCGGGACCAGGACATCTACAACGCGGCGGGGGTGCTCCACGAAGGGCGGGTGGCCGCCGTGGCCCACAAGGTGTTCCTGCCCAACTACGGCGTCTTCGACGAGGAGCGGTACTTCCGCGCCGGTGATCGCCTCCTGGTTTTCCGCTCCAACGGGGTTGTGGTGGGGGTCAACATCTGCGAGGACATCTGGTATCCCGCCGGACCGACGGAGGAACAGGCGCTTTTTGGGGCGCAGGTGGTGATCAACATCAGCTCGTCGCCGTTCCACTGCGGCAAAGTTGAGGGTCGAGACCGCATGCTCTCCACCCGCGCCGCCGACAGCGTGGCGGCCGTGGCCTTCTGCAACATGGTGGGCGGGCAGGACGAACTGATCTTTGATGGGGGCAGTGCGGTCTTCGATGAGCGCGGGCAACTGGTAGCTCGGGCCCTCCAGTTCGAGGAGGACCTCCTGGTGGCCGACTTGAGCCCCCAGAGGATCTTCCGGCAGCGTCTCCACGATCCGAGGAGGCGCAAGGAGCGGCTGGGTGATCTACATGTGGTGGAGTCCGTCGATCTCGAGGGCGCTGCAAGCCGGGGTCTCAAACCGTCCCTCGAGTGCCGGATCGAGCCCAGGCTGCACGACGAGGCGGAGGTCTACAAGGCCCTCGTGCTGGGCACCAGGGATTACGTACGCAAGAACGGGTTCCAGCAGGTGGTGATAGGTCTCTCTGGAGGCATAGACTCCACCCTCACGGCGACCATCGCCGTAGATGCCCTGGGCCCGGAGAACGTCATTGGTGTGGCCATGCCGTCACGCTACTCCTCGGAGGAGAGTCTGGAAGATGCCCGGGGATTGACGGGCAACCTGGGCATGGTCCTCAAGACGGTCGCCATCGAAGGGCCCTTCCAGGCCTACCTGGAGATGCTCGAGGAGCAGTTGGCAGGCACCGAGCCAGATGTGACGGAGGAGAACATCCAGGCGCGCATCCGGGGCAACGTACTCATGGCCCTCTCCAACAAGTTCGGCTGGCTGGTCTTGACCACGGGCAACAAGAGCGAGTTGGCGACGGGGTATTGCACTCTGTACGGCGACATGGCCGGTGGGTTCGCCGTGATCAAGGACGTGCCCAAGGGTCTGGTCTACGACCTGGCGCGCTACCGCAACGGATTGGGTGAGGTTATTCCCAACCGGGTGCTGGAGAAACCTCCCTCGGCCGAGTTGAGACCGGAACAGCGAGATGAGGACACTCTGGGGCCTTACGCCGTGCTGGATCCCATTCTCCACGCCTACGTGGAAGAGGATCGCGGCGTGGACGAGATCGTGGCTCTGGGGTTCGACGAGCAGACGGTGCGACGGGTGATACGGATGGTGGACCGGGCGGAGTACAAGCGCAGACAGGCTCCTCCAGGGATCAAGATCACCCCGCGAGCCTTTGGCAAGGATCGACGGCTGCCCATCACCAACTGGTATCAGAGATGAAAGATGAGGCGGGCTTGCCAGTCCCCATAGCAGGCTGGAGCGGCGCTGAAGTTCGGTGGTGATGTCCCCGGTGCTGGAACGGTGGGAGCGCGAGTGGAGGGCAAACCCGAGGGACTGCGAGAGGTGCCGGCCGCTAGACGTTGGGCTGAGCGTAGGGGCGACAGAGGGATGACACGGTTGCCGCGTCTGGCGTTGATCCTGTCGGTCCTGGCGGTGTGCTGTGTGCTGCTTGGTCCCCTCATGCTGCCGGTCGCCGAGGTGCGGCGCAAGCTGACCGTGGAGGAGCTCGCGGAGCCGGATAGCCTGTTCATGGACGTGGACGGCTTGCAGGTGCACTACAAGGTCGTGGGCCAGGGCGGGCCTACCATAGTCTTGCTGCACGGCTTCGCGGCCAGCGTCTTCTCCTGGCGGAAGGTGATGGACCCGTTAGGAGAGGTGGGTACGGTGATCGCCTTTGACCGGCCCGCGTTTGGCCTCACGGAGCGCCCCATGCCCGGCGAGTGGGAGAACGAGAACCCGTATAGCCCGGAGGCCCAATCCGACCTCACGGTGCGCCTGATGGATGAACTGGAGGTGGAGAGGGCAGTGCTGGTGGGGCACTCGGCGGGCGGGACGATTGCTCTGCTGACGGCCTTGCGCCATCCGGAGCGGGTAGAGGCTCTCGTGCTGGAGGACGCAGCCGTCTACGAGATCAGCGGTACGCCCGACTGGATACGGCCTCTGCTGCGCAGTCCTCAGATGGCCCGCCTGGGGCCTTTTCTCGTGCGCACGGTAACCCTGTGGGGCGAAGCTGTTATCCGCACGGCCTGGGACGATCCGGACAGGATCACCGTGGAGCTCGTGTCCGGCTACAAGAAACCGCTCCAGGTCGCGAATTGGGATCGGGCGCTGTGGGAGTTGGTGCTAGCCAGCCATCCCTTGGGTCTGGAAGAGCGGCTCGACGATGTTTCGGTGCCCGTGCTGGTGATCACCGGGGAGAATGACCGTTTCGTGCCCGCGCGCAACAGCGAGCGTCTCGCTGCTGAGCTACCAGAGGCGGAGTTGGTCACGTTCGCCGGCTGTGGGCACGTCCCTCACGAGGAGTGCGCCGGTCCGTTCCTTGGGGCAGTCACCGAGTTCCTGACACGGCTTGCGGAGCGGGAGGCGCGTGCTCCACTCTAGGACATCTTGTGCATGGTCCTGGCATAGTAAGCTGCCCATGACTTGTGGGTCTCCGCCGGGGCACGTGAGCAGGGTGCGTCGTTGGCCCAGTGGTTCAGCAACCTGCGTCGATGCATGATGTTCAATGCCCTGTGCACAGGACCGACCAAGCACCTTTGTAGGGGCGGGTCTCAGACCCGCCCCTATGTGCATGCTAGCCGGCAGGGCACGCTGCGAGTTGGCCCTACACCCGACACGGGAGCAGGTTCAGATAGGGGTTGGGCGGTGACGTAGAGAGTCCAACCCCGTGGGACCTCACGGACAGTACCACCCGGCATACTCCCCAGAGTTATCGGCTCTGATCCGCGCTTCGCCACCACAAAACTGTGCCAATCAGTCCTGCCACGAAGGCCAAGGCCACCACCACGTAGCTGTGCAGTCCGAGTTGCTCAGCGCTCTGTCCATACATCACACTGAACATCAAACTATACAGCCCCGGCACGGCCCACGGAAACCAATCACCCCAACCCATCAAGCCTGCGACCTGGGCCATACCCAGCGTGGAAAAGGCCCAAGCAAGTGGGGGTATGTAGCCGCGTCCCGCGCTGGCCACCAAAGCCACCAGTGGCATGAGCATCAGGTTCAGGAGAGTGGTGATCATCAGGGACCAGAACGACGTCCATGCCAACTCCGGAGACCAGCCTGGCATGCTGACGGCCGCTCCAACACCAATCCCGACTGCGAAGATAAGGAAGCTGAGTCCCAGTATCCAGAGGGCAGTCAATGCGAACTTGGCGACGATGATCAGCGCGCGCGAGGTGGGAAGGGCCAGCAGTTCTTTCGCCGTGTGATCGGAAAACTCACGTCCAAAGACCCAGGCGGTGATGAACGCAAACAGCATCGCGCCCGCGGCAGCAGTGGCCAGCGCCAGGAAATCGAAATACGTCGGCCAGTCGGCCACCCCCGCCGTGAGAAGCCGTGCTTTTGCACCGATCAATCCCATGGCCCGGGCTCGCTCCGGATCTTTCATGATGATCATAAACAGCCCGCCCAGGATGGGCAGGAGCGAGGATACGGCGGCCGACAGCAGAGGCACTCTGGAGCGGCGCGCTTTGAGCATCTCGGCCCAGAAAGCAGCACGAAAGGCGGTCATTCTCTTTCTCCTGTCAATCGAAGGAAGTGGTCTTCAAGGCTTTCCTGTTCCACAGCCAGCCTGGTCGGAGACGCTCCCGCGTTTACGAGGAGTGTTGCGATGTCGTCGGGCGCATTGATGGCGCGCGCTTCGCTCAACACAATGGTAGTGCCCTTTGCTTTGACGACGAAGCCAGCTCTTTCGAGCGCGCTCTGCGCGGCGCGAAGATCGCGCGCCTTGATCTCCAGCCTGGGCGAGCGTAGTTCTTCCAGTCTCTTGGCATCGAGTTCTTCGATCAAACGACCTTGGTGTATGATGCCGAGACGCGTGGCCAGGCGGTCCACTTCCGTAAGGATGTGGCTGGACATGAACACGGTCACGCCTTGCTGGCTGGCAAGGCTGGCCAGCAGCTCACGGATCTCCACCACGGCTGCGGGATCGAGCCCTTTGGCGGGTTCGTCGAGAATGACGAGTTGAGGCTCGTGCAGCAAGGCACGCGCAAGCCCGAGGCGTTGAAGGTTGCCGGTGGAGAGCGTGCCGGCTTTTCGGTCCGCGTAGGGAGCGAGGCCAAGCCGCTCAATGGCGCGCGAGGTGGCCTTCTCGTCCGTGATGTGATGGAGGCGACGGGCAATCTCCAGATTCTCACGCACGGTCAGTTCAGGATAGGCCGCGGGCGACTCCACCAGGTGGCCGACTTTGCTCCACGGCCCGCGTCCGTTCGGACCCACAGCCTGGCCCAGCACCTTGACCGCCCCCGCGCTCGGGCGGATCATGCCCAACAGAGCACGGATGGTGGTCGTCTTGCCCGCGCCGTTGAGGCCGAGGAAGCCGTAGACCTCACCTTGCTTGACGCGCAGGTTGACCGAGTCGACGGCGCGCACTTCGCCATAGGATTTCGATAGTCCATTTGTTTCGATCGCTAGATTCACGTGGCACCTTCCGTGATGTAACCAGCTACGAGCTCTATGAGAATCTCCATACACTCCACGTAAGCGTCCTCACCGAGGTCGTAGCGACGAATCCCGATGAAGAACAGGCCCTTGATCAGGTTGGCCACCACGCGCGGCGGGACCCGGAGCGTGATGCCGTCGCGCCCGAACTTGTAGGTGAAGTTGTCGATGAACTGCTCATCCCGGTCGATGTGTGACTGCACGCGTTCGGCAGGCAGTTTGCGGGCCAGATAGTCGAAATCAGACTTGTCCAACTTCCTGAGCAGGGGGTAGGCATCCCACGTGAGCAGGAAACTCTTGAGGATGGCGCAAACGCTTTGACGGGCATTCTCTTGGGGCTGGACGACATACTCGAGAATGCGCCCGCGCCCCTCGGACTCGATCTGCTCCAGGATTTCGAGAAGCAACTCCTCTTTGGAGTTGTAGAACAGATAGAATGAGCCTTTGGAGATGCCAACCGCCTGCGTGATGTCGGCCACGGTGGTCTTCTTGAGCCCATAGGCCTCGAAGAGCTTCTCGCCCTTTTCACGTAACTGCCGGCGAATGGTTTCTCTTTCCTCTGGGGAGAACGCCCTTGGCATACGCAGTCCCTCTGTATGACTGTGCGAACGAATTCGGTCATACGTATTATACTAGAAAGACGAGCATTGTCAAGTGGCATCAAGTCTGCTGCGGGGAGCCTCTCCAGTCCCCGCAAGCGGTGGGCAGGCAAATGCGTGTGGCGCTGATTCGCTTGGTCCTGGCGGCGTACCGCGGTTTGACCTCGGACCGGGGCGACGTTATAATCGTCAGGAGACGAGCCTGGGCAGTTTGGAGCCAGCTCGGCATCCGCGTTCCCACCGCTCGCTGCGTCTGTGTGTCGGACCATCGTAGACCGTGAGCCCAGGCGGCCCTTCTTGGCCCAGGTGCGCACGCAGCGTCCGGTTAGCAGACGAGAAGGAGGAAGCAAATGGCTATTGTCGCCTACCTCGAAGGCACTGATCCCCTCATCCTCACCAGGTTGGCCTCGGGGGGCATCGGCACCATCCCGGTCAGTAACGGCTTTGATGATCACGGCAAGTACGTGAACCACATCACCAGTGGCGATGACGTCTCCGTGGTCATTGGCTACTTGCACAAGGTACTGCCAACATCCGTCGTGACCCTCACTCCGCGAGATCTTCTTTTCGCCTGTGTAACGCTGAACATCCCCGTGCTGCTCATAGCCGCGAGATCCGACCACCAGAAGGCGAGGAAGCTGCTGGGCGACGTGGCTGACCAGGTGCGGCTGGTGGACCCGGGAGAGCTGTATGAAGCTGTCCTGGAGACCATCTCCTAGCCCCTGCGCCCCACTGTTCCCACATCGGGGCATGGGGTCACAAGCTGACGGGCAAAAGGTCTGCCTATCGTCTTGCGTCGACAGGATGCGCGGGGGTCTAGCGAACGTGAGTTGGTGTGCACTGCGTAAACGTGGGCGCCGACGAGGGCGTGAATAGGGTTGTAGGCGTTGTCCAAACGGCCAGGTTTGATAGTCCTCTTTGGATCTGGAGAGATCGCCCCCAGCGGGCAGAAGGTCCACGACTGGGTGATGCAGCGTATGGCCGCGCCCATCAGGGTGGCGGTCTTGGAGACTCCGGCTGGCTTTCAACCGAACTCGGAGCTGGTGGCGCAGAAGATGGCCGAGTTTCTGGAGCAGCACTTACAGAACTACCGGCCTCAGGTGACGGTGATACCGGCTCGCAAGCGCGGCACTCCTCACAGCCCCGACAATCCTGAGATACTGGCACCTCTCCTCCGGGCCAACTACATCTTCTGGGGACCCGGCAGCCCCACCTACGCTGTGCGCCAGTTGAGGGACAGCCTGGCCTGGCAGATGATGGTGGCGCGACACCGCCTCGGCGCGGCGATGGTCTTGGCCAGCGCTGCCGCCATCGCCAGCGGCGCGTATACCCTCCCCGTGTACGAGATCTACAAAGTAGGGGAGGACCTGCATTGGGTGGAGGGCTTGGATCTCTTCGGAGCCTATAATCTCTCCCTGGCTATCGTGTCGCACTGGGACAACCAGGAGGGAGGCGCAGAGCTGGACACGCGGTGCGGGCTAATGGGCAGGGCCAGGTTCCAGCAACTGATGGCCATGTTGCCTGATGGCATGACCATCGTAGGGATCGACGAGCATACAGCCCTGACCATGGATTTGGAGGCCAGGTACTGCCAGGTCATGGGGCGGGGGGGCGTGACCTTGATCAGAGGCGGCGAAGAGGCGCGGTACGGGGCCGGTTCGGGGTTCGGTATCTCTGAACTGGGCGACCTCCAAATGCCGGAGCCGGAGAGCGGGATCCCTGAGGATGTGTGGAGACGGGTCCTGGCTGCGGAGGGGGAGTTGCAGGAAGAGTTGAATCGGGAGCCTTCTCCAGAGGTCCTCGCCCTGCTGGAAGAGCGCGAGGCGGCACGGGCACGGCGCGATTGGGCCACCTCCGACGAACTACGAGACCGCATCGCCGCGCTGGGTTGGCAGGTGCGCGACACCCCCTCGGGCCCCCAGTTGGTGCCGCTCTGAGTGCGCCGCGTCTTTGAGCACTACTCCTCCCTGACAAGACTCACCGGGTGACCACGGTGCACCCGTTCGACAGCCAGTGGGAACGAACACTTGATAGACCGAGACCATCGTGGTAACATGTGCCAGATGAGCCGCCTTTCCCTTGCCAGCGTGACGGAGGTTGATCGATGAAGAGAAGTCACCTGTACGCTTTCTTGGCAACGATGATGATCGGCCTCCTAGCCTGTCAATGCACACTGCCGGAGACGCTGCTGGAGGGTGTAGTCCTGCCGGGTACCGAGCCTACGGCGACTGTCTTGCCGACCAGGGCCCCCGAGAGCACCGCCCAAGCGGAGCAGCGACCTGATTTCCCAACCATCAGCCTCGACGAGTTGGACCTGCCCCTCGTGGTGTCCAATCAGCTCTCCGTGCCCAGAAGGGCTGAACCGGTCACCTCTGGCGTGCCGATCCCACGTGAGTTGGGCCTCACGAGTGTGACTGGCTTGCGATTGGTGGGGCCTGATGGAGAAACGGTGCCTGCACAGTTCACCCCTCTCGCGCGCTGGGCCGCGCCGCCCCACGAAGGCGGAGCAGCGATCCGCTGGCTCCTCGTGGACTTCCAGGCGGATGTTCCGGCCGGAGGCCAGACCATCTACCGTCTCCAGGATGTGGGGGGATCGGAGCCTCCATTCCCGATCCTGAGCGTGGCCGAGGCCAGCGACGCTGTGACCGTGGACACGGGCGCCGCCGTCTTCGCGATCAACAGAGAGAACGGAAGCCTGAACGGACCTGGCTTGTCGTCGCTGGTATATAGTGTGGTGCGCGAGCCTGAGGGCACCGAACGTGCGAGCAGTGGTCCGGTAGAGCTCAGCATTCAACTCAGCGGCCCCATGCGCGTCTCGATCGAGGTCAAGGGTACCTACCACGAGGGACTTCAGTACACCAGCCGCTACTGGTTCTACGCCGGACAGACGGCCGTGCGAGTCTTCCACACCGTGGAGAACAACACACTGTGCCCACTGAGCGACGAAGGCCA
>Ga0315551_10001724_pt1 | contig 16479 bp, 12 predicted proteins | sample SalMarSW160290MG_FD_203678 | JGI IMG/M metagenome (GOLD analysis project Ga0315551, IMG submission 203678) | Salt marsh sediment microbial communities from the Plum Island Ecosystem LTER, Massachusetts, United States - Salt Marsh Sediment SW1602-90 ... | reverse complement strand
GATCTGCCTGAACATGGGGATGACGATGGCCATCTGCGGGACGATGAGCGTGAGCAGCATGATCCCGAAGATCAGCTCCCTGGCCCTGGACCGGTACTTCTCGAAGCTGAAGGCGGCCAGGCCGTTGACGAACAGACCGAATACGACGGTGAGCAGGGCGATTTTCAGGGAGTTGAAGAAAAATGTCAGAATGTCATAGGTTTTGGTCACCTTCTCCCAGTTGAGATGGAACTCATTTCCGGGAACCAGGACACCGAGGACCACGTCGTTGGGGTTGAGGGTCGTCCCGACCAGCATCCAGAAGAAGGGAAACACGCTTACCAAGGCCCCGATCACCAGGAGGATCCACATCAGCAGCTGTCCGGGAGTGAACCTGCCTACCGTAGCCATCAGTCCCTCCCACCAAGCAGCCGAATCTGGATGAAGGCCAGCGCTCCGGCAATCAGGACCATCACGTAGGACAGCGCCGAGGCGTAGCCGAAATCCGAGTTCGTCACAAAGGCCTGCCGGTAGATGTAGAGGGCGACGGTCATGGTCGCGTTGGAGGGCCCTCCCTCCCAGGTCAGGATATTCGGCTCGTCGAAGAGCTGCATCGTTCCTATCGTCGAGGTAACGGCGGAAAACAGGATGACCGGGACCAGAAGCGGAAGGGTGATGCGGAAGAATTGCCTGATCTTGCCTGCACCGTCCACCTCCGCGGCTTCGAAGATCGTATCATCGATGTTCTGCAGCCCCACGAGGAAGAAGACGGTGTTGTACCCGGTCCATCGCCAGGTGAGCGCGATGATGATGGTTACCTTGGCCCAAAATGGATTATTGAGCCAGCCGATCGGTTTGTTGATGACTTCCAGACCCAGCATCAGATTGTTCAACAGGCCGTTGGTCTGCAGCAGAATCCGGAAGAGCACCGAGTAGGCGACCAGGGAGGTCACGCAGGGCAGAAAGTAGAACACCCGGAAGGGACCCCGGAAACGCCCAATACCCTTGTTGAGGATCACCGCAAGGATCAACGCCAGGAAGACCATGATCGGGATCTGGGTGAAGATGAACAGGAAGTTGTGGCCCAGGGCCTGCCAAAAAATCTTGTCCTGGGCGAGCCGGGCGAAGTTGGCCAGGCCGACGAACTCCCGGTTGAACCCGCGCCACTTCTGCGTAACCAGGAACAGCGAGGAGCCGATGGGATACAGCATGAAGGCGCAGTAGAGCAGGACGGCCGGGGCTATGTAAAACCAGCCGACCCTGTTCAGGTAGCGGTAGTAGGCCCCACCAGGTTTCACGCCTCGCTCCTCGTTTATGACAATTGTGCGAATCAGAAAAACCGGGGAAAGAGCTCCCACCGTGAGGGCAGGAGCTCTTTCCTATCGGGTACTATTGCCCTGTAACCTGCTTGTACTCCTGCTCGGCCCGGGTGAGGGTCTCGTCGATTGTTGTGATTTCGCCGCCGAAGAGGAGGTTCATGGCGTTGCGCAGCGAATCGCGCATGGCCAGATAGTTCGCCGTGTAATTGAGCGTGGGCACGTTCTCCATCCAGGCCGCGAAATCCTTGAACACCGGCTGGCTTTTGTAGAAGAAGTCATCGTTGGCGGTATAGTTGGAACCGCTGCGGCTCGGCAGGAAGGTGCCCATGGCACCGGCTTGTTTGAGAATGATGTTGTAGAACTCCAGTGCAGCCGGGTCCTCGCTGGCCCAGGTGGACTTCAGGAAGTCTACGGCTTCAGCTTTCTCCTTGCTGCTCGCGAACACGTACCAGCTTGAACCCCCATTGTTGCTCGCATTCCTGGCGCCGGGAACCCCCGCTACGAGCGGGGTGGGCGCCACCATCCACTTGCCCGCGTTTTCAGACTTGGACTTGAGGGTCCCGATGATCCAGAGTGCATTCAGAAGACCGACCGACTGCCCATTGTTGAAGGCGGAAACCCAGTTGTTCCAACCTTCAGCCGTGTAGAACAGGCCTCCATCGTTCATCTTCTTCATGTACTCCAGGGACTTGCGCAACGCGGGGGTTTTGAAGTTGAGCGAGCCGTCGGGTTTGAAAAACTGTGTTCCGGTGGACTGAACCAGTATGCGCAGGAAGTCATAGCTCGTGGAGTCGTAAGCCAGCAGAGGCTTACCGCCGCTCTGTTTGATCTTCGTCCCGAGATCGATCACCTCATCCCAGGTCATGTTCCTCTTGTACTGATCCGGGTTGAGCCCGGCATCCCTCATGAAATCTACCCGTAGAAACAGACCGGTGGAGCCGGTATCGAAGGGGATCCCGTAGATCTTCGAGCCGTCGGTCATGGGGCCCACCTTGTATTGGGCGAACTTGGAGTAGTCCACGCCCTCGGCTTTGAGGTCTACAAAGATGCCCGGATAGTTTTGGATGAACTTCTCGATCACAAAATCCTGGAAAAGCGCAATGTCCGGAAGCCCGGCGCCTCCGGCCTGCAGCCCGGCTTCGATTTTACCCTCGATGTTCTCCGGTATGTCTACGATCTCTACTGTGACGTTGGGGCGGATCTTCTTGTAGACATCCGCGGCCTGCTGCATCGAGAATCCGTTGAAATTCGGGTCCCAGCACCAGACGGTGACTGTCTTCCCAGCCATTTTGCCTGTTGATCCTTGGCCGCCGCCGAACACGACGGCAGCGGTCAGCAGAATAAACAAGCTGACGGTCACGACACGTTTCATAGTCTCCTCCTTGGTTTTGGCGGCGCCGTTGTGCGAAGCACAGAACGGCAGCAAAACACGAGGCTTGTCGGCTCCGCGATAATGTTTTTCACTATAATCATGAGAGAGAATTTTGCTGGCGTCAGGAACAATTTTATGATTGTAGGCCGTTGCATCTCGGCAGGGCGGGCTTTGTAGGTTGATAATAAGAATTGGACAGCTAACCACAACTCCACCATAGAGAAGGGTGATTGATGGTGATTCCGGTGTCCGGTATATTTCTGGTAGCATGAAACAGGAGCCTGTTATGCCGAAAATCACCTTTATTGGAGCCGGTAGTTTCGTCTTCACCCGTAATCTGGTGAGGGACATCCTCAGCTACCCCAAACTATCCGGGGCCGACTTATATCTGATGGATATCGATTCGGAACGTCTGGCCTACATCAGGCGGGCGGTCGACCACATTGTGGAGGCCGGCGGTTACCCGGGGAGGGTGATCGCCACGCAGGATCGGAGGGAGGCGCTGGAAGGGGCGGATGCCGTGGTGTGTACGATTCTACAGGGAGGTGTACAGGTCTGGCGTCAAGATATCGATATTCCAGCAAGATACAGAGTGGACATCAACGTGGGGGATACCCGCGGACCGGCCGGCATCTTCCGTTCTCTCCGGACCATTCCTATAATGCTGGAAATCTGCCGGGATATGGAAAAACTATGCCCGAAGGCTATCCTGCTCAATTACACCAATCCTATGGCTATAGTATGCAAAGCCATGCAGGTAGCAACGGATGTAAACGTCGTAGGGCTGTGCCACAGTGTTCAAGGCACGCGTGATATGCTGGCTCGCTGGATTGATGTCGATCCTAAGGCAATCCACTACCTCTGTGCCGGAATCAATCATCAGGCTTGGTTTCTGAAGTTCGAGGCAAACGGGAAAGACGCCTACCCGCTCATCCACGCGGCAGTGAGTCAACCCGAGATATATAATGAAGAACCGGTGCGAAACGAGATGTTCCTGCATCTCGACTATTACGTCACCGAGTCCAGTGGCCATAACTCGGAATACAACCCTTGGTTTCGTAAACGTCCTGAGCTGATTGAACGCTACTGCCTTCATGGTACCGGCTGGAATCCGGGAGAGCACGCTTTCCTGGTGAAGGACTATCTCCGTCGCGAGCAGAACTGGCGGCAAGAGATCGAAAACGAGCTGTCAAAACCGGTAATCCTTCAGCGGGGAGACGAGTACGCCGCTGGAATCCTCAACGCCTTCTTCGGGGACGGAGAATCTTTCCAGTTCAACGGAAACGTGTTGAACGAAAATTTGATCGACAATCTCCCGGCCGGATCCTGTGTTGAAGTCCCGATAACGGCCTCCTCATCGAAACTGAAACCTGAGAAAGTAGGAACGCTTCCGACCCATCTGGCCGCACTGAACGCTCTCAATGCTTCGTGTGAAGATCTGGCCGTGGAAGGGGCGCTGGAGGGAGATCGGCGCAAGATCTATCACGCCGCCGCCCTGGACCCCCTGACCTCTGCCGTGTTGAGCCTCACGGAGATCCAATCCATGGTTGAGGAGATGTTTAGCGCGAATCAAGAGTGGTTACCCCAGTTTTATAGTTCTAAGGGATAAGAATTGAAAGCTCGCTTTTTCCCTCTGTAGCTGAGTTGTGCAAAGAATAAGTGAGTTTAGCAGAACGGCAACAAAATAGCTTGCCAATGCTTATTGTTGGATTTCAACGATGATATTGTATTTCCAGGGATATCTGCAAATTACGATCAACTTCACTTCTCAGCCTCTGAGGCTACAGAAGCTGGGCACCCACGAGGTTTTTGTAAATCATGTCGAAGTCATTTAGTGATGTCCACGTATCGATAGGGTAATTCAATCCTTTGATGTATTCTTCCGATTGAGAAGAATGACATAAACCCAGACAAGAGGTGGCCGTCATTGTGACGCCGCCTACTGTCTGGGCTTCTAATCGCCCGAATAGCCCCTAGGGGTACTTCACCTTTGTCCAACCGACAGCAGCAGATTTTCCTGCAATTTTGCCACCAGATCAGATATCGAACCTGCCTGGGTTGTAGGAAACGTAGATCTGTTTGGGGATTCAGCCAACCGGATTAGATGATCGCCGAACACGTCCCCGGCACCAAGCTCTGCAAGGAAAACGGTCCTTCCCTACACCTCAGCCGGCCCCACCACCTGGATACGCCCTTCCGGGAGGATATACATGTCCTGCTGCTCTTCGCCGAGGTGAATAATTTCACATCCGGTTTCCTCATCCACGATCTTGCCGAGAAGCACAAACTTTTTGATCTGAAACATACTCATCCCTTCAAATATGGGTGCATCCTTGATTTCCCCTGCCAGCTTCAAGCCGGCTATATCGGAGAGGTTGATGAACTTCGTACAGCGTGGCGTCTTTACCAGGCCGTACCCACTTGGAGGTGGCGATCTCCGCACCGAAGCGAGCTGGGTGTCGCGGCGGCGCACCGACCCGGTGCACCCATTCGGGGGTGGAATTACCCCACAGGGCTGAGCCTCTGTTCATAGATCTGTTGACGGATTCCAATCGTACTGATATAGTCATTTGATCTCCGTGCTGTTGAGGGACCCGGTGTAATTCCCCCGATGCGAACACGACGACTGATCACCCAGTACAACAGCGTTTACCTGATTCTGTTCCTCATCTGCGCCGCAGCATTCATCAACAACAGGAACTTCTTCGCCTTCGACAACGTAAACACGATGCTTCGGCAGGCCTCGTCTCTCGGGGTGGTTACGATGGGCACGATTTTCGTCATCGCCACGGGCTGCGTGGACCTGTCCGTTGCGGCGATCCTGCAGATGTCCATCGGGATCTTCATGCTCTTTGTGAAAAGACTCGGGGAAGGGGCTCTGCTGTACGGCATCGTGGCCAGCCTGGCTTTCGGTGTTGCCATCGGGGTGATCAACGGCATCATCGTGACCCGCTACAAGGTCCAATCGTTTCTGAGCACGCTGTTCACCGCGGCCATCCTGGGCGGGGTGATGCGTCTGGTGATGGGGGTCACCCCCATGGGCGTGCCGCCGGCGGTGCTTGTGAACGTGATCAAGGGAAGCCTCATCGGGGAGATGTCGAACTCAGTGCTCATCTTCATCTTGATTGCGATCGCCGCGCTGGCGCTGCTCAGGAAGACGGTTTTGGGAAGGAAAGTGGAGCTGATCGGCCTGAACCCGACGGCAGCCCATTTTGCGGGGGTGGACGTGGAGCGGACCATCACCGTCACCTTCAGCCTCAACGGGGTTCTGGCGGCGATCGCCGGGATCATAAGTGTCGGGTATATCGGTTTCGCCGACCAGATGACTCTGGGCAGCGGCATGGAGATGGACGCGCTGGTGGCGGCGGTGTTGGGTGGCAACTTCCTGGGCGGGGGCAAGGCCTCGGTGATCGGCTCGGTGGGCGGAGTACTGGCCATCACACTGATCATCAACATCGTCATCCTGTTCGGCCTGGACATCCGCTTTCAGTATATCGTCAAGGGAGTGCTGCTGCTTTCGGTGACCTACGCAGCTCAGTTCTTCAACAGGCGCTGATTGCGGTATAGTTGAGACGATGCCTGCGCCGGCGATCGAAGCCAGGCAGGCTCGAGATACCTATACGTAAAGAGAGGAGTAAAAGTATGGGGAAAAAAAGATTGGTGAGAGGGGCGATCGTCCTGCTGGCGCTCGCTGTAGTTCTGGGCGTGGCCCTGGGCGGGTGCAGCAAGAAGAAGCCCGAGGCTGAGGAAGCGAAGAAGTACACCATCGGGGTCAGCATCCAGGGTTCCAACAACGACTGGGCGGCTTCCTGCTATGCCCACTTCAAGTACGCCTTCGGCACGAAGTACGCGGACCAGATCGCCAACGTGTACTATGGGGAGTGCGGCTACGACGACAAGAAGCAGATCGCCGATATCGAGGATCTGCTGACCAAGAACCTCGATCTGCTCATCGTGCAGCCGGTCAGCGAAACTTCCACGGCGGGGGCGATCGAGAAGGCCAAGGCCTCCGGCGTGAAGGTGGTCATCTTCGGCGGGCTGTGCGGCACCGACAAGTACGATGCCTACGTCGACCGGGATCACATCAAGACCGGCTACGCCTTCGCGGACTGGGTGGCCACGAAGATGGGCGGCAAGGGCAACGTGATCGTGATCATGGGCTACCCGGGTTCCGGGTACTCGAACAACGTGCTCAAGGGGGTGCAGGAGGCCCTGGCCAACTACCCGGACATCAATGTGCTGGGAACCGAGTACGCCATGTACACGCCTGCGGAAGCCAAGAAGATCGTGGAGAGCTACTTCGCCAAGCGAGTTCCTGTTGACGGCCTGATCGTGGACGGCGGATTGATGGACTTCGGCGCCCTGGACGCATTCATCGACGCCAAGCGGCCGCTTCCACCCTCCTCAGCCGACGACTGGTACGGCTTCATGAAGAAGGCGGCGGCGATCGGCTACACCGACTACATGGTCGTGAACTCCGGCGAAGAGCTTTCTCTGGACACCGCCGATGTGGCCATGAAGCTCTTGAACGGCGAATCCGTGGTCAAGGATGATCTGAGACCCCCGACCATCTGGGAAGGCAAGGATCTGGCTGCGAAGGTCGATCCCTCCCTACCGGATTCGTACTGGCTGGCCTCGCAGATACCGGAAGACCGGATCAGAGAGGTCTACAAGTAAATGGCATCGCCTGCCCCCCGGCGCTCGAATGCGGGGGGGCAGGCACCTTGGAATTTTAAATCGTGAGCACCTCCGTCCTTTCGTTCTCCGACATCGACAAGCGCTTCGGCGATTTCCAGGCTCTGCACGACATCAGCTTCGAGCTCAAGGCCGGCGAGATCGTTGGCCTGGTCGGCGCCAACGGCGCCGGAAAGAGCACCCTGCTGAAGATAGCAGGAGGCGTCCATCCGCCTTCGGCCGGCGGCATGATGCTGTATGGCAGGGGATACACACCCTCCTCCCCGCAACAGGCCAAGGCAGCTGGCATCGCCAGCGTGTTCCAGGAGCTGAACCTGTTCCTGAACATGAGCGTGGCGGAGAACATCTTCGTCGACGACGGCTTCAGAAACCGCTTCGGCTTGATCGACTGGAAAGCGATGCATGAGGAAGCCGGAGGAGTCCTGAGGAGCAGCGGGCTGGCAGTCGCCCCGGCCAGGCCCGTCAGCGAGCTGAGCATTGCCCAGCAGCAGATGGTGGAGATCGTGCGCGCTCTGGCCGAAAAGCCCAAGATCCTGCTCCTCGACGAACCGACCGCTTCGCTGTCGGAGGACCAGACCGCCTGGCTGTTCACGAGGGTCAGGGAGGCAGTGTCTACGGGCACTTCGGTCCTGTACGTCTCACACCGACTGGACGAAGTAAGCGAACTGTGCGACCGCTGCGTGATCCTGCGCGACGGCAGGCTGGTGGCCACGCTGGAGAAAGAGGAAATTCGGAAAGACCTGCTCATCCGGCACATGGTCGGCCGAGAGATCACCGACGGCGCTCGGCGGGTCGGCCGGCCCGCTGCCGAGGGCAGGATCATTTTCGAGTGCGAGAACCTTTCGGTCAAGGACAAGCTGCAGAACGTCTCCTTTCAGGTACGCAGCGGCGAGATCCTGGGCATCGCCGGCCTGGTGGGCGCGGGCCGCACCGAGCTGCTGAACACCATCTACGGCATCCTGCGCCCGACAGACGGAGAGCTGCGGCGGGGGGGAGAGGAGCTCGTCGTCAGGCACCCACGGCAGGCCATCGCCCACGGTATCGCCCCGGTCAGCGAGGACCGCAAGAAGGAGGGCCTTTTCTTTGGGGAGACGGTGACCTGCAACCTGAACGCCAGCGCCGTGGCCAACAGGTCTCTGCTGGGTCTTGTCGACCGCCGGAAGGAAAAAACCCGGGCCGCCGGCATAGCCGGCAGGATCGCCTTGAACGCCCGGCATCTGCCGGACCCCGTAGAGCGTCTGAGCGGCGGCAACCAGCAGAAGGTGGTCTTCGGCCGCGCCCTGCTTACCGAAGCGGACCTGCTGCTGCTGGACGAGCCCACCCGGGGCGTAGATGTGGGCGCCCGGGAGGATCTCTACTCGGTGATCGAAGAGGCAGCCGCCATGGGCAAAGGGGTGATCCTGGTCTCCTCGGACTGGGAGGAGATCGTCAAGCTGGCCGATCGGGCTTTAGTGATGCGGGATGGACAGATCGTCGGGGAACTGACCGGCGAACAGATTAATGAGGAGGCCATGCTGCATCTGTGCACCGAGCAGAAGCAGCGGCGCGAGGAGCAAGCGCAGGCCCACGGACGGCTGCGAAACCTGGTCCAGTCATTGTTTTCGGCCAGCAACCGCATTGCCGTGCTTTCTTTCCTGCTCGCCGCTGTGTTCCTGGTCGGGTCGGTAAGCTCCCCGTTTTTTCTCAACAGGATCAATATCAGCAACCTGGCCTGGCAGTCGTTCGTGTACGTGCTTATGACCATCGGCCAACTGGCGGTGATCATCTGCGGGGGCATCGATCTGTCGGTCAGCGCCGCCATGACCATCATCAGTGTGATCGGCATCAAGATCTACACCGCCTTTCCGGATTCGCTGCTTCTCTGCCTGGTCGCGATGGTGGCCGCGGGGGCTCTGATCGGGCTGCTGAACGGTTTCCTCGTGGTGCGCGGCAGGATCAACGCCTTCATCGCCACCCTGGGTGTGGGTATCGTGCTGCAGGGAATCTCCCTGGTCATTACCACCAAGCCCATTGCCCCGGCCCCGCAGATCCTGAAGACCATCGCCAACGGTACCTGGCTCGGTATCCCCATTGTGGTGTACCTGGGCCTCGCTCTGTTTGCCGTGTTTTCCGTGGTGCTGCGGCAAACCCGCTTCGGCCGCCGCCTCTATGCCGTGGGTGAGTCCGACCTGAAGGCGAGGTGGTCCGGTCTGCCCGTGGGTTTCACCAAGGCGGGCTCGTACCTGATCAGCACGGTGATGGCCAGCTTGGCCGCCTTCTACCTGCTGGGCCGCACCGGCGGTGCGGAGCCTATTGTAGATCCCCGCCTGACTCTGGACAGCATCGCCTACTGCCTGATCGGCGGGGCCACCCTGGCCGGAGGCAGGGGCAGCCTGGGCGGATCGTTGATCACGATTCTGTTGATGATCATGCTCCTCAACGTGCTGGGCCACTCGGGAGTGGGCATCTTCTACCAGCAGATCGTGCGGGCCATGCTGCTGCTGGTGATCGTGATCGCCTACAACCAGGTGGAGAGCCGCCAGCACAAGGGAAGCTAAAGACTCGGCGACGGGAGCGCCGCTGACAATCTTCCCGTATCTTGACGCAGGTATTAGGGTCCAGATAGATTGAAAACCGAGGTAGATGCATATGAGTGATCGAAAATCGGAAGCTGACACACTGCGCACGCGGCTGAACACCGCCCGGGCGGCCTTCCTGTTCATTGACATGCAGAACGACTTCGTCTCACCCAAAGGCAAGATGGCGAGCTTTGGCTTCGAGATTGGCGAAGTGAGGGATTCGGTCGAGCCCATGCGGCGGCTGCTGGAAGCGGCCCGGGATGGCGGCTACCTGGTAATCCATACGGCCGTGATCAACGAGCTGGGCCAGAACTCCGCAGCCTGGACCGCCTTCTGGGGCGAGCCCACGGTGACCCTGCCGGGCTCCTGGGGAGCCACGCACATAGACGAGCTGGCACCGGCGGAAGGAGAGCCGGTGATCGTCAAGTACGCTTACGGGGCCTTCGTCGGTACCAACCTGGACACGATGCTCCGAAGCCGGGGGATCGACACCCTGGTGGTGGCCGGTACCGACCTGAACATCTGCGCCGGGGACACTCTGCACCACGCTTTCGCGTTGGGCTACAACGTGGTGGGCGTAGCCGACTGCCTGGCCTGCTTCTCCAAGCATGACCGCCAGCATGCCCGGCAGCTCAGGGAGAACGGCCTGTACCTGATCGAAAACCACTACGGTCTCGTGGCCCAATCAGACCAGATTATCAAGATCATCTCCGCAACGAGGTAGCAGCCATGCCCGAATCGCCTCCCTTCGAAATCGATCCCTCCCGCACCGCCCTGATCGTCGTGGACATGCAGAACGATTTCGTGCGTGTCGGAGCCCCGCTGGAGGTGCCCGACGCACGGGCCACGATCGAGCCGATCCGCCGCACCATCGACCTGTTTCGCCGGCTCCGGCGCCCCGTCGTCTTCACCCGCTTCATCGCCGGTCCCAAGGAGACCCTGCTTTGGAAGTGGTCCCCGGAGCTTCGCCCGCCGGTGAACTGCTGCAGGCCCGGGTTCCTGCGCCGCTACGAAGACTCCGACCGGGAGCTGGACTGTGTCGCGGTGATCGACGAGCTGACCGTTGAGACGGGTGACTACGTGGTGGACAAGTACTGGTATGGGGCATTCTTCCGCACCAACCTCTACGACATCCTGCTCTCCGAACACGTGGATACGGCGGTCGTGTGCGGAACCGTCACCCAGATCTGCGTCGAGGAGACCGCGCGGGAATCCTTCCACCAGGGTCTGAAGACCGTGGTCCTCAGCGACTGCGCATCTTCCTACGATTCCGGGATGCACTCGGCCACTCTGAAAAACTTCGCCTTGAAGTTCGGGCGCGTCCTGGACTCCAGGGCGCTGGCCGTCGAGATGGGGCAATCCGCAGGTCCGGCTGCATCCGGAGGCACGGCTTCGGCGTAGCGGAGGAGCCACTCCGCTCTGGCCGCAGCTTCTGCGCGCAAACAAAAGAGATGAAGATCGGCGAGCTCTGCGAGCAGGAGGCCCGGCTGCAGGATCAGCAGTTTGCCCTGGAAGAGCAGAAGCTGCACGCTCTTGCAGATTCTTGCTCGTAACTGGTATGTGATTTGCTCACAATTCTGTTCACATTTTAATGCCCAAATTCGATGGTGGTTGAGCGAGGATAGCTTTCAATTGCTCATCTAAGCACAATCCGGCCGTTGCGGAATATTTTGCTACAATTTTGCTACAGGATCGGGTATCCGCCCCAACAATAGTTAAGATTCGATTTGGTTTTTGATAATACCGACCGTACAGGTTCATCGACGAACACGGCCAGAATTACCGCAACTCGTCGTGGGAATTACTATATGCAGCACCTATCCTGATCCATGCCCAAAAACCAGAAGCGACCTGAACAGTCATGAACGGGACCAAGACAGAAAGTACCGGTGTGATTCGCCGACTTGAAAACACTCTGGCTTTTTGGGCGCGGACGCGTCCTCGAGCCCTTTAACCCATCGCGGAGAACGTTAACGACGACGGAGAATCGACAAGCCCCTGGAGGACTGCACTTCGATTTTGACCTCTACCGACATGCCGGGCAGCAGCACCATGTTCTCCGTACTATTCTCAAGCTCGATCTTTATGGGAATACGCTGCGTGCTTTTTGTGAACTCCCCGATCGAAAAGGGAGGCGGAACGATCGCAGCACCAATCTGAACCACCCGGCCCGTGAACGGGTAGGAGGCGTAAGCGTCCACGGTGATCTTCACGGGATCATCCACCCGGATTCGGCCGATCTTGGTCTCCTCGAAGTTGGCGGTGACCCAGAGATGCTGCAGGTCGTTGATGGAAAGGATGGTCTGTCCGGGCTGGACCAGCTCTCCGGGCATCAGGGGCTTCTTCGCGACCGTTCCGGAGATCGGGGCGGTGATCCTGGTATTGAGAAGCTGGGCTTCGATCACCCTAAGCTGCGCGTTGGCGGTGTCGATCTGGGCCTGGGCGATGGAGTACTGCGCGTTCGCCGTTTCCAGCGCCCTGCTGGCATGGTCGTATTGCTCCCTGGTGGCGGCTCCGCCCTTGAACAGGGTGTTGGTCCGGTTGAAATCGTCCCGTGTCTTGTCCAGATTCACCCGCGCTAGGACCAGGTTTTCTCTAGCGTAGTTCAGGGAAGAAGCCGCCTGCGTTTCCTGGGCGCGCAGGTCCACATCGTCGAGCAGAACCAGAAGCTGCCTGGCTTCGACCTCGGTCCCTTCCGCTACCATGACGCTGGCGATCCTTCCCAGCATCTTGGTGCTGACGTTGACGTGGTCGCCGTCGATGGCCGCATCGTCCGTGCTCACGTACTTGATAGAATTAAGGATCCAGATCGTCCCGAAGGTGATTCCCACACCCAGCAGGACCAGCAGGATCAAGGCGCCGACGATGATAGGAGCCCTGCGGCCCTTTTTCTTTCTCAGTGGTTCAACCTTCTCGTTCAGCACTTCCGCGGCCATGTCCGCATCCCTGGATTTTACCCGTGTCGCACCACCGGCTTCGCCGGTATTCGTCCTGCTCATGTGTCACACTCCTTGCGATACGACCTGCTCGTCCACGAAGGCCCCGGCGAACTGACTGTTGTACAGCTCCGCATAGAAGCCTCTCCTGGCGAGCAGCTCGGCGTGATTGCCGGTTTCGATTACGCTCCCGTTGTTCATGACGAGGATCAGCTCGGCGTCGCGGATGGTGGACAGCCGATGGGCGATCACGAAGCTGGTCCTGCCTTTCCTGAGTTCCTTCATGGCGTTCTGGATGTAGACTTCCGTCCTTGTATCGACGCTGCTCGTCGCCTCGTCCAGAATAAGAATCGCCGGGTTGATCAAAATGGCCCGGGCGATGGTGAGAAGCTGCTTTTCCCCCTGGGAGATGTTGCTCGCTTCCTCGTTCAGGATGGTGTCATAACCATCGGGAAGAGCGCGGATAAAGTGGTCAGCGTGGGCTGTTCGCGCAGCCTGGATGATCTGCTCCAGAGTCGCCTCTCCCCGGCCGTAGGCGATGTTCTCCTCAATGGTGCCATTGAACAGCCAGGTATCCTGTAGCACCATCCCGAACATGGTGCGCAATCGGCCGCGCTGCAAGTTCCGGATGTCGATCCCGTCGACGGTAATCCTTCCGCCGTCGATTTCATAGAAACGCATCAGGAGGTTAACGAGCGTGGTCTTTCCCGCCCCTGTGGGTCCGACGATGGCGATCGTCTGGCCCTGGAAAACGTGGATATTCAGATCCTTCATCAGAGTGACTCCCTCCCTGTAGCCGAAGGTCACATCCTGGAAGTTGACCTCCCCTCTCGGCGACTCGACCACCAGGGCGTTTTCGCGCTCCGGGATCTCCTCGACCTCATCGAGGATCTCGAAAACACGTTCCGCACAGGCGATCGTCGACTGGAGGACGTTGGCGATATTGGCGGTCTGGGCGATCGGCATGGTGAACTGTCGGGAGTACTGAATAAACGCCTGGATATCGCCGAGCTTGAGGGCCTTGTTCGCCACCATGATCCCGCCGACCACACAGATGAGCACGTACCCCAAGTTGTTTACGAAGTTCATCAGAGGCATAATGATGCCCGAGACGAACTGGGCCTTCCAGCCGGCGTGGTAGAGCCGGTCGTTGATTTCGTCGAACTCCTCGATGGCTTTGCGTTCGTGTCCGAAAACCTTGACAATCGTATGGCCGGTGAACATCTCCTCTACATGGCCGTTCAAGATGCCGAGCTCCTTCTGTTGGGCCGCAAAGTTCCTCTGCGACAGCCTGGCGATGTTCGCCGTGGCAAGGAAAGAAATGGGCAGGGTAATCAGGGTGATCAAAGTCAGGATGGGACTTATGGTGAGCATCATTATCAGAACACCGAGAATCGTGCAGACGGACGTGAGGAGCTGTGTCAGGCTCTGCTGCAGGGTGGTACCTATGGTGTCGATATCATTCGTGACCCGGCTCATGATCTCGCCGTGCGTTCGCGAGTCGTAGAATTTTAAGGGAAGCCTGGAGAGCTTTTCGTTGATATCGCTGCGCAGCGCGAACACGATCTTTTGGGAAATGCCGGCCATTTGATATTGCTGGATGTAGGTGAATAGTGCACTAACGAGGTACAGCCCGATCAGCGCAACAATCACTTTCCCGATGAAACGGAAATCGATTGATGGAGCGGGTTCACCCAGGTGAGCAGCGGCAAACTTGCCCATGATTCCCTCGAAAATCTTGGTTGTCACCTGGCCCATGATCTTCGGTCCCACGATATTGAACGCCGTACCCAGAACCGCACAGACCAAAATAACGATCAGTGCGTTTCGGTAAGGCCCGAAGTACACGAGCAGTCTCTTCAAGGTACCGGTGAAGTCCTTTGGTTTCTCCGCCGGAGCTCCGCCGCCCATCATCCCACCGGGGCGCCCTCTGCCCCCGAAAGGCATGCGGGGCGGACCCGCGGCAGAGCGCCCGGTCCGCTGATCGCTCATGCGATTTCCTCCTCCGAGAGCTGAGAGGCCACGATCTCGCGGTAGACATCGCAGCTTCTGTAGAGCTCTTTGTGGGTGCCTATGCCTGCGATCCGGCCTTCTTCCAGCACTATGATCCTGTCCGCGTCCATGATCGTGGCTACCCTCTGCCCGACGATCAGGATGGTGGAGTCGAGGATCTCTCGTTTCAGTGCCGCCCGGAGCCTGGCGTCGGTTCTAAAATCCAGGGCCGAAAAACAGTCATCGAAGAGATAAATCTCGGGTCTGCGTACTATGGCCCTGGCTATGGAGATACGCTGTTTCTGCCCGCCGGAGACATTGGTGCCGCCCTGGGAGACGATCGAATCAAATCCTCCCTTCATCTCGCTGATGAACTCGTTTGCCTGCGCGATTTCGGCGGCCCCGATCACCTCCTGCTCCGTGGCATCCTCTTTCCCGTAGCGGATGTTCTCCGCGATGCTTCCTGCAAAGAGGACCGCCTTCTGCGGCACCAGACCGATCTTACCCCGAAGGGTTTCCTGCGACAGCTCCCGGATGTCCACGTCGTCGACCAGGATACTTCCGGAATCGAGATCGTAGAAACGGGGGATCAGATGGATGAGTGTGGATTTACCCGACCCTGTGCTCCCGATGATCGCGGTCACCTCACCGGGTGCCGCAGAAAAGGAAATGTCGTTGAGCGCGGGCTTCTCTGCGCCGGGATAGCTGAAAGTGACATTCCTGAACTCAATGCTGCCCCTGGTCTGGGCATCGGTTTGCCGTGGTTGCCCGGGGTCCTTCATTCCAGGCGTCGTCGCCAGAACCTCATTGACCCGCTCCGCCGACGCCTGAGCGCGTGGCACCATAATGAGCAGCAGAGAGGCCATGAGCAGGGCAAACAGGATCTGCATGGCGTATTGGAGAAAAGCCATCATATTGCCGACGTTCGTGGTCCCATGATCGATACGGATACTTCCGAACCAGATGATGGCGACGGTGGTCAGGTTCATCACCAGCAGCATGATGGGCATAACCACGGCCATCAGCCTGTTGACCTGAATCAGGGTCCGCGTGAGATCGAGGTTTGCTTCCTGGAAGCGTTTCTTCTCGTCATCGATGCGGTTGAAGGCACGGATGACCCGGATGCCCGTCAACCTCTCGCGAAGGACGAGGTTGATCTTGTCGACCTTCTTTTGAATCGCCCGAAAGAGGGGAAAACCCCGGGCCGCAACGATGGTAATCGTGGCCACGAGGATTGGAATCACTACGATGATGACCCAGGCCAGTTCTCTGTCCTTGGATACGGCCATGATGATCCCGCCGATGGCCATGATCGGCGCGCTGATGATCATCCGCATCATAATTAAGAGCACCATCTGGATCTGGGTGACGTCGTTGGTGTTCCGGGTCACAAGGGAGGGCGTGCCCAGGATATCGAACTCGTGGAGCGAGAATCGCAGCACATGGGTGAAGATCTTTCTGCGTAAGATCTCACCGAAGCCCATGGAGGCATGGGAGGCTAAATAGGCAGCCGTGATGGCACAGGCGGAACCTCCCAGCGCCACCAGCAGCATGCGTCCGCCGATCCGTATGATGTAACCGATGTCGCCGTTGGTGATTCCATTATTGACGATATCCGACATCAGTGT
>Ga0315551_10001723_pt1 | contig 16479 bp, 12 predicted proteins | sample SalMarSW160290MG_FD_203678 | JGI IMG/M metagenome (GOLD analysis project Ga0315551, IMG submission 203678) | Salt marsh sediment microbial communities from the Plum Island Ecosystem LTER, Massachusetts, United States - Salt Marsh Sediment SW1602-90 ... | reverse complement strand
CCCCGCTCCATAGGCCGAGCTTGGCTGTAAGTGTCCCCTTGATACGAGCAGATAAGGTGTTAAATGATCTCCATTATGGGGGTAAAGATGTTACTATCGCAATCATTGACACCGGCATTGATTACATCCACGCAGCTTTTGAGGGGAGCGGTGATCCTGCCGATTACGCCAGCAATGACCCCGATATCATCGAACCAGGCACCTTCCCAACAGGAAAAGTTATCGGCGGATGGGATTTCGCAGGTGCAGATTATGATGCCAGCGACCAAGCCAACGATATCCCGGTTCCGGATCCTGATCCCTTAGATGGAGACGGACATGGTACCCATGTGGCTTCAATTGCAGCTGGCGAAACGGTTAAAGGTAAGATAGGACATGGTGTCGCGCCAGAAGCAAAACTTTACGCCCTCAAGGTGTTTGGAGAGCCAGCCGGTACTACTTACCTGACTGTAAGCGCCATCGAGTGGGCCATGGATCCGAATGGTGATGGTAACCTTTCGGATCACGTCGATGTCATCAATATGTCCTTAGGCAGTGATTACGGACCTGCTACGGATTCGGATCCTGATATTGTCGCATCTAATTTCGCTTCGAATATTGGAATCGTGGTGGTTGCAGCAGCAGGTAATGCAGGCGACACAGCCTACATTGCGGGATCACCGGCGGTAGCTTCTACGGCTATATCGGTGGCTGCGAGTACTACAGGCTTTACTACCGGACCCACAGTTAGCATTTCGAACACCAGCATCCTGACCAATACTCAAATCATTTATCAAACCCCGGCATTTGATAATGACGCCGGACATTTCACCAATTCGATCACTGCTCCACTCGAATATGTAGGTGGACTGTCAGGAGCTGCAGACGATGAAATGTGTTCTACAGATGGCCTCTCCGGTAGTGCCCTGACTGGTAAATTGGCATTAATTCAGCGTGGGAGCTGTGCCTTTACAGATAAGGTCAATAACGCAGCCTCCCTAGGAGCGCTGGGAGCGATCATATTCAACCATGCTAGCGGGGGGAACGACCTTGTTCTCATGGCCGGTCCTCCTGTTAATATCCCGGCGGGTTTCATAGCCCATGATGATGGCATAAGCCTGGCTTTAGACAGCGGCATGACCGCCATGGTCACAGCTGAAGATGGAGTCTCGACTGTAGCGGATAAATATATACCGGCTGACACAATTGCGGGGTTTTCTTCCCGGGGTCCCCGTGGATTCGACTCGATGTTGAAACCGGACATTACCGCGCCTGGGGTGGGGATCTTTGCGGCGAAAATGGGTGGTGGCACAGAAGGTACCAGCAAGAGCGGTACGTCGATGGCAACCCCTCATATCGCTGGAGTGGCAGCCCTACTCAAACAGGCTCATCCTGATTGGACCCCGGAATACATAAAAGCCGCAATGATGAATACAGCTATGGATCTGGTAGACGAGACCAGCACAGAAGTACCTCGCCAGGGATCAGGTCGGGTTGATGCCTGGAATTCTGCTACGACTACTTCTATAGCAATAGGTGATACCGATTTAGTGTCGCTCAATTGGGGCGTGATTCCCATCGCCGATGATCTCTATGGAGATGAGAAATTTATCACCATCAATAACTTCTCCTTGATCTCCAAGACGTACAGTGTAACCTGGGAGTTCGGTTCTGGTTCGTTCACGGATGGATTTGATCTCACCCTTCCTGATACGGTCGAGGTGGATGCTTCACCAGGGTTTGCTTCTGTGCCTGTAGATCTAAGCATAGATGCTACTCAGGTCCCTGCTGTTTTCAGCCAGCTCGAAGAATACTACGGATATATTATCTTCACGAATACAAGTGACCAGGATGATCTACTCAGAGTGCCATTTTATGCCGTACCTCAACCCTACAGTCAACTCGCCCTCACTGGATCGAATTTCATAGGTTACTCGGGTGACGTGACACTTACTCACAGTGGTCCTATTTCATCGAGTCTGTGGGCTTACCCGCTATATGAGACGGATGACAACCAGCCTTGGCAGGGAGACGAATCTGACTTGCGCATGGTAGGAATGGACTATGGAGGAACGCACCCAACTTATGGGCCTATCATCGTCCCAGCCATTGACGTGTATGGTTCCTGGCATACGCCCCAACCCTACTTTGCAGAGTTCGATCTTTACCTGGATGTGGACCAGGATGGCAATAATGATTTCGTTGACTTCAACTATAACTATGGCTGGCTAAGCGGTTCTGATGACAACGACGTTTGGGTAGTCATCCAAGTCAATTTGAGTACCTCCGGCGTAGATCTTGGCAGTCCCTTTACGATTTACACCGATTACAACACGGGTTTTATGGAATGGTATTTGGCAGCTGACTGGCATGATCTGTCAACCGGTGTTGACAGCGACTTTGACTATCAATTGCTGGCATTTGATTATGACGCCAATGTAGAATTCGGGCAGCCGGGTTACTTTGATTACTCTAGACCACCCTTTGGCTGGGATCTTAACCGAAATCCCGGACCAGATAACCATTCAGCAGGGTTGTCCTTCTGGGTTAATAGCCCTAGCGGTTATCAGGATTCAAACCCATTGGGCTTGATGATTGTAGACTACAACGGTAAGGCTGGAACAGGACAATCCTACGTTCACCTGTTCACGATCGATAAACCATTTTTTGGATTTTTCCCGGATGTAGTCCGCTAAGTCTAGCTAAAGTTACTCGTAAGAGTTCCAGGGTTAGATCAAACTCTGGGACTCTTTTTTTCCCCTAATAGAAGGATTTCCCTATCAGAGAAATTACTAACCGAATTGAAAACCAAATGGGTGAACGTGAAAAAAGATGCAGGCAGGCTAAATGATATAATAAAATGCTTTTGAGGCTATTGAGCTGCCAGTTTAAATTGTATAACGCTCAAGCCGCGATCCTCCAGATGAACTATGCCTGAAATAAACGAACTCAGCGACCGAGAACGTGAGATCTTGTATCTTGTAGCGACCGGGGCGAGTAATAAGCAAATCGCCCATGAATTATATATCAGTACAAATACGGTAAAGGTACACCTGCGTAATGTTTTCTCTAAGATAGGGGTTAACTCTCGCACTGAAGCAGCCATGTATGCTGTCAGTGTGGGTATGGTAGAACCCGTTAGCGCTCCTGGTAAGGAGGGCGTATCGATCCTCTCAGGTGCTGATGGGGGGGATGGGGATAGTGCTGGCTTGCTGATAGGTCTGGATGCCCTGGACTTGACGGTTCAGCGTAGGAAGCGTATGGGTTTAGTCTTCGCCTTTATCATCTTGCTAACAATAGGGTTGGTGGGATTCTTTGCCTTACGCCCTAACGGGGATACAACCCTCACCTCAGTTGGTCCACCTTCACCTACAGACTCACCACGCTGGCAAAATAGATCCCCTCTTCCCACACCTAGAAGCGGTCTGGCAGTGGTTTCCTACGAAAATAGGATTTATGCTGTCGGCGGAGAAAGCGACCAAGGTATTACCGGACAGCTTGATCGTTATGATCCGATTATTAATTTGTGGACCACCTTATCCCCCAAACCTGTCCCGGTGAGGGATACTGGAGCGGCAGTAATTGGTGGTTTGGTTTATGTTCCAGGAGGGCGAACCAGCTCCGGGGGTCTTACAAATGTGCTGGAAGTTTATGATCCACTCACGGACAAGTGGGAACAGTGCCAGCCTTTGCCAGTGGCGCTCAGCGCCTTTGCTACCGCTTCCTTTGAAGGAAACCTTTATTTGTTTGGTGGGTGGGATGGGAGTGAATACCTTAATAGTGTTTACGAATATGATCCTGCTCAAGATAAATGGAATGAAAAAAAAGCCATGCCAACCGCACGTGGATATGCCGGTGCAGCGGTCGCTGGTGGAAAGGTCTATGTAATGGCAGGCTTCGATGGCCAGAAAGCGCTGGCTGTCAATGAAATTTATCTGCCGGAACGTGATGATAATGGTCTCTCGGATCCTTGGAGTATTGGTCAAGCGTTACCACAAGGACGTTATGGCATTGGAATCGCCAGTATCGCTGATATCATCCATGTGGTTGGAGGTCAAGACCAAGGAACTGAAGCCTTGCCTGCTCTAGAATATTCGCCTCAATCAGATGAATGGCAGATGTTTGAGCGGCCCGCTGTAGGTAAATGGTCCTATTTAGGTATGGTAGCTTTAGAAACCCATCTCTATGCATTGGGGGGTATGGTCAATGAGGCACCAAGCAACTTGAACATGTCGTATCAGGCAATCTATACCATCAGCATCCCCTTAGTACGTTGAACTGACTGTGATTAACCCATGTGGGTTAATAGAAAAGTGCTTTCAACCAGGCTGGGGGGTGTTTTTTCATAAAGTCATTAGCTGAACTACCCTAAAGTGTTATTGACCCAAGTGGCAAGGATCTGATAACCTTATGCCAGATTATGATATGAACCCTTCAGGGGTGGGATTGTATTTGTGTTTGAGGAGGTGAATCACTGGTCGAGAAAACCTGGTAGTAATTGTGACGATATTTTAGATTTTCAATAAACCTTAGGAGGTTGAATTTCATGAAGAAAGTGACATATTTCGTAATCGCATTAGCTCTGATGATGACCTTATTAGCTCCTGGGTCATCAGCATTGGCGCAGTCTGCAACATCGCAGACCTGGACATCTTCAATAACATACTACACACCCAGCACTTCCAGCGGCGAGCTCAGCGTAACATATTACCAAGGAACGATGTCTTATTCAGCCGGTCCTTTTACGCTTAACCCGCACAAGGCTGGATCCCTATTTATTGGTTCCACAACTGTTCCGGATAACTTCGCTGGTTCAGCGGTTCTAAGCGCGGATGTCCCGATTGTAGCGACTTATGTGCAGTTTGCTGCCGGGGCGGAAAACTCGAACTATGGACGTATGTTGTATAATGCCTTCACCGCTGCAAATGCCGGTGCGAAGTTTTATGTGCCGACGGTACTCTACCAGACATTCGGATCAACCTCACGTGTGGGCGTGCAGAATGTGGAATCTTATGAAATCACAGCTACGCTCAACTTCTATGCAGTGGGAAGCACCACAGCAACAGCCACTAAAACCCAGGACATCAAAGCTTATGCTTCCTATGTGTTTACACCCGCAGATGTCACTGGTTTGAGCCCGGGATTTAATGGCTCGTTAGTCATCACTGCCACCAAGAAGGGTGACGCCAGCACAGCAGGTAGGGTGGTGGCATCCGCAGAGGAAACCGATGATGCGGGACGCGGTGCTTATGCATTTGAAGGTGTTGCCAGTGGCTCAAATACAGTATACATGCCAAGTGCCATGTGCAATTATGGTAGCGAAATGCAAACCTCATACTTCGCTATCCAGAACGCTGGCACTGGTGATGCCAGTGTGACTATTGATTACTACAACACCTCAGGCACAAAAGTTGCTAGCATGGCTGCAACGACGGTTACCCAGGGTGGAAAGCTCAGCCGCAGCCCATGTAGCGATTCAGCATTGGTAGGAGCTCTCGGTTCGGCAGTAATTAACAGCACTGGTGCGGCAATCATTGCCATCGGCAAGATCAAGGCCAATAACGGCATGGCAACAGCTTATGTTGGTCAGGGTTCAGGCTTCACGAAATTGGCAGCTCCCTACATCCGCTGGGCTGCTGATCCCAGCGCAGAATTCCAGGCATATGTTGCCATCATGAATGTCGACAGCACAAATGCCACCAACATCACAGCCACTTACTATGATGCTAATGGAACTGCCCAGGGCACTCACAATGTCGCTACCGCAGGCAACCCGCTTGGCAGCTTCACCAAACGCAACACCACGCCGGTATTGGCTGGGGCGCTCGATTCCAGCGGTAACTTTGGTATCAGCCCATTCGGCGGTGCAGTCGAAATCTCCAGTGACAAACCTGTTGTGGTAGTGGTCCGCCTTCAAAAGAACGTCAGTCTTGGAGCAACCACCCGTTTTGCTGAGGACTACAACGGCGTAGACGTTTCAACACCATAGGATTCACTGAAAGATAATTTACCATACTCAATGGGAGCGGGGAACACCAGAAGTATTCTCCGCTCTCATTTTGCTTTCATAAATATAGATGGGGATACACTTCTTACCTTGAATCAGCTCCAAATTGATATATAATTCAACAAATTCGTTTTTTATACAGGGACATAGAACATGCCAAGACTTAGAATAACGCTTTTTGTTATTATCCAATTATTGTTGTTGGCATTTTTAGCATCTTGCGGGGCTACTGGGAATGTGAATCTATCAGCCTTGCCGACCTCTATCACACCTGCTCAAGGCACAGGAGGGATGAAAGGAGTCATTGGTAATATCACCAATTTTTGGCAAGGTGGAACGGTCTATGTATTTGCAGCAGAATACCATGGAGATGAAAATGGGAAAGGGATTTATGTCCTGGAACCTTCCATTCACCCCTATACGACGGTAGATGTAGGCGGTATTTTCCAGATCAACGATATGCCAGTTGGGGAATATGTATTAGTGGTGGGACCCAGTCCGGAGGAAGCAATCGTCGTTCGCCATAATGGGAATGCCAAGATATTTAAGGTCGCAGTGAATAAAGTTACCGATGCAGGCTCGATCACCCTGGAATGGTGATTACCTCTCCAACAGGTTTTGGTAAAGTAATTCGTATTGTCTGGCAATGCTCTCGATACGGAAATTTTCTACCGTTTTGAGAGCACGCGAAGCTACTTGGAACCTTCGGGTGGGATTTTGCAGTAACTCGATCAGCATGTCGGCAAGCGCTTCAGGTTGACGGGGAGGCACCAACCAGCCATTCTCACCGTCTCGGATTAATTCATCGGTGCCGGGGATATCTGAAGCCAGGACTGGCACTCCACAGGCCATACTTTCCATGATCACGGTTGGCAAGCCCTCATAGATTGATGGTGATACAAAAATATGCATGTGTCTCAACAAAGAGATAGCATCTTCCCGTTGACCGGTAAAAAGAACATGTTCTGAAATCCCCAATCGATTAGCCTGTGCTTGTAATTCTTTCCTCAATTCACCATCGCCGATTATCACGAAAAATGTATCAGGCATTTGGGCCATTACCCTAGGTATGGCAGCTAACAGATACTCGTATCCTTTTTGTTTGGTTAGCCTGCCTATACTTCCAACAATGGATTTACCTTTGGATGCTGCTAATAGGGGATGGTCGCTGAGAGGTTGCTGGCGGGCTTTGAATATTTCTGGATAGATAGCATTATAGATAAGGGTGGGGCGTTTTTGGGAGATAAGCGTTCCCGGATGGTGGCCAAGATTATTGACCACTGCTTGGGATACGCCTGCTTCCTGATCTAAGAAAAAAGGATAAAGCCAATTGGTGAAGACTTGCCGGCAAACCCAAGAGGTCAATCCCCGTCCCCATTCTGATGAAACGTGGGCTGTGCGCATAGCCACATTGGTTCGTCCAAGTGATTTGAGAAGTAAAGCTGCAAAGGTGCCCATCTGGAAGTGGCTGTGGATTATATCAACTGATTCCGATTGATATCTCCTCGATAATCGCCGGATGGCGCGGAAATATTCTTGAAGGTTAAAACCATCATCTAATTCTCCTGCGAAAATTACTTTGACCTTATCATCAGTCAATATCTGCAGCCAATAAGACTCAGCCTTACTGGCATGTTTCCAGAAGGCGCATAGGGTAATATCAAATTTATCTTTATCCAGATGGCGGCTCAGTTCTAAGCCAAACCTTTCTGCTCCACCATGGGCCCCGCCTATGTCCAAGCCAGAGATCATGATTAATACTCGTAGGGGAAGGCTGGAGGTAGATTTAGCCATTGTGATAATCCTGCGCGATCAAATGACCAGATTGACGTGATTCCTCGATAATTTTGGGCATCAATAATTTTAGTTTGGCTTGGATTTCAAAGCGTTGAAGCCAGAGTTTTTCCAATTTTCTCAAAAGTTGAGGTTCATCTAGATTTTCAAGTTCAACCAGCCATTCTTGAAGCTCAAGGGTTTCTAAGATATGGCGAGTCTTTGTCAGGTAGCCAATGAACAAGGTAGGGATATTCATACTGAGTGCGAATATACCAGAATGAAGGCGGGAAGCGAGAAAAAGATCCATATGACTGTAAAGCGATTTTAAAGTACCTGGATAATACGGCTGATCAACGAGGACGATTTTTTCTCGTATCTCACCCATTTTCCCGGCAATAATTTGAGCAGCTAACCGATCGTCTTCGTTTTTTGTGGGGCCTGTCACCTGCGGGAAGAAAATTATACTGACGCCATACTTTTCCACCATACTTCTCAATGCCATCGCCATAGATTGGTAATATGGCTCGAATCTCTCGGCATCTAGCGAACGAACCATTCTGGTAATGGCTGTGACGCCGATAGCACCTATTTCATGACCAAGACCCAGATCTCCAATAATCAGTTTGTTTGATAGATTACTTTGGATTGAAGCGGGGAGGCCGAAAGCAGGGTCAGGTATATATCTAAGGATCGCGGAGGGCACCCCCAGGTTTTCTGCCAGCATAAGAGAGCCTTTTTCACGAAGCAGGATCAAGCGAGCCCGGCCATATAGCCATTTCATGAGCGTTCTTTCCCAGCGCCGAGAGAAGGGACCGATCGATTGCGACATGACATAAAAGGGTTTGCTGTAAAGGTGGGCAAGAAAGACCCCAAATCCGGAGACTATGAGAGGCCATCCATACCTGCCCATGCTGAAGTATTGGTTACCAGGACAACCCACCACGAGATCGGCTTGTTGGTATGCTCTTAATAAAGCACGCCACTTGGAAGGCAAGATGGGCAACCAGTTTTGACCCAATACCCTCAAGAGAAGGCCAGAAATCATTCCAATAATAAAGGAGAGGGCTTGAAGACCAATCCATTTATGGGCGTGAATTACGGCAGCCGGGGAGGGGACAACTTCAATATCAAGAGTGGCCAAATAACCTTCAGCAGGGTAATTGGCGGAGACGACCAGATGAGGTCGATCAAAAGATCCCCTAAGTTGGGTAAGCGCTGTCTCCAGGAGGGCAGCATCGCCGGCGTTTTGGCTGGAGTGGAAGTTTACAAGCAAAATGTTGAGGGCTGGCATCTTAAGCAAGGATTGGGTTCGATCTAAACCAACGGGCGGTCTGGGCCAAGTATCCGGTAGTAAGCACAATCTCGCTGGCAACATAGACACAGGCGACGCCCAGAACCCCAAGTTGGGGTATAAAATAAAGATTCAATAATACGTTTACGAGAGCAGAGATGGCCTGGGGAGCGAGCCGGTATTTCTGCCAACCGACTGCCACCAATATGGCAGCGCTAGCAAAACTAAGTGCTTTCAGGAATAAGATTGGGCTCAAAATAGAAAGCAATTGACCGGTGGTCGAGTAGGAGGGACCCAGGAGAAGGTCAACCAGAAAATGCCCACCTAAACCGATGGCCAGCCACATCAATAAACCCAAGGCAATGAATCCTGCGTACATAATGCGCACATCACGGTGAAAATCCAACTGACTTGATTCCATCAATCTGGTTAATACTGGGATCATGACCGCATAACCGGCTGCTGGAATGATAAATAAGGCGTTAACCAGACTGGAAGCGGGTGAATACAAGCCCACAGCCATCTGGTTGCCCAGGATAATTGCCAACAAGGTAACGTCAGCCTGAAGGTAGATCGTGGCTAATAAGTCAGATAAGCCGTAAGGAATTGAATCTTGAAATATTATTACAGCGTTTGAAATCAACCCCGTGATGAATTTAGGCTTGAGGATGATAAGGATTAGGGTCAAAGCGAGAAGAGTTCCAGCCAGTCGGCCTGCGGCGAAAACGACGGGAAAGGTCGCTCCCAATAGGATTAAAAGGATGGTATTTAAAAGCCTGCCTCCGCGAGAAACTAGGAGCATGGTTGAAACGGTGGAAACGCGTTTTTGGGCGTTCAGCAACGCCGTTCCGGCATTGAATAAACCATCACACCAAATATCCAAGGCGCTGACAAACAGGAGAGGTTTTAGAAATAAATCCGGTCGGACTTGAGGTAAGATCGTCAGTAAAGCCACGGCCCAAGCGATTCCAAAGCCAAATTTAATAGCGATCACACTACCCAGCAACCCTTGCGGTTTCTGGGAAATGGATGCTTGCCGAAGCAGCCAGGTATCTAAACCCCAGTTGAAAAGAAATGAAGTTAATCCAGCTGCTGCATACGCCCCGATGAAGAGGCCATATCGTTCTGGAGAGAGGTATCGGGCAAGCAGGATGGCATTGACTACCGTAAGAATCTGAGCGAAAGCCGAACCACCGCTCAAATAAGCAATATTCCTTAGAACCCTGCCTTTCCCTAGAATCGCCTTGTGGGAAAGTATTTCTTGCCAATTATGGGCAAGACTGGAAAAACCATTCCATTTAATCATTTAGGTGGCTTGAGTAATAAGGTGTTCAATTGCCTCGACAAGTTCGAACCAGCTCCGATGAGGTCTGGTATTTGAATTATCAGGTTGAGATAATCCGGTTTGAAGAGCCTCTTCGATTGCAGTTGCTAGTTCACGAGGGTTGCCAGCTGGTACTATTCGCACCCGATCATCTTCGATGAGGATATCATCGATTATGCAATCACTGATGATCGCCGGTAATCCAAACCCTAAAGCCAGTTTAACCGCTCCAGATTGGGTGCCACCTATATATGGAGCTACAAATAGATCCGAAGCCGAGAAAAATATGCCGACTTCCTCATTAGGGATGTAACTGTCATAGATAGTAACCCTGGAAGAGAGACCCAATCGCTGAATTTGATCCAGGTACCCGGATTTGTCATCCCAAAACTCGCCTGCTACGAGTAAATGGACATCTTTTTCCCAATCTTGTAAAAAAGCCAAAGCTTCTACCAATTGGTTCAAGCCCTTATAAGGTCGGACGATGCCGAAAAAAAGGAGTATTGATCTGGCGAGGGGGAGTCCTAACCGGTTTCTAGCTTCGTGCTTTGTCAAACGCCCTTGATTGAACATAGAATATATCGGGTGTGGCGACACAGCGATCAAAGCCTGGGGAATCAATGTTAACAGGCGTTCTCTTTCACGAACGGTCTGAACCAAAAAAGCTTTCCCGAGCTTGAATACCTGGCGGGATGACCAAGCGTCCCACCAGCGGGTTTCATGAGGAATGACATTATGAACCAGAAAGATAACGGCTATTTCTCTTCTTTTTAGTAGCAGGCACAAGCATAAAAATGCAGGTGCCCAAAAAGTTGTCCACCAGGGAACAATGACAGCTTGCGGTTGGAATTGGACGATCTTTTTTGCGGTGTGCAACCATGTCCAGGGGTAGATCGGATCTACTAAATATTCAGCATCCACGCGGAGTGGTTGCAAGCTGGGATCTCTGTCAGATTGACCAGGATAAAACCAAGCCGGGTATTGCCTCTTGAATGAGACCACCATAACCTGATGGTTACTTTCGGAGAGTGCCTTTGCCAGCAAAGTAGTATGGTGGGCGATTCCTCCCCGGAAAGGAAAAACTGGGCCAATAATCGTCAGGCGCATAGAATGAGCCTCAATTTGGAGGGCAGATTCCTGATTGTCGGGAATCTTCATTAGCGGATTTTAGGACAGGGAAAAATGCAGAATTGTTTATTGAATCAATTGGGGGGAGGGCCAACCTTTGCTCTAGGATCTGCTTTAACCTGGGCGATTTTACGATCACATATAGATAGAGTAAGAAAGTAAATAACCCCATATAGCGGAACATGATTCCTGGCGACTCGATCTGCCCACGGTGAAGCGCAATAAACGTCATTAAAGGGATGGTTGCCAGGGCAATATACCATAACTTGGCTTTAGATTTCCCCTTTTGGGTGATCAAGAAACTGATTCTAAGGAGAGCCAGAATTGCCAGGTAGGGATCGGAGGAAAAAATTGTGCGAGCATAGGCCAGGTAATCTGTTCCGGCAGCCTGCCAGGTGGCCTTATAAACACGCACGAAATCGAGAGAGGACAGGAAATTCACGCTTTGAAAAAAACTTGCGATCATCCAGATTCATCCGCAGTGATAGATCGAAAACCAGCGCTATAAATCTGCGCTTGGAGAATCGTCTTAAGACATAAAATTAGAATTAATCCCAGCCACACGTAACCTACAGCAAGCTGACGGTCTTTCGGTATAGCTCTCATATAATAATTCATGGAAGCATACAGACGAATAATTGATTTCCCCCTCTCAGAAAACGTTGGTAATGTGCGATGCTTAATCCGTTCTTTTCAAGGAGCAAACGGAGCATATTATGGGTGTAGATGGTTTCATGGTCGTGGACGGCAACCATCGAAAATAGCCCCAGCCTGGCGCCAACGCGATGAATGCGGTCACCCAATGGTGTTGGGGTGGTTAGTACCAGCTTACCTTCCTCGCTCATGTAAGCGGGGAGCTGCGTCAGCAGCCAGTCAGGGTTCTTCAGGTGTTCGATAAAAGCGACCATTAGGATGGTATCGAAGCGACCGGGTATGTCGAGTTGTTCCTGATCCAGATCGCGTTGATAAAACTTCTGGTTGGGGAAGTTCTCCTTCAGCCAGCGAATGAGGTTTGCATTCTCTTCAACGCCGGAATACGATCGACTACCATCAAGCAGTTGGATGATCTCTGCATGACCGCAACCCAAATCCAGAATGTCGCCATCCAGATATGGTTGAATGGCTTGAAATCGTTGCTTTTGCAAGAAAGAGGAAAGAAGAGGCTGCATCGATGAGACTCAGGGTGGATTGAATCTAAAAATCCAAACGAGATCCTGATGGTAGACCTGTTGAAAGAAGGGGCTATCCTGTAATGCCTGGGGTTCGAGAATTGGTCCCCCATTGTTCACTCGCCCCTGGCGTTGACCGATATAGACATGGGTGATACCTCTTTCAACAAGATTTTGGATCACCTGTGGATCGGTAAGCCCTTTGTTATTTATGTCATTGGTGAGCTGGTTGATCCATTGGCGGTATTGGGGTTGTGGTCCTTGTTCAGTGCCATAGTTGATCGGTGGTAAAGTGGTTGAGCGCCTGGCTGAGAGGGGCAGCCACCAACCGCCATCCGAGCCAACAATGAGGGTGTCTCCATAAGCGGGCATGGAATTTACCAGAAAAAGAGCATTCTGAGGAACGTTACCTTGAATCCAGGTGGAGGCGCGAGCGTCCGGGCGAGTGAATAACACACTTTTCCATAAGTCCAAGTCATTTACCCGTTGCCGTGCTGCCCAGAAGGCGCCCAAGGTTGTCACCAAGAAGAATCCCGGCATGATAGCTGCATGAATCTGATGAAGGCTGTCCGATCTTTTCGATATTAAGACAAATATCCAGCCAAAGGCCGCGCCGGCTATGATACCAGCGGGAATGTATGCCGCGATAAATACTGCAAAATTGCTCAAAGCGCCTTCTCCAGGAAGGCCTACCCAGGTAGGGTTGGCAGCCCAGACCATCAATAACCACCATGAACTAATGATAACGATACCTCGTCGCTTAGTCCACAAACCCCAACCTACCAGAACGGGTATCAGTAACCACACCCAAACAGGGAGATAAGTAAAAAGGTTCCCGATGGCATTGTACTGTTGAGTCCAGGCAGAAACTTCAAGGGCTGGGGTGCTTATTTGGTCGCTGAATATGGTGAGGATTTTGCCTGAAAATACATGAATAAACCAGGGGAGAAAGAGCAATACAGCGCCTATCGCCATGGTTAATACCATCAGGAAGCGGTTACGTAACCCGGGTTTGGTTATATATACCAGGAATAATACTAATAGGAAGAGGATGGCAAATAACAATACACGGTAATGCGTTAGAGCAAGCCCGGCCCATAAGATCCAGCCAAGAGCTACTAAACCCCAATGAAGCCGGTCGCCTTCTATAGCTTTCCAAATCAGGTAAGCAGCTACCGGCAAGATCGCCTGACCTGCCAGTTGCGTATACCGACCCCAATTAACGTAATACATGGGCATAGGTGCAACTAAACCAGCTAACAACAAGGCTCCTGTCCCTGCCCAGCGGTTACCCCCTATTCTATTTGCCAATGGGTACAAAGATAGCACGGCGAAAACGTTGAGGATTTGACCTGTCCATAACGTAGCTTGGGCAGCTGGCTGGTTGGTAATCCAGTCAAAGACGGCAGCCAGGGTGTGAAAACCGAAATGATAGGTGAAGGTTTGTAAATCGGCGTAGGGCTGCCAAGAATTAAAAATTCCACGGTTATCTATCAGAAGTTGGGTGATCAGAGTGTGCTGGTATGAGTCTCCCCACAAGGGTACGGATAGATTGCGTATCACCCAAAAGCGAACCGCGATGATAAGCCCAAGCGTAATGATCAAAGCCAAATCTGGCCAGAGTTGGAAAGGCTTCGATTTGGGAAGTGTTAATTGATGAATCAATTTGGATCGACCAAATTTGTTCAATGTCCTGGAGCGGATACGCCAAAGGATCAAGACTAACCCGGCTAAAGGAGGAAGCCAAGCGTAGAGGATTCCCAAGTGTAAGCCTACAAGGTCGCTCCACAAAAACAAGATGGGATAAATTGCAAGGCTCACCCCCGAGGCTAAAGCGAGCTTCTCACCCCAGCTGGCGGACATCCAGCCCGGAAATAACCATCCCAACAACGCCCAACCTGGGATAATGAACAGGAAGATGCCAACGAGTGTCACTCCAATCCAAGAAATGACAAGGAGCCCGAGACCTATAGCCACCTGGAAAGGGTCATAAATAAGTTTGAAGGTTAGTTGTTCGTTTTGGGGAGTTCCGTTCAGGTACAGCGCCCCTTGCAAATAGGTATCCCCTGAAGCAGAACCAACCTCCATAATGGGCGCTACATCGCTATCAATTTGAAGGTAATAATCGCGATTGAAGGAATCCCTTTGAGGAGCAAAACGAAAAGGATAATATCCCGGGGATGAAATGTCTCCTATGGATAATTTAACGCTTTCAATGTCCTCGGTGGCTTGTGGATTTGATCTCAGGTGAAGTGTGATGGTACCAGTGGAGGCGTTGGTCGGTTTCAGAAAGAATGAAATCCCGATCAAGCCCCGGTAGTGCGCCGAGAAAGTCTGCCCGAGGGCGGTCTGTTTGGATAAAGAGACAAAATTAGAACGGGTTGGTTGTTCTACGCGAACGAACGCAGAACATCCAGCCATTACCAGGGCAAAGATTACGAAAATGGGAAAGATTTTTAGCGTTTTAATCATTCATCGTGGCCTGGCGGCCAATGGCGCCCCTCACCGAATTCCAGGCGTCTTAAGCGATAGAGCAATTCCTCCAGGATCTTGCGGTTGAACCCGATCAGGTCGGCCAGAAGTCCAATTAACATAACCTGGAAACCAACGATGAGCAGCAAAGCGGATAGAATGACCGATTGGATATGTCCAGCCCCGTTGCCGATGAGATAGAAGTACAAGAACCGTAAGCTCCCAGCCATCCCTAGTAGGATGAGGGTTAATCCTACAACGGTGAACACCCGTAAAGGACGGTACATGGTGTAAGCCCGTAGGATGGTTGTACCTGAAAGCAGCAGGTATTGAGGAATATTACTGAAGAGCCGAGAAGGCCGCCTTTGGGGATTGGTGCGTACTGGGACATACTCTACTGCCATTCTTCGGGAGCCAGCTTGAATGAGGGTCTCGAGGGTAAAGGTATATTCACTGAGAACGAGAGTACGCAATGCTGCTTCACGGCTGATGGCCCTGAAACCGCTGGTCGCATCAGGGGTTTGCACACCAGAAGCCTTAGCGATCACCCAACTTCCCAGACGTTGCAGTCCTCTTTTGAGTGGGGAAAACTCCTCCAGACTGGCAACACCTCTGTCGCCGACCACTATGTCAGCTCGACCAGCAAGGATCGGTTCGATCAGGTGTTGAATGTCTTCGGCGTGATATTGGTTATCTGCGTCCGTGTTGACAATCAGGTCGGCACCCCGCCGAATACAAGCTTCTAAACCTGTGACAAACCCAGCTGCTAATCCGATGTGGTTGGGGAGGCGTACGATGTGATGCACACCGATTTTCTGAGCTACTTGAGCGGTCCCATCGGTGCTGCCATCGTCGATGACTAAATATTCAAGGGTATCTATTCCGGGTAATTCGCCTGGCAGCGCGTCGACTGTTTCCGGTAAATGCTCGGCTTCGTTATAGCAGGGGATTTGGATGATGAGCTTCACGGCTTTGTGCTTGGTGGAATCCTGGGGGTGATGAGATCATTGACACTTTTATTCACAACACCATTATACAAGCAGGCGAAGTATACCATTCTTAGAACCACGGTGAAATGCTAGCAGTACCGTATAAGAAATCAAGCTAAGCGAATTTGTGAAACATCGGCAATAAGCCTGCTTATATTTATATTTCTAGGCTGAGGTCTAATCACTGTGATCAACCAAGGGGAGGAAGATCAAAGAAGTTCGAATCTGGATTTTATATGAAGCCGAGTTGCCTGCGACGCGCCCGTCAAAAGGTGTCAAGCGTAAGTAGACCATTTCAGATCGATCAGCTGTCCATAGGAGGAAAGTTTTGCTTTCATAATCAA
>Ga0315551_10001722_pt1 | contig 16486 bp, 13 predicted proteins | sample SalMarSW160290MG_FD_203678 | JGI IMG/M metagenome (GOLD analysis project Ga0315551, IMG submission 203678) | Salt marsh sediment microbial communities from the Plum Island Ecosystem LTER, Massachusetts, United States - Salt Marsh Sediment SW1602-90 ... | reverse complement strand
GGCCGGCATGTTGTTTCTCAACTATATGACGACGGATATGAGGTCATAGCGATAGCAAGGGATATCAAGAAGTTAGATGGACTCAAGGGAGTAACCAAGGGAGTGGAAATGGATATTTCCAAAGCCCCAGAGGATGCTTATTTAATACTGGGTAGCCCCGAGGTGGTTATTCATCTGGCTTGGGATGGCTTGCCGAACTACGGCTCCCTTCATCACTTTGAACAGGAGGTTCCTCGTCACTATGCCTTTCTCAAAGCCCTCGTAGAGGCCGGCCTCCCCTCTCTACTTGTTACCGGAACGTGTTTTGAGTACGGTATGCAAAGTGGATCGCTTTCTGAGGATCTTCCTGCGTTGCCGGTCACGCCCTATGGTTTTGCCAAGGACATTTTAAGAAGGCAATTAGAATATCTTCAAAGGAGAAAGGCCTTTGATCTGACTTGGTGCCGCCTTTTCTATATGTACGGAGAAGGCCAACCAGCAGGTTCATTATATTCGCAACTGAAGGCAGCAGTAAAACGAGGTGATGAGGGATTCAATATGTCCGGGGGGGAGCAACTGAGGGATTATTTGTCTGTGGAACAGGTTGCACACTACATTGTTAGCTTAGCGGCTTGCAAGATGCCGGCAGGTTTGGTCAACATTTGCGCCGGTAAGCCAATCTCCGTGAGGAGACTGGTGGAACAATGGATGCACGAATATGGATGGAAGATCCATCTAAATTTAGGCCATTACCCGTATCCCGATTATGAGCCCATGGCATTCTGGGGTGACGCGACACGCCTAACAAACTTGATGAAATAACATGCAAGATACGCCTTTATACCAGGTCGAGGACCTTCCTGTTCAACAGAATAGGATGTTCGAAAATTCTGAGATGGCGAAAGCCTGTCCGAGGGGTTCCGTCAGGTTGATTCAAGATGAACAAACAGGTCTCGTTTATAATGCTGATTACGATCCGAGCCTTTTGGTATACGACCAGAGCTACCAAAATGAGCAGGCCTACTCCCGGGTATTCCAACACCACCTTGAGGAGGTAGTTGAAATCGTTTATCCTTTTTTTAACGGCAAAGCGATTGTCGAAATCGGTTGCGGCAAAGGGTGGTTTCTCGAATTTCTCCGAGGCAAGGGATTTTCCGTTGTCGGGGTTGACCCGGCCTACGAGGGCGATTCTCCCTATGTCATCAAGTCCGAGTTCTCTTCTATGCCGGGCATGAGAGCAGAAGGCCTTGTTTTGCGCCATACCCTTGAACACATCCCTGACCCCTTGAACTTTCTTATTTCCATTGCTGAGTTAAATCAAAACCGTGGAATTATTTATATCGAAGTTCCGTGCCTTGAATGGATAGCTGACAAAAGAGCATGGTTCGACGTCTATTATGAACACGTCAACTATTTCCGTCTGGCTGATCTTAATGCTATGTTCGGGACAGTTTTGAGGAAGGGGCAGCTCTTTGGCGGCCAGTACATTTACATTGTAGCGGACTTGGCCAGTCTTAAGCGCCCAAAGAGAAATGATATGGATTGCTTTTCCTTCCCAAGCGATTTCCAGAGGGGGATATCAAAAGCAGTAGATATTCTAAAAGGCAAGGGGAACCGCAGGGCAGCTGTTTGGGGGGGAGCATCGAAAGGCGTTCTGTTCCCCCTTTTTTTGTCTTATCGGGGATTCCTGCCTGATTTTGTAATAGACATCAACCCCGCCAAACAAGGGAAATTCCTCCCTGCAACTGGACTTTTAGTGTTGGCCCCGGAAACGGCCTTAGGAATGATGGACAGGGGGGATTTCATTTTTGTCATGAATTCTAATTACCTTGCTGAAATAAAGGAGTATGCCGGTCAACGTTTTCAGTACTATACGGTGGATAACGATGAGCTTTAAAGACGAAGTCAGCGATAGATTGACCGAAAACAGAAACAATATCCAGCTAAGAGAAAGCGCCCGGGAATTTTTTCTCCATACCATATCTGTAAAATACTCCTACAATTACGAATGGCTATCTCGCCCTATCATACAATACCCTCAAGACATCATTGCCATGCAGGAGATCATCTGGCAGGTAAAGCCTGATCTGATCATCGAAACCGGAATTGCCCACGGCGGATCGATTATCTTCAGTGCCTCCATGCTGGCACTGCTGGACATGGTCGAAAGTATCGAAGCTGGGGAGGCAGGGGTCGATCCTAGGCAGTCCAAAAGAAAGGCGTTGGGCATCGACATCGAAATCCGGCCCCACAACCAGGCAGCCATCGAGGCTCACCCCATGTTCAGCCGCATCCGGATGATTGAAGGATCATCCATCTCGCCTGAGGTGATTGAACAGGCTTACTCCATTGCGAAAGATTACAAACGCATCCTGGTCTGCCTCGACTCCATGCACACCCATGACCATGTGCTGGCAGAACTGGAAGCCTATGCACCACTGGTCACGCCCGGCAGCTATTGCGTGGTCTTTGATACCATCATCGAAGACATGCCCGCCGACGTCTTTCCCGACCGTCCCTGGGGCCCCGGCAACAACCCCAAAACCGCTGTCCATGAATACCTCCGCCGATTACAGGAAAAAGGCCGAACAGCCTCGGACGGCGCTCCGCTCCATTTCAAGGTAGACAAGATGATCGAAAACAAGCTCCTCATCACAGTTGCTCCTGATGGGTATTTGAGGCGAGTTTGACAGGAGTCTCTTTGCAGTCTCACAAAGGGCTCCACTCACCGTCCACGTTGAAACGCAACATCATCGCCAACTGGCTGGGCCAGGGGTGGTCGGTACTGATGGGGCTGGCTTTTGTTCCCCTCTATATCCGATACCTCGGAATGGAGGCGTACGGCCTGATCGGCCTGTTTGTGGTCATTCAAGCGTGGCTCTCTCTTTTAGATATGGGCATCACTCCGACCCTCAATCGGGAGATGGCCCGTTTTACCGCCGGATCCCACAGCCCGCAGTCGATCAACGACCTGTTGCGAAGTCTCGAAGTTATTTGCTTCACCCTAGCTGTCTTTATCGCCCTGAGCGTATGGGCGGGCTCCGGCTATTTGGCAAATGACTGGCTGAAAGCAGAACAGCTTCCCATCGAGGTAGTTGCACATGCCATCGCCATAATGGCATTTGTGGTTGCCCTTCGTTTCTGTGAGGGAATCTATCGCGGATCGCTTTTCGGACTGCAACAGCAGGTATGGTATAATAGTATATATGCGATACTGGCTACTTTGCGAAACGGTGGCGTTGTAGCGATACTCGCATGGATCTCTCCCACCATCGAAGCCTTTTTCATCTGGCAAGGTCTCATATCTCTGCTAACGGTGTTCATGTACGCCACAAGGGTCCACCGAGAGCTTCCCCGACCGCCGGTGCGCCCTCGATTTTCCCGCAAGGCCCTAGCCGGGGTCTGGGTGTTTGCAGGAGGTATGGCAGGAACCACCCTGCTTGCCCTGCTCCTTACGCAGGTGGACAAGGTGTTGCTGTCGCGTCTTCTTTCTCTTGAATTTTTTGGGTATTATGCCTTAGCAGCGGCTGTCGTCGGGATACTTTCAACAGTTACCGGTCCCGTAGCTCAGGCTGTTTATCCCAGATTGGTTGAGTTTGCAGCTCGGGAGGATAGCCTGGGGTTGGTGGCGGTTTACCACCAAGCGGCGCAACTTGTAGCCGTTTTGACGGCTCCTTTGGCAATGCTCCTGATGTTCTATGCCGAAGGGGTTGTTTTTATGTGGTCGGGAGATGCCGGCCTTGCAGAGAATACTGCTCCAATCCTTTCAGTACTTGTAGTAGGGAATTTTCTGAACAGCCAGATGGTCATTCCTTACATGCTGCAAATCGCTCACAGCTGGACCAGTCTAGCCATCAAGACGAATGCCATGGCCGTGGGAATACTGATTCCGGCTATCTTCTGGATCGTCCCGCGCTACGGTGCCGTGGGAGCTGCCTGGATATGGGTTGTGCTTAACGCGGGCTATATTCTTATCTCAATACAGTTTATGCACCGCCGCCTTGTGGCTAAGGAAAAATGGCGTTGGTATGTCGCTGATGTCCTAATGCCAACGAGCGGCGCGCTCGCTGTCATGATGGTAGTGCAGTATATGCAACCGGCAGGCTACCAGGATCGACTGCGCTGGTTCGCTTTCCTGCTTGTTTCCGGGGGGGCAGCCATCACCGTATCAGTCGTGCTTGCAAACAGTATCCGCCATCGAGTTTTATTGATGATTCATGGGGCTAAAAATTTTCTGAAGGTTTCTTTATGGTGAATTAATATATTTGGTTTAATTGGAAATAACTAATGAAATATGTTCAATTTGAGATAATTATTCCGACGTTAGAGGGAAGAGAACCATACCTGAAATGGGCGATTCAAAGTTGCTTGGATCAAAACTATCCCAGTTTTCAGGTTCTTGTTTCCAACAATGGAGGCGCTGCTTCAGTGCGGGATGTTGTTGCAGCCTTCGGCGATTCGCGTATCAGATACATAGAAACAGAACACTTGCTTCCCATGGCTGCCCACTGGGAATTCGCAGTTTCTCACGCGACAGGCGATATATTGACCATCATCGGTGATGACGATGCCTTGATGCCCGGAGTGTGGCGTCTTCTCAATGTAATTTTTCAACAAAACACGGACATTGACTGTGTCACCCATTACCCTGGGCAGTATTTTTGGCCTGATTATCCCGAACCTTCATGCAAGAATAGATACAATGTAAAAGAGGGAACCTCGACCCTGGAAATCGTACAAACGAAACCGATACTTCGCCGCGTTATGGAATTTCGTGAATGGTACGGTCGATTACCGTTTCTGTATCACGGATTTGTCAAACGCGCGGTGCTTGGTCGCATACGCACGTCCCAGGGATATATTTTCAAGCGCGTGGCACCGGATATTTACTCCGATTTGCTGCTTGCAGTTATATTGGATAGCTATGCCCGTTTTGACGGCTGCTTAACCTTCGGTGGACAAGGGGCCAGGAGCAACGGTATTAATTTTTCCCTCAATAACGAAGAAGGAAAGAAGTTTATTGCGGACTTGCCTGAATATTTAGCCCCCAAGTATTACGTAGGGAATATGCACATACAGCTTTTTGAGTATTTTGAAATGATAGGAGAACTTTTCCCTCACCTAAAAGAAAACCTGGATGTTTCTTGGTTGAAATTGTCGGTACCATCGATTCTGGAAGCCCTTGCCACTCCTGCGCATTGTCAAAATGCGCTGCAACAATTGCAGCGGCTTGCCAACAATAGATTTCCTGCTAATGACAAGTACATAACAGCAACCATGTTGACTCTTTTCAAGTGGCGATGGATTAGAGAGAAAACATCTAAGATGCTGCTGAAACGAAAAAACAAAAAAATGCAGGATTGGAAAGACGCAGCAGAGGCAGGCGTGAATGACGTGTATCATTTAACAAGATTCATTGGAGCTTCATCAGGCGCAGGGAAGCTTGCACAGGAACAAGGATGATAAGGCCTGCAGCACAATTCAGCAAAAGATTGCTCTTGATCGTAAAATATTGACAATGAAATCATCAATTCTTCGCCTTTACTGGATTTTAAATTCACAATTCGGCATTGATCCGAGAGCGGCCTTTCGTTCTTTGAGAGGGCTGGTAAGGTTTTTAAGGGATATGCGGCGCTTTCGTGGCGACTATAAGGGTCCTATGGTACTGCGTCCCTGCTTTCAGGACTGGTACGACGAAGGGGGCGCCGTACGAAACGAATATTTTTGGCAGGACTTGCTCGTTGCCAGGTGGATTCATGAGGCTAAACCGGAACGGCACGTTGATGTAGGCTCGCGGATCGATGGATTCGTGGCTCACGTGGCCAGTTTCAGGGATATTGAAATATTCGACGTACGGCCTGTTGAGGTAACGATTCCCGGGGTGACATTCAGAAAGGCCGACCTCATGAACCCCGTTGATCATCTTGATGAATATTGCGATTCTTTGAGCTGCTTACATGCTCTCGAACATTTCGGACTAGGCAGATACGGTGACCCGCTCGATCCGTTAGGGCATGAGAAGGGTATTGCCAATATGGCAAGACTTCTGAAGGCCGGTGGTATGTTTTATCTATCTGTGCCGGTCGGTGTGGCCCGTGTCGAATTCAACGCAAACCGTGTTTTTAATCCAAATGATATTCTAAAAATAGCCGAGTCGCATGCACTTTCTTTATCGCAATTCACTGCGGTTCAAGCTGACGGTACGATAACGGAATTCCAGGCCGATGAGGCGCCGTTCGATAAGCTTACATCGATTCGCTATACCCTAGGAATTTTCAAGTTTATCAAGCGTAATCGCCGGAAATATAATTGAAAAGACTGAGAAAAATCGCCGACAGAATGCCTCGCGCAGCCATGTTTTATCGAGAAATGAGGGATCAGCTTTCCAGCATGAAGGAGCCGCTTACCACATCCTGGGGTTTCAAATTCGCAGGGAATGAAACCATGGCACAGGGTGACTTTGAGCCAGTCGAGACAGTGCTGGTCAGGAACATCCTCAGTGATGTCGATGTTCTGGTCAATGTTGGCGCAAATATCGGCTATTATTGCTGCCATGCCTTGAGCATGGGCAGGAGGGTGATCGCTTTTGAGCCGATTCAGCGAAATGTTCGTTATCTATGTAAAAATGTTCGGATCAACGGCTGGTCGGAGGCTGAGATATTTCCCATAGCCTTATCCGATAAGGTAGGAATTTTTGAAATTTATGGAGGCGATACGGGCGCGTCCTTGGTTAAAGGATGGGCAGGAATACCTGAGAGTTATGCAACACTAGTACCGGCATCCACAATGGATATCGTCCTTGGTTCTCGTCTGCGAGGGGAAAGAGTACTTGTGCTTGTCGATATTGAAGGAGCAGAGAAAGCAATGCTTGATGGTGCGGCGGGCGTGCTTGCCAACGATCCAAAACCGATATGGCTCATGGAAATAACGGTTACAGAGCATCAACCGGAGGGTACCACCATCAACCCCCATCTGTATGACACCTTTAAACGTATGCATGACGCCGGTTACCAGGCCTATGCGGTCGGCGAGAAACTGTACAGGGTAACCATGGCCCAGGTCGAAGCCGCTCAGAAGGGTGACACCTCCGTGCTTGGGACTCACAATTTTCTCTTTAGAAATGAATAAGGCAATCGCCAGAATAAAAGGTGATCTCGGCAACCAGCCGCTGATTCCAATGGATATTGAAGGGGCGGAGTGTATGATGCTGCAGGGGCAGCACAAACCTTGGTAAATGAACCGCGGCCGATCTGGATGATAGAGATTATTGCAACCGAGCACCAGCCGGCGGGGATAGTTATAAATCCTGAGTTTGCACAGACATTCGAGATGTTTTTCAGCTTAGGATACAGGGCTTATACGGCAGATGGGATATCCCAGGAAATGACCATGGAAATCATAGGCAAAGTTGCGTCAGGTCAACACCAACTGGAGACGCATAATTTTGTATTTCGTTGACATCAGCTATTTCTTCATGAACTCAGCCAAAATCATCTCTCGTATTTTCGGTGGTATCGGCAATCAGCTCTTCTGCTATGCCGCAGCCCGTCGCCTGGCGTTGGTGAATAATGCGGAACTGGTTATTGATGATATCAGTGGCTTTGTACGCGATTTTCCGTACCAGCGCCGGTACAGGCTCGACCATTTCAGTATCCCCTGTCGTAAAGCGACGGCGGTCGAGCGACTGGAGCCCTTTTCCCGCGTTCGGCGTTTCCTTATACGTTCCTACAACAGACGCCTCCGGTTTGAAGAACGAAACTACATTCAGCAGGAAAGAATCGATTTTGATCCGCGTTTGCTGGCGGTCAATCCGCATGGCACGATGTACCTTGAGGGCTATTGGCAAAGCGAGGGCTATTTCAAGGATGTGGAAGCCACGATTCGCGCCGACCTGAAGATCCGGCCCCCAGCCGATGATGCCAACATGAAGATAGCGTCTATGATACGGGACAGTGTAGCGGTAGCGGTACATGTGCGATTCTTCGACGCGCCGGATGAGACTGGTGTCAACAACGCCCCCGGTGACTATTACCCTCGAGCGGTGAAGCTGATGGAGAAGCTGGCGCCAGGCGCCCATTATTTTCTATTTTCCGATCGTCCTGATGCAGTGTCTTTCCGTATTCCGTTGCCGGTGCAGCGTATCACCCTGGTGTCGCACAACCATGGTGACGAAAACGCCTACGCCGATCTCTGGTTGATGTCTCAGTGCCGACATTTCATCATCGCCAACAGCACCTTCAGTTGGTGGGGGGCCTGGTTGGGGGAGTATCCTGAGAAAATGGTAATCGCGCCTGGTTTTGAGATGCGGACGGGGAAAATGTATTGGGGATTCGATGGCTTGATTCCCGATGATTGGATCAAGATTTGAGTCATACGTGCTCTGTCACTGTTGGAATTCCAACCTATAACCGGTCGGCGATCTTGCGCAATTCGGTTGAAAGTGCACTTGGTCAGACGTATCGGCCACTACGCGTACTGATTGCGGATAACTGCTCTACTGACGGTACCCAGCAGTTCTGCAATAACTTGGTCTGTCGGTACGAGAATGTCACTGTACTGCATCATCCAAGAAACATTGGTGCCATTGAGAATTTTTTGTCAGTCCTTCAGCACGCGGATAGTGATTACTTCATGTGGATGGCAGACGATGATTGGATTGACCACAATTACTTGGAAGAATGCATTAAGGTACTCGACGCCAACCCTGACGTTGTGTTAGTGCATGGAAAAGCCGTTTACTACAAAGATGGAGTCTGTGTATTCTCAAGTAGCGGTAAAGAATTTGCATCAGCATCGCCAATGGTCCGTTTACTTTCCTATTTCTTGTCAGTCAAAGATAACGGTATGTTCTATGGGGTGTATCGAAAACCGACCTTTGAAGGTATCGAGTTTCCCAAGGGGTTCGGAGGCGACTGGCTATTGGTTGCGCAGGCGGTAGCTAAGGGTCGAACCAAATATATCCCGACCGTCACAATTCACCGGCGGTTGGGAGGAGCTTCGGCCTCGACCAGGGTTCTTGCGCAACGTACTGAGCCGGGTTGTTGGGCTTCTTGCTTTCCATTTACGGCCCTTGGGCTACGGGCCGGCAGAATGGTAATAATAAACCCTGCCTTTGCGGGGCTCAAGCCAGTTGGGGCTAGGATGTTGACAGCCTTTGTCATCTTTTGCATCGTTGCAGTCGGGAAAGGGGGCGCAGATGCACTTGGCCATGCATTGCACTTCCTGTCGGGGAGATTTCCAAAAATGGCGACGTTTGTGATTAATTCATTTCGAGCTCGTCGTTAATCGCAAGGTTGATATTGTTCATTTCTAACCTGTTTGATTCGGCGGGCCAAGGAGCTTTAAAGTGCGAGCACTCATATTTGGAATTGGAGGTCAGGATGGCGCGTATCTTGCCCAATTGCTGCTGGGTAAGGGGTATGAGGTCGTGGGTACCTCGCGAAGTTTAGACGAAAGCCGATTGGGCAACCTTAACGTTTTGGGAATCCGAAACCAGGTTCATATTGTTTCGCTATCGCTGATGGATCCGAAAAATGTTTTAGAGTTCATTAACGCTTCCGTGCCCAATGAAATCTATAATTTGGCCGGGCAGACCTCAGTTAGCCTTTCGTTTAACCAACCAATCGAAGCGCTTGAAAGCATTAGTGTCGGAACATTGAACATTCTTGAAGCATTCCGGGTGTTGCCTTTAAATGTCCGTCTTTTTAATGCCTGTTCAAGTGAGTGCTTTGGCAATACCGATGAAGCCGGTGCCGATGAGCAAACGCTTTTTAAACCGCGAAGCCCCTATGCCATCGCGAAGGCAGCCGCCTATTGGCAAGTATCCAATTATCGTTCGGCGTACGATATTCACGCGAGCTCCGGCATCATGTTCAATCATGAGTCACCCCTGCGGCCGTATAATTTTGTTACGCGTAAGATTGTTCGTGGCGCTTGTCGAATTGCACAGGGGAAAGAAGAAATCCTGGAACTGGGCAATCTTGAGATCAGTCGTGACTGGGGATGGGCTCCAGACTATGTTGAGGCCATGTGGCGAATGCTGCAGCAGGATGTGCCGGAAGATTACGTGATCGCTTCCGGGCAGTCGCACAAGCTCAGTGATTTTCTGTCACTAGCATTTGAAAGGTTTGGTCTGGATTGGCGGAACCATGTGATTGTTAGTCCGCAATTCCTACGGCCCATTGATGTGGATTTTTCCAAGGGGAACCCGGCTAAGGCGGCAAATCAACTGGGGTGGCATGCACGTACATCATTTGAAGAGATAATTAGTTTGCTCGTAGACGCTGAAATGGCGGGCAATTGTTCATGAAGAAATCCTTTTGGCTTGTGGGGCTGGCCACAACGGTGCTGCTGGCAGGTTATGCCTTTACCTTTGGCTATATGGCTAGCCAATCGGTTGTCTATGTTGTATATCTGACTTTAATAGGGTTTGCCATCGCCATGGCGTGCCACCATTCGGCGCCGACCCATTTGGAAAATGCAGCACTTTGGTTGGTCATATTGGTATTTTTGTCATCCTATTGCGTCAAACTTTTTTTGATTGTCGTTTCCCCTGAAAGCCCTGTTATCCTGGGAATGGTTCCTAGGATGTCCTTAGGTGATTATGACCGCAGTTTATTGGCCATTGAAGCGCTATCGCTTACGTCAATCGGGATCGTGACCTTTGCGGCCACCCTGAATTTAATGCCACGCCGTCCCGCCCCTGTTGTTCTCGCCCAGTTACCTGACGCCGATGTTCCAGACGGGAAGCACATTGTTCTCATGCTTGTGGTGGGGGTCTTATTGAGTGTGATGTCCGTATGGCTTTCGCATCGTTACGATATCGGGCTGATGGGGGCTGGGAACCAGACTGTATTACCTTTCCGTTTGCGTGGCATTGTGTTTTATCTGCAAAATTACTCTCTCCGGGGTCTGCTGTTATTGACGAGCTATTTCGCATATCGTCGGGGTCTTCGTGTTTTGCTGTTTGCGGCAGTTGGTTTGTTGATTCTCAATGGCGTTGCAGATCTGCTGATTCGTTCAAGCAAGTCGGCATTGTTGGCTCCTATCCTGTATTTGGCATTCCTGCTGGTCGCTTCGGGCATTGCGATTCGCATGATACATGTTATCCTGGCAGCAGCAGCAAGCATTCCTATCTTGCTGGTATTGCCGTTCTTCCATGTATTTCGCACTTACCGCCTTGCCGGCCAAGGCGTATGGGAATCGATCGGGAGTATTGCATTAAGTAAAGAATTTCACCTTATCGATTTACTTACCAGTGGGATTACTTGGATCATTTATCGTCTGCCGGGTGTTGATATCTTGATGGCGATCCTCGGGCACCGGGCATCACCTGTGGGCGAGCGTTGGCTGGAAGTTTTGCAATCTCCTAATGGAATAGCGGGGTACCTGACCAATGATGTGTTCTTGACCCCCTCAAGTCATTTCCATCTCAATGCGCCCGGCTATTTCGGATGGTGGTATCTGTTGCTTGGCATTTCAGGGATTGTTGTTGGTGGAGCGGTGCTTGCCTTGTTTGTTCGATTTGTCTGGCCGTTGGCCCTCGGTTGTGCCTTATATGTTTCTGTGATTATACGTGTTTTCTTATTGATGTTGCTTTTTGTTGCTTTTTCGGAAGGAACCGTGGATTCGATGCTGAAAATGGTGATGGTGATGGCTGTCACGGTGGCGATCCTAGAATTGACCGTGCGGGCCTTGCGGGCGTGGAAGGTTGTCGGCGAATCGAACTAATATTGTGAATTCCCAGTTGAAGATCCTTTTTTTGCTGCAAGACTTGCCGTACCCCGTTTCAGATGGAATGCGCTGGAAGGTCTTCCATCTATTGCGCTATTTGTCTTCGCGGCATCGTTGCGATGTCATCGCCTTTTCATCCGATGATAAGCCGGATCTGACGGCATTGCGGCGAGAGTTGCCAGCTGTCAATTGGCTGGGTGCAGTACCGGCAACTACTGGTTTTCTACGATGGGTCAAGGCTGGAATTGCCTTACTGTCTGGAAAGCCTGTTTCTTTGGCACGATTTCAGAACCCGGCTTTCTCGCAGAACCTGAAGGCAGCGGTTGCACGTTGCCCGTACGATGTGGTGCACTATGATATTGTCAATATGGCGCAGCATCTTGTTGTTGGGATTCCTTCGGTACATTCACCGAATGATGCTACGTCATTGTTTTATATGCGGATGGCGGCGAACGCCAGCAGCTGGCTGGTCCGCATGAGACTGATGGTTGGAGCTGCCCTGCTCAGGCGATATGAACGCTGTAATTATCCTAAGTTCACCAAGATCCACGTTGTGTCGAAGATAGATGCAGATTTCTTGCGCTTGAATGTTCCCGCTGCAGACGTGGTGTTCATTCCGTTCGGAGTTGCTGAAGTCGATGCCAAACCGGATATATCGGGAGTTGGTACGCAAGTGACAGACAGCAATCTTGTTCTGGTTTTGGGCGGAGCGAATGTCCCTGGTGTGGCTGCCGGGATCGAAGAGTTTATTCATGCCGCCATTCCTGTAATAGCAAGACGTTATCCGTCGGCAAAATTCAGGATTCAGGGAAGAGAAACCGATATCTTATTGCCCCGAATCGGCAAATTGACGGCAAACGTCACAGGATCAACGTGGGTGGATGATCTGGACGCATTGATTCGCGCAGCTGCAGTGATTGTTCTTCCCGATAAGGCTGGTACCGGCATCAAAACGCGTGCGCTCGATGCACTCTCTTGTGGCGCGGCAGTTGTTGGAACGACCGTAGCATTCGAGGGTATTCGGGAATATGTTAAGAATGGCCAGCATTGCGTGATTGTCGATTCGATGTCATCGCTTGCCAATGAGGTTCTGGCATTGCTTGAGGATCCCCCAAGGCGGCATTCACTAGGCGCGGAAGCATCTCAACTAGTACGGAATGAGTTGTCTTGGTCACGTCTTGGCCCTGAATACGAGAAGCTCTATCGTACTGCTGCCGAGTCATCAAGCAGTACTTTCCAAAAGTCAGTGACCTGACATTTTTCATCCCTTTTGTGCATGCCTTGTATGATCCGGGTAGCGAAATTGTCACCAATGGTTTCATTGGAAAATGCGTTGAAAAGGCTCGCCATTATCTGCGGCATGATGCTGAACGGGAAGCTATCGCCAACGCCGGGTATCTGCGTGCAACCGGCAATTATACATGGGAACACCGCTTCTCTGGTTTATCCGATTTGTTGCGAGGGCGCGATTAATGTGTGGCATTTACGGACTTATCGACTTCCGTAATCCGGTCGAGCATGCCGAACTCCAGCAACGGAGCATGCTGCTCGCCCATCGTGGCCCTGATGACAGCGGCACCTGGGTGTCTGCTGAGAAAACAGTCGGATTAGCTCACAGAAGACTTTCCATAATTGACCTGTCACCTGCAGGCCATCAGCCGATGGCAAGCGATGACGGGCGGTATCGAATTGTTTACAACGGCGAGATTTATAACTTCTGCGACTTGCGCTATGAGCTTGAAAAGGTTGGTTGCCGTTTTCGCGGGCGCAGCGATACTGAGGTCGTACTGGCTGCCTATCAGGTTTGGGGAGAAGAATGTCTCAAACGTTTCAACGGCATGTTTGCACTGACGATCTATGATGCTGGAGCTGGGAATGAATCGCCGTCGCTGTTTCTGGCACGTGATAGGGCCGGTAAGAAGCCGCTCTATTATCGTCTCGACGGGCAACGGTTTCAATTTTCATCCGAATTGAAAGCAATAGCGGGAGGCGGCAGTCTTAACCTAACGGCACTTAACCATTATCTGGCCCTTGGATATGTTCCAGATGGCCAATCCTTAGCTGCAGAAGTGTACAAACTGCCGCCAGCCCACGCAGCTCGGTTAAGCCTCCCCAGCCTTCATCTAACGACCTGGCGCTACTGGGAACTTCCAATTAATACTGCCGATCCGTCTGACGATGGTGAGGAACTCGCCCACCGTGTGCAAGCATTGCTGGAAGACTCAGTACGGCTTCGTTTGATCAGTGACGTACCACTCGGTGTCCTCCTAAGTGGCGGACTCGATTCCAGTCTTGTGGCAGCCGCTGCTGTCAGCCAGTCGAGCGAATCAATTAAAACCTTCACTATCTCCATGCCGGGTTCAAGGCTGGATGAATCGGCCTATGCCCGAAGAATAGCCGATTTCTTAGGCACCGAGCATCATGTTCTTGAAGCCGATTCACTTTCCTTGTCGGTTATAGATGATTTGGCACCATTTGTTGATGAGCCACTTGCTGACTCATCCCTTATCCCGAGCTTTCTTGTTTCGCAGTTGACCAGATGTCATGTAAAGGTCGCTTTAGGTGGCGATGGGGGCGACGAACTGTTCGGCGGCTATCTGGATTATCCTGTTTCTCTGGCTGATGAACAAAGACTTGGAAATATGCCGCGTGGACTGCTCAGGACTGCAGCACAAGCTGTGGCACGACTTCCGGCCGGGATCAGGGGGCGGAACCGGATTGCGTCATTGCGTGGTGGTCCGTTGCAGCAAATGATTTGGGGATCGCCTTATTTTGATTTGGAGCTACGGCGCAGAATTTTGGCCCCTCAGTCTGTAGCCGAGCTTGACGGTGTGCTCGATACCCCGGAACAGTGGCTTCTTAGTCTATTTCGCATAGGTAATGACCCGGTTGACTGTATGACGCGGACCCATTTCGGGAGTATTCTCCCCGACGATTTTTTGGTAAAGGTAGACAGGTCGAGCATGGCCAACAGCCTTGAAGTTCGCACCCCATTTCTCGATTACCGGTTGATTGAGTTCGCCTTTGGAAGTATTCCCTCGGCCTGGAAGGTGCAAGATGGTGAAACGCGGCGTATTCAGCGTATTCTGGCCAGGCGAATGCTGCCGCCAGATTTCGATATGAGCCGCAAGCAAGGGTTCTCTATTCCTCTTGACGACTGGCTGCGTGCTGACCGCTGCAAGAAGGTCAGGGAGTATATTTCCTACCTTCCTGAGTTCATAGAACGCAAAGAGATCGAGAATCTGATTGTAGGCGAGATGAAAGGAAGGACAAATGGCTCCCGGTTGTTTGCTTTGATCATGCTGGGGATTGCACTCAAAAACAATGGATGGACATCATAATGGGCATTACGTTGTCAGTCTGCATACCTGCTTATAACAGATCCGAGGTTCTGCCTGAACTCCTTGACTCTATTTTGTCGCAGGATTTTGAATCTTACGAGATAGTTATCTGTGAAGATAATTCGCCGCAACGGAAAGAAATAAAGGCTGTGGTGAATCGCTATAACGAAGCCCATCCGGGACGTATCCGCTATTTTGAGAATAAGCAGAATCTCGGATATGACGCTAATCTAAGGAACCTGATTGAAAAATCGGCTGGTAATTACTGCTTCTTTATGGGGAATGACGATTTGATGAATCCTGGAGCGATGAGGACCGTTGCATCCGCACTGGAACGATACAAACGTGTTGGCGTAATTCTTCGTAGTTACGCATCATTTGACGAAACGCCTGCCAATATTAATGAGATCTTCCGCTATTTCGACCGTGAAATGTTTTTCCCCGCAGGACCATTAACGATTGCCACTTTTTACCGCCGGTCGGTAGTCATTCCCGGTTTAGTGTTAAACCGTGCAGAAGCTCTCAAGTTCGCAACAGACCGCTTCGACGGTACGCTCCTCTATCAACTTTATCTTGTAGCCAACATTTTGGTTGATATGAATGGGGTTTTTCTACCGGAGATTCTCGCTCTATACCGTAATGGCGGGATCCCTGATTTCGGCAATAGTGATAAGGAACAGGGGAAATTTGTGCCTAAGGAACAAACGCCGGAATCGTCACTGCACTTTATGCAAGGTATGCTCGATATCGCCGATTGGGTGGAAAAAAATAGAAAAATATCCATCTACGCACCAATCCTGCGTGATATCAGCAACTACTCATATCCTATCCTGGCCATCCAATCTTGCCGATCGCTGCCGGTGTTTGTGAAATATTCCCATAAGTTGGCTATGATGGGTTTTTGGAAGAGCGGAATATTTTTCGTTTATTTCCTTTCTATTTTGTTGTTGGGAACAAAAAGGATCGAGACCCTGATTCGCTTTATTAAGCAAAAGCTTGGACACACGCCAGCCATTGGGACAGTTTATAGGGGTAAAACACCTTGAAAATTGTGGTTGCTGGCGACTGGCATTCCGAGTTGCACGAAGAGGCTGTCTACAAGGCATTTGTGACTCTTGGTCACGAAACATTCCGTTTTTCGTGGCACCAATATTTTAAGTCCGTGGGTAGTGGTTTCACTTATACTATGTCAGGAGTAGTGGGAAGAATTCAGAACAAGCTCGTTGCCGGACCACTTATTTCCAGGTTGAACGCTGACTTCTTGGAAATGGTCTTCCGTGTACGGCCCGATGCAATCTTCGTTTACCGGGGCACTCACATCATGGGTGATTCGCTCCGCAAAATAAAGGATGCTCTGCCAGCTACTGTTCTTGTTGGTTATAACAATGACGACCCGTTTTCAAAAGCACATTCCCGGCTGCTCTGGCGCCATT
>Ga0315551_10001721_pt1 | contig 16496 bp, 13 predicted proteins | sample SalMarSW160290MG_FD_203678 | JGI IMG/M metagenome (GOLD analysis project Ga0315551, IMG submission 203678) | Salt marsh sediment microbial communities from the Plum Island Ecosystem LTER, Massachusetts, United States - Salt Marsh Sediment SW1602-90 ... | reverse complement strand
CGTCGACGAACACATAGAAGCGGTGGACTTCGACAACGATGCGGATGTGATCGGTATCTCCTTCATGACCGCCCACGCGCCCAGAGCCTATCAGCTGGCAGAGGAGTTCAGGCGAAGGGGCAAAACTGTGGTCTTCGGCGGATTTCACCCGACCTTCATGATCGCGGAGGCTTTGGAGCACTGCGATGCGGTGGTCGTGGGAGAAGCGGAGAATACCTGGCCCCGGATTCTCCGGGATATCGAAAGCAACCGGCTGCAGCGAGTCTACCAATCCCAACGCCCTGTCGACCTGGGAACCTTGCAGGCCGTTCCAAGGGATCTGCTGAAGCAAAACGGCTATATCACGGTCAACACGGTTCAAGCGTCCCGGGGGTGCAACAACGCCTGCGAGTTTTGCTCCGTCAGCCCTTTCTACGGAAAAATGCAGAGATTTCGTCCGATCGACCAGGTGATGGAAGAGCTACAAAACATACCCGGCATGTTCGTCCTGTTCATCGATGACAACATCACCGGAGACTCAGCATACGCGAAGAAACTGTTCAGGGCCATGATCCCTCTGAGGAAGAAGTGGATCTCCCAGGCCAGCCTCAAGATCGCCGACGACGAGGAACTGGTGAAGCTGGCGGCCAGGTCCGGCTGCTGCGGCCTGTTCGTCGGGCTCGAATCCATCAACTCACGGAGCCTGAAGGAAGTCGAAAAAGGCTTCAACAGAACCGAACGTTACGGGGAGTCGATCAAGAAACTGCAGGACGCCGGCATTGGGATCGAAACGGGGATCATCTTCGGCTTCGATCATGACGAGGTGTCCGTGTTCGAGAGGACGCTGGATTTCCTCCTGAAGCACAACATCGACGCCATCCAGGTGTCGGCCCTCACGCCGCTTCCCGGAACCAGGCTCTACGAAAAAATGGTGAAGGAGAACCGCATCATCGATTACCGCTGGGAGCATTACGACTACAGGCACGTTGTGTTCAGGCCCCGAAATATGACCCCGGAGCAGCTTCAGAACGGGGTCGATTGGATCACCGGGGAGTTCTACTCGACCGTGCATATCGCCAGGAGGGTGTTCACCAATTTCTCCAAGCCCAACCTGTTTCGAAACCTCTTCCTGACCCTGCCTATCAATATCGGCTACCATCGGGATGCCAGGCGGTGGGGCATTCGCGGTGAGCTGCCGACGGGCGAACGAGTCCGCGCTGCCGCAACCCAAACACAGGTACCTGCGACAGCCCTCAGATGAGCCTAGGACAGTATGTGAGAATGGCGATGCCACGGTGATCTCCTACACCTCCGACAACGAGTTCTTCCAGGGAAAAACCGAACCCTTTTCCGTATCGTGTTTCTTGCTCGAAATGACGCAACATATACCCCCGCGCGGATCCCTGCGCTATTGAAATGGTTGTGTCTATCCGGGTAAAACTACGTTGAGAAAAAAATCAGGAGGGAATCATGCCCAATCTGCAAATCCGAAGGGTAATTGTCCAGGTCGATGAAATTCATTACGAAATGGGAAAACAAATCAATCCGCCTGCCCGCAAGGCGATCGCTGCTGCAGCGATCATCAACCCGTTTGCCGGGAAATATGTCGACGATCTCGAACCGATGTACGACTTGGGGGCGGAGATCGGAGGGTATTTGGCACGCAAGGCCGTGGGAGCCCTCGGGGTAAAACCAGCCGATATCCAGAGTTACGGTAAAGGCGCCATAGTCGGCATGGATGGCGAGATTGAACATGCGGCAGCCATTCTTCACCCGAGATTTGGCAAGCCGGTGCGCGAAGCCGTCGAAAAAGGTGACGATATTATCCCCTCCACGAAGAAAATGGGCGGGCCAGGATCTTCCATCACAATGCCGATTACCAACAAGAACAGCATCTGGAGTTTTGATCATATGGATGCGGCGGAAATCAGCATACCGGATGCTCCGCGACCCGATGAAATCGTCGTGGCTGTGGTAGTCGCGGATCGCGGGCGCCCTCTGGCGCGTGTATCAACTTGAGCGATATTCTTTATTGAAGAAGGAATAAGGTAGTGGCAAAAATCATGATCCTTTTAAAGAGGCAAGAACACCTCAGCCTGGAGGAATTCAAGAATTGGTGGCTGGGGCGGCACAAAGAGTTAGCCGCTCAGATGCCGAAACTGAGAAGAGCCTGCTTCAACCTGGTTCAGGGAGATGAAGATATTTTGTACGACGGTGTATCCGAGCTCTGGTTCGATTCCCTCGCTGATTTTGAATCCGCCTACCAATCGGAAATCGGCAGGAAGGTAGCAGCCGATTCAATGGCCCACGTCAGCAAGCGTGATCGGCTGATCGTCGAAGAGAATAACATCGTCGACGGTTAGGACGGGTGGTTGAGGCGGATGTTGCCGCCCTACTTTCTATAGAAGTATGCCGGGTACTCGACAGCATCCCACTCGGCCGGAAATTCCTCCTCGGACCACAAGAGGCTCCAATCCATCTTTTGGAGATCCAGCTTCGACAACTCATAGGCTGTCGAATCCGAGTCATCGTAATCGATGGTGTCCTCGAACCAGACCAAACCTTCCACTTCCGTCCAAGCCTTTTTTATCGTAATTGTACCTGTTCTTTCACCGGCATCCTCATAAGTTTTGTCGTACTGTCTGAAATTGCCCTGCACATCGATCACCCGCCTTGCCGGCGATTTTGACCGATCGTACTCCGTGTTTTTCCATTCGCCGCTGATCTTAACCATGAGGTCGTCTTTCGGATACGCTTTCTTCGATCCCGCACAGCCTGGAATCATCAGCACGGCGATCGCCACCAGGAACAGCCCCAGAATCAATCTGAATCGAGTCATTAGGTCCTCCTATACTCTTGATTATAAAACATGCAAAGCGGCGGCGCCAATTTATCAGGCATATATGAGCACCAGGTACCGGGGTGACTCTGACCCCTCCCGTGAGCCGAATACGACTCAATAGGGGAGCAGTCCGTGGCGCAGCTTGAGCTTCAGGATCCGTTCGACCCCTTCGTCGATCTGGGTCTCGGTGATCTCTCCGCGATGCAGGAGCCGGAGCATCTCCAGCTTCAGATCGACCAGGTCGTAGCTGCTGTGCACCAGGATCAGGTCCAGACCCGCCTGGATCATGAGCTTGAGGCTGTCTGAAACCGTGAAGTTTTCAGCCAAGGCGCCCATGGCCATTCCGTCGGAGACAATCACTCCCTCATAGCCGAAGCGCTCGCGGAGCAGGTCCCTGAGAATGAGCTTGGACAAGGTTGCCGGGTACTCCGGATCGATCCGGGGGTACAGCACGTGGGCGGTCATCAGCGCTTCGGCTCCGGCCTGAACGGCCATCCGGAAGGGCAGGAAATCCCTTTCGAGCAGCTGATCCTCGGGGATGTCGACCACGGGCAGACGGCCGTGAGAATCCACGGTGGAGCTACCGTGTCCAGGAAAATGCTTGATCACCGGAATGATCTCGGCCTGACGGGCGCCTTGCAGGTAAGCGATCCCGAGTTCTCCGACCTTCTCCGGATCGATCCCCATCGAGCGATCGCCGATGACCGTGGAGTCCGCCGCCGCGTACAGGTCCAGCACCGGTGCGAAGTTCATGTTGCAGCCCAGCTCGCGGATCTCCCGGCCAGTGATGTAGGCTGCGGCCGTAACGAAGCGGGGATCCTCGTACCGGCCCCAGTAGAAGGCCGGAGCAAGTTTGGTGGTTTCCCGGAATCGGAAGGCCGCTACCCTGCCCCCCTCCTGGTCGACGCAGACAAAAAACCCGACCGGGGGGTCGCCGGCCCGGGCAGAGCGCTGCAGCGAAGCTGTCAGTTGCCTCACCTGCTCGGTATCTTCGATATTCCACGGGTAGAGGATGACCCCCGCAGCTCCCTGACGAACCAGCTCGGCGGCCTGATCGCCGAGCTCCTTCCCCTCGATCCAGCAGATGAAACGCTGGCCGATCTTCTGGTACAGGGTCATTTCGCGCATGATCTTCCGAACCCGGCGGGTTTCGGTCTCGGCAGACATGCGCCGCCGCAGCACGGATGTGCGAAACAACTCCGGATTCGAGTCAACCCTGGCCGCGGTACTCCTGCAGGAGACCAGCGCGCCAATGGCGAGGATCGCAACCGCGGTGCTGCAAAGCCCGAGAAGGCGACGATGAATTGCCTCTTGCCCCGAGCGAATCATGATACCCAAGACTATCCCCTGCCCGGGTATCGGTCAACACTTACATCGGTGCGCGTCTTGATCTCCTCGTAGATCACACCCCGGAACAGAGCCTCCTCCCCCATTCCGACAAGGGACATGGCAACGACGCTTCGGCCCGGCACGTAGAGGACGCCCGCAGCCGGAGCGACTCGAGTCTCGCCGACATAGCCGGAACCAGTACTCCACACGGCGGAGCTCGTGTCCCCTTCAACCAGCAGGCGGTAGCCGGAAAGCAGGGCAGGTCCGGCCAGCGTGGGAATCCAGACGATCGGTCGGCTCAAGTTTTCGAGACGGAACTCACCGGTCAGCACCTGGCCGAAGGAATGAGAGGCGAATCCCCGCCGGTACGGATCCTCCGGCGGAACCCTGCTGCAGGAAATCATTCTCTCCGGCAGCAAACATCAACCCGAGCCCGGCGGCGGGGAGGGCCAGCTCGACCCCGCTGTACACCAAGGCTTTGGATGCGTTCAGCCCATAGAGAGGAAGGTGGGCGAGCAACTGGCTGGGGTAGATCACCCAAGGAATGAATCCCGAGCTGTCGGGCGCCGCGAGAGGCATGAAGTTGAGCAGATTACCCAGCGCCGGTGCCGCCAGCGACAGGCCGGGGTACTTCCAAAAATCTCCGGGTTGTAGAGGCTCCTGGTCCACCGGCGGAGTCAACGGCTGATCACGAAGATTGCCAGGTCGGCGTTGTAGTTGGGATCCTCGACAATCTCCGCTTGAGCTTCAGTGTCCAATGCCACCCTTCTGTGAACCCGAATATTCCGCTCTCTGCAGAGGTCCTCGAAATCGGCGATGGAGAAGAAACGCCGGTTCGGCGTGTTGTACCACTTGTAGCGCAGCACTCCCTTGCTCTCCGGGGCGCGGCCCTGCTGGTAGAGCATCTGCCTGAGCTTGCTGTAGGCGAAGTTCGGAAAGCTCACGATGCCCCTGCGCCCGATGCGCAGGATCTCCGCCAGCAGTCCCTCTACGTCCAGGACCGCTTGCAGCGTCCGCGAGAGCACCACACAGTCGTAGCTGCCGTCCAGAAACGGATCGAGGTGCCGATTCAGGTCCAGATGCAGCACATCCAGTCCGAGCCGGCTGCAGGAGACGATCGCCTCCTCATCCAGCTCTACACCGGTCAGTTTTTCGAAACCCCGTTGTTTCAAACGGTAGAGAAGCTCCCCGTGGCCGCAGCCCAGGTCCAGGACCCTCGAACCCGGAGGAATCAGGTCGATGATCCGGTCGTAGTCCAGCCGATCCGGCTGAAATATGCTGGCCGGATCCGTCGGCACCTGCTTTCTGCGTCCGGCCGAGGGCAGGGAGACGGCTTCGCTGCCGGCAGCTGCCCTCGGCACCCCCTCATCCGACCCGCCAACAGCTATTCCGTTGGTTGTGGCCAAAAACGAGCGGATCAGCTCGCCGTAGATCTCCAAATTGTGCTCTAGCAGGAACGAATCGTGCCCGTAAGGGCTTGGCACGTTGCAGTAGCTCACCCGCGTGCCGGAGCGGATCAGGGCTTCGGCCAGGAGTCGGGATTCCTCCGGCGGAAACAGCCAGTCGCTGGTGTAGCTGAGGATGAGCCAGCGTCCTTCGGTTCTGCCGATGGATTGAACCAGGGCTTCCCGGCTGTCCCCTAGGTCGAACAGATCCATGGCCAGGGTCAGGGTGATGTAGCTGTTGGCGTCGAATCGCTCCACGAAACGGTCGCCCTGGTGGCCGAGGTACGACCCTACGGAGAAGCGCTTCTCGAAGGCCGTGGATACCTCCCGCGGTCTGTGGCGATCGGATTCGAACTTCAGCTGCATCGACTCCGGGGACAGATAGGTGATGTGGCCGATCATCCGGGCGATGGCCAGCCCGATATCCGGACCCTGGGGCTGTCCGTAATACTGTCCGTCCTGGAAGCTCGGATCGTGGACAATAGCGTTGCGACCCACGATATCGAAGGCCAGGGACTGGCTGGTCAGCCGGGCTGCGGTGGCGATGGGGATAAACGCCCGGGAGGCCCGGGGATATCTCGCCGCCCAGCAGAGGACCATCTGCCCCCCCATGGAACCGCCGGTCACGGCCAGCAGCCGCTCTACGCCCAGGTGTTCCACCAGCTTCTTCTGCAGGCTAACCATGTCGCAGATCGTGATGTTGGGAAAGTCCCGGCCGTAGGGCTTTCCGGTGGCCGGATCGCTGCTGTTGGGACCGGTCGTGCCCCGGCAGCCGCCCAACACGTTCGGGCAGATCACGAAGTACTGCTCCGTATCGATCGGCCTGCCCGGACCCACGATCGTCTCCCACCAGCCCGGATCATCATCCTCCTCATGCCGGGCCACGTGGGAGTCCCCGCTCAGAGCATGGCAGATCATGACGGCGTTGTCGGCCCGGCGGGAAAGCTCCCCGTAGGTCTCATAGCAGACCGTGACCTCCTCCAACCTTCCCCCCAGCTGGAGATCCAGTCCTTGCGGAAAGCTCACAGTCCGTGCATAAGGGAGCGGCCTGGCCGCGCGGCTGCTGTCGCTGGAAGAGAGAAAACCGTTGCTCATTCCCATTGGCATAGCTGATATTGACTGAAAAAGTCAAGATAGTGGGGCGCCTCGTGTGGGCGCCTGGGCACCTCCATGCACCTACACCGTGCGCATAGTCTGTACGTCTGCCCTGTGCGTGCGCCCTGTGCTTGCGCCCTGTACGTCTGCTCTTTTCGCGCGCCTGGAAGTTTCGCCCGGAATTCGCACCCAGGCCTCAATCGGGGTCAGTTCTTGTGCTCTTTGCGTTCCTGGGCCGCTTTGATCAGATCGGCGAAGGTCGCCGTCTCCTTGGCTTTATCGCTGAACTGCTGAATCAGACGCCGGTCCAGGGCCTTCTGCTTCCCGGACGGCCGGCGGGACAGGGAATCCCCCTCCCCCCCGGTCTGCTCGTACCCGCAGGAGAGGGACTGACAGACCAGCATCTTCCGCCCCTTCTTGTCCGCCACCGGCATCATCATCTTTCCGCACACCGGACAGGGCTCGCTGCTCACGCTGCGGGGCTGGTAGGTGGCGGTCGAGCTTTTCACCAGCTCCACCAGCTCGGTGGCATTCTTGCGGATATCCCGGTTGAACTCATCGGCCTTTTCCTCCCCGCGGGCAATGCGGGCCAGGCGCTGCTCCCAACGGGCGGTCAGCTCCGGGGAGCGCAGATCCCCCGGAACCAGCTCCAGAAGCTCCAACCCGCGTGGCGTGGGAAAGAGGGTTCGACCCCGCCGCTCGATGTAGTAGTGGGACAGCAGTTTTTCGATGATTTCTGCCCGGGTTGCCGGGGTGCCGATGCCTCCCTGGGCGATGGATGCGCGCAGCTCCTTGTCCTCGATAAAGCGGCCGGCGTGCTCCATGGCGTCGAGCAGGGTGGCTTCGGTATAGCGCGGCGGGGGCTTGGTGAACCCCTGCTTGACCTCCGCGCCCACCACCTGCACCGTGTCCCCCTGGCGGTGGGCGGACAGCTCCTGCTCGGGAACTTCATCCTCCTCCTCGGCGGTATCGGAGACGCTCTGTTCGATTCTCCTCCAGCCCGGATCGATCACCTGGATACCCCTGGAGAGGAACTGCTCCCCCTCCGCCTCGGTGATCAGGGTGATGCTCTTGTAGCGGTAGGGAGGGGAAAGTACGGCCAGAAAGCGGGCCACGATCATCTCCCACAGCACCCGCTCATCCGCTCCCAGCCTCTTCGGATCGGCCCTCTGCTCGGTGGGCAGCAGGGCGTGGTGGTCGCTGACTTTGGCGTCATTGACGAAGCGGCTTCCCGGTTTGATCTCCCCGGCCAGCAGCTGCTGCACCGCGGCGCGGTAGCGGGAGGCGAGCACCGCCTGAAGTCGGTCTTTCAGGGTGGGCACGATGTCCTTGCTGATGTATCGGGAATCGGTCCTGGGGTAGCTCACCAGCTTGTGCCGCTCGTACAATCCCTGGAGGGTGCTCAGGGTCTTCTGAGCGCTGAAGCCCAGGCGGCTGTTGGCCTCCCGCTGCAGGGCGGTCAGATCATAGGCCAGGGGCGGTGGCTCGCTCTTGTCCTTGGCTTCGAATTTGACGATGCGTCCTGCTTTTCCCTGAACCTTGTCCACGATTTCCCTGGCTCGCTTCTCTTCTTTTATGCGCGTCACTCCTCCGGAGCTTCGCCACAGACCCGTGTAGGAACCGAAATCCGCGTGTACCTGCCAGTAGCTCTCCGGTTTGAAGTTGTTGATCTCCTGCTCCCGGGCCACGATAAGGGCCAGGGTCGGGGTCTGCACCCTGCCGGCGGACAACCGGGCATCGTACTTGCAGCTCAGGGCCCGGGAGATGTTCAGCCCGACGATCCAGTCCGCTTCGGAGCGGCACTCGGCGGCGTGAAACAGATTGTCGTAGTTCTTGCCGTCTTTAAGGGTGCGAAACCCCTCCCGAATCGCCGACTCGGTCTGGGAGCTGATCCACAGCCGCTGGTAGGGACCCTTCCAGCCGCCCAGGCGCATGATCCAGCGGGCCACCAGCTCTCCCTCCCGGCCGGCGTCGGTGGCGATGATCAGGTTGTTCACGTCTTTGCGGCGGAACAGAGACTGGATGGTGCGGAACTGGTGGGAAGTCCGGGGAATGACCCGATGCTTCATCCGCTCGGGCAGCATCGGCAGGTAGTGCAGGGACCACCTCTTGTAGCGCTCGTCATAGGCCTGGGGATCGGCCAGCTCCACCAGGTGCCCCATGGCCCAGGTCACGATGTGGGAATCCCCTTCGGAGTAGCCCTTGGCCTTGTTCCGGCAGCCCAGCACCTGGGCCAGCTCCCGGCCCACGCTCGGTTTTTCCGCCAGTACTATGGACTTCATCTCCCGTAGATCTTGGGCCAATATCCGAGATTTGTCAAAGTCCCACCATTGAAACCTCTCCTTAAAATGAGCATATTGTGACTACCCTCACAGCAGTCGGGCGGGTCGCCACCGCGCAACGACGCTGGAGGGCGACGGTGCGGGAGGGCGCGCAGGAGGTACGTATGCCGCGAGAACTGATCGAGAGATTGTGGAGCCGGGGCAAGGAGTTTCTCGGCGTGGAGTATCCGGTCTTGGGCGGGGCCATGACCTGGATCTCGGAATCGACCCTGGTTTCCGCCATCTCCAATGCCGGAGCCTTCGGGGTTTTGGCCGGCGGAAACATGCCGCCGGTGATGCTGAAGGATGAGATCAAGAAGACCCGGGACAAGACGGACAAACCCTTCGGTATAAACCTGATCACCATAGCACCCAACTTCGCCAAGCACCTGGAACACGTCCTGAAGATCGAGTTCCCCTTCGTGATCCTGGCCGGCGGCCTTCCGCCGCGGGAGGCGATCAACCGCATCAGGGAGACCAAGAGTAAGCTGCTCTGCTTCGCCCCCACCGTGGGGATCGCCCGGCAGCTGGTCAAGGGCGGGGTGGACGCCCTGATCATCGAGGGGCACGAGGCCGGCGGTCACATCGGCCCGGTCTCCACCGCTGTGCTGGCCGAACAGATTCTCCCCCGTGTTGAGGCCGTGCCCGTGTTCGTGGCCGGGGGAATCGGCAGCGGGGTGATGATGGTCCACTACCTGATGATGGGCGCTTCGGGGGTGCAGCTGGGAACCAAGTTCGCCGTGGCCGAGGAATCCGTGGCTCACAAAAACTTCAAGCGGGCCCTGCTGCGGGCGGCGGCCAAGGATGCGGTGCCCACCGCTCAGTTCGATCCCCGTATGCCGGTGATCCCGGTCCGGGCTCTGACCAACGAGGGGACCCGGGACTTCAACACCCTGCAGCTCGGTCTGGTGGCCCAGCTGGAGCGGGAGTCCATTACGGCCAGGGAGGCGGGACTGAAACTCGAGGAGTTCTGGATCGGCGGCCTGCGCAAGGCGGCGATCGACGGGGATGTGAAGGCGGGCTCGCTGATGGCCGGTCAGAGCGTCGGCTTGGTGAAGGAGATACTGCCGGTTAGAGAGATACTGGATCGGCTGATCGAGGAAGGAGTGGAAGAGGCGGAGAAGATCCTCGAGCGGCTGGGACGCTAGAACATTCTGCCGAAGACGAGCATCACATGAGGCACCAGGGGAAACCGGATATCGTACAGATCGCCCTCCAAGATCTCCTGCAGCCAGGCCGCCCCGATTTCCAGCCCCAATCTCCAGCCGTCATTGTTTCCGAGCAGCCAGTTGTAGCCGAGACCGGCCCGGGGCTTCAGAATCCCCTGATTGAGGGTAAAGGAGCTCAGCCGCCAGAGGGAGAGGAAACTGACGCCCGTGAAGGCAAAAAGACTGCGGTCCATACCGCCGAAGTAATAACGCAGATTGAGACCGGGTTCCAGGGTGCCGACCCAATCGCCGCTCATTTTCAAAACGAGAAGGCGGGTCTCCAGGCTCAATCCGACCGCTCCCTGCAAAAATTCGAGCTCAACTCCAAAGGGGGCGACCAGGGAGCCGCCCGCCTGAAGCGAAAGGGCTCCCTTGGGTCGGTCCCCCTCCTCCGTCCAGACGATTCCAACAATGAGGATTACCATCAGCAGCACAAGAACGCTCCGTTTCATGTTCACTCCGCTTCGCCAGTGTCCGCGATATCATTCCTGCAGTCAATAGCAGGGCATCGAACCCGAATCGATCCAACGAATTTTTGCCCTGTTTCCCCTCCGTCTGCTGGGAGAAATCGGAATTTCGTGCTATACTAATAACAAAGTGGGCTTGGATGCTCAACAGACTATCTAAAAATCAGAGGAGGAAAACTATGAGCAAAACGGCTAAGTTTCTGATCGTCAGTCTTCTGCTCTTGGTTCTGGTAGGAGCAGGTGCTTTCGCCAAACAGGACGTTGAGAAACACACCGTGCACGTCGGCATCAACCCGTTCAGCTGGATCTACGGTGCGTACAAGGTCGAGGTGGGCATGCCTCTCACCGGCTTTGTTGAGCTGGCCGCCCAATTCGACTACGTGGACGGCGAGGCGCAGAGAAAAATTTTCGGTTTGGACACGGACTCCTATTCCAAACGGCTGACCGGGGGGCTGGTCGTGCACCTGTTCCCCTCCCAGATGGCCACGGGATTCTTCATCAGCGGCCGCCTGATGTTCCTGAACTTCAGATACGTCGACACGGCTACATCAACGGACGATACCTACCAAGACATGACCGCAGGCATTGACATCGGCTGGCGCTATCTCTGGGAGTTCGAAGGCGGTTGGGGTATGTTCCTGCAGTTCTACGGCGGGATCGAACGCTTCTTCTTCAACGGAGACATAGCGGACGATTTTGGACTGCCCATCTTACCGGTGACCGGATTCCACATCGGATTCCACATGTAGTCCGCTTCACCAGCATAAAACCGGCCGTTCGGTGTCGTTCATCGGGCGGCCTTTTTTTTGGTATTCCGCGGGGTGACAGAAGGTCCTCCTTCGGGTGTTACAGAAGGTGAAAAGCAAACATCGAGGAGGAAAAACAGATGAACAGGAAGCTTGCGGTTCTGCTTGCCCTCTTCATCGCCCTGGCGGGCGTGAACGGATTTACCGACGGCGCCGGCGGTATGTACTACGGCCTTCAGACATCGGAGTACCCATTTCTGAAGGATTATCCGGTTCGCAACAACTCGCTTGGCCTGGCCTACTACGGGGGCTACGGCTACGGGGTGCACGGTCACACCATCACCGGCGGCTTCGGCTTCGCCATCACCGACACCGATGGAGACAGCGGAATCGCCGGGGGGTTCGGCGGGGTGATCAACGGCGTACGCTTCATCGATTGGCCGGTAACTGTTTCCCTGATCAGCTGGACCGCCGTAGGGGGGATCTCCACGGGAAACCAGGAAAACGGTGACGGGGATGACGGATTCTTCGCCTTCATGGAGGAGATCACCCTGGAGCTGGGCATCCCAATCAACCGGTGGTTCATGCCCTCCCTGTACGCAGGCTACCAGATCGCCGGGAATCTGGCCCCCGGAACGCCCTTCGAGGATTTCCTGGTCTACACCCCGGTGGTCGGCATGCGGGTCGCCTGGGGAAAGTTCTATTGATCGAAGGCGGGTGCGTGCCGGGTCTACGACGGGCCGGGGCGTTGCCCGCTACCCAGCAGTCTGTCTTCGATTTCCCGGTACAGCCGCTGCGTAGCCGGCGTGGGCACGCCGAGCTCCCGTCCCAGGCGCAAGATCGTTCCCCCGAACAGATCCCCCTCATTGCGCGCGCTTTTTTCCACATCCCTCTGATACGAGGTCTTGGTCTCGAAGGGAAAGTTCTCGGCCTTATTGAGGGAACTCTCGATGATCCCCTCACCCAGGGCGACTCCCCGTTTCGCAGCAACCGCCTCGATCTCCTCCATGATCCTCCGGACAAGCCCGTGCAGCTCCGTATCCTGCAGCACGGCTCCGAAGGGCTTGTCGGCCCAAGCTGTAACCAGGCCGAAAGAGGCGATAAACAGGTATTTCTCCCAGATGGCTGGATAGGCATCTTCCTCATAATCCACAGATACGCCCGCCTGCTCAAAAAGATGCACCACGCGGGAGGGGTCGTATTCGCTACGGTCCGGATCACGGCCGCAGATCAAAAGGCCGGCCATGCCCTTTTGGGTCACTACTCCCGGCCGATCGATGCTCGCACTCACATAGACGCAGGCTGGAAGAACGACCCCGGATTTCACGTGGCGGCGGATCCGCTCACGGATGTCGACGCCGTTGAGCAGGGGCATAACCACTGCAGCTTCGCTGACCAGAGGAGCCAGCCGGCGACTCACCTCATCCAGATCGTAGCCTTTGACGCAGACCAGGCATAGATCCGGCGCCTCCGGCTGTTCGATCGCATCTGTTGCTCGATCGGGCCGGCAGACCAGCCCGCTTTGCCGGGCGGTATTGAGAACCAGACCGTTTTCTCGAATCGCCCGGAGGTGATCGCCCCGGGCTACGAAGGTGGTGGTGACGGTTTTCCTCCGGTCCTCCTTGCCCTCGGATTCCCGATAGTGTCTCGCCAATAGTCCTCCGAAGTACCCGCCGACTCCGCCCAAACCCACAACAAGGACCTTCCAAACCCGGGCTCCGACTGCATCATCGTTCATGGATTCAAACTCCTCTCTCTGTAGCCGCATATTGTATAAGTCCAAATACTACCTGCACCTTCGATGTTTTTGAACCCGGCTTCTCTCAGTATGCCGATCAGCTTTTGGAACCGCAGGGACGTACGAATTGGAAGGACTTTTCCCCAATTGCTTTCAGCACCTCCTTCGAATGAACAACCACGATGTCGGGTCACTCAGAAAGAACAGGGGCTGCCTCTGCAGCGCCCAACGCCAGGTTTGACCTTGGCATTTGAATTGTGGATATTAGCCCCATATACCACACAACGGCAATACGTTGCGGAGGCGATAAATGGCGAAAATCGTAATCGTCGGCGGGGTGGCCGGAGGCGCGAGCACAGCTGCTCGGCTGCGCCGGAGGGACGAGCTGGCGGAAATCATTCTCTTCGAGCGAGGGGAGTACATCTCCTACGCCAACTGCGGCCTTCCCTACTACATCGGCAATGTGATCACGGACCGGGACCGCCTGTTCGTTCAGACCCCGGAGGGCTTTGCCGCCCGTTTCAAGATCGACGTGCGGATCCGCTCGGAGGTAACCGGAATCGACCGCAAGGCAAAGCGGGTGACCGTGATCGACCTGAAATCGAACAAAACCTACGAGGAGAGCTACGACAAGCTGGTGCTCTCCCCGGGGGCCGAACCCGTCAAACCACCGATCCCGGGAATCGATCTGGATGGGATCTTCACGGTGCGCAATGTCCCGGACACGGACCGGATCAAGGAGTACATCAAACGGAACAAGGTGCGGCGGGCGCTGATCATCGGAGCGGGTTTCATCGGGCTGGAGATGGCGGAGAATCTCCATCGCCGGGGCATCCTGGTCACGATCGTGGAGATGGCCGAGCAGGTCATGACGCCCCTGGATTTCGAGATGGCGGCGGAGGTTCACCAGCATTTGAAAGCCAAGAACGTGGAGTTCTACCTGAAGGAGGCGGTTACGGCCTTCGAGTCGAGGCTCGGACGGCTGGTGGCCCGGCTGTCCGGCGGCAAGGAGCTGCAGGTCGGTCTGGTGATACTGGGCGTTGGCGTGCGTCCCGACAGCGCATTGGCCCGGGAGGCAGGCCTGGAGATCGGCGGGCGGGGCGGGATAAAGGTCGACGAGTTCCTGCAGACGTCGGATCCCGACGTGTACGCCCTGGGAGATGCGATCGAGTTCCCCCACCCCGTGCTGGGCAAACCAATGAGCGTCTATCTGGCAGGACCGGCCAACAAGCAGGGACGGATCGTGGCGGACAACATCGTTCTGGGAAACAAGCGGCGCTACCGGGGGTCGATAGCCACGGCCATCGCCAAGGTCTTCGATCTGACCGTGGCCGCCACGGGGTTGTCGGAGAAAGCCCTGCGCGCCGAAGGCATCCCCTTCGTCTGCTCGATCACCCACTCCGCCTCCCATGCCGGCTACTACCCGGATGCCCAGCCCACCAGTTTGAAAATCGTCTTCAGTCCCGAGGACGGCCGGCTCTTCGGAGCCCAGATCGTGGGCTATAAAGGAGTGGACAAACGGGTGGATATGATCGCCTCGGTTCTCAAGCAGGGAGGCACGGTCTACGATCTGCAGGAGATCGAGCATGCCTATGCCCCTCCCTTCTCTTCAGCCAAGGACCCGGTGAACATCGCCGGCTTCGTGGCGGAGAACATCATCGGCGGTCTGGTGAAGATCGTGCACTGGCACGAGCTGAACGAGGAGGAGCTTTCCCGCTCTTTCATCCTAGATGTCCGGGAAGTGGAGGAGTACAAGCTCGGCAAGATCGAGGGAGCCGAAAACATTCCCCTCAACTCCCTGCGGGATCGCCTCAAGGAGCTTCCCCGTGACAGGCGGATCATCGTCTACTGCGCCGTGGGCCTGCGGGCCTATCTGGCCTGCAGGATCCTGAGCCAGAACGGATTCTCCGAGGTCTACAATCTCTCCGGCGGCTACAAGACCTATGAGTTCGTTACGGAAAAACAGGCCAACGAGGATATCTTTCAGGGCGACGTGATCGGAAAGGATAACAACATCTACCAGACAGCCGTCGAAGAGGCCTGAGACGGGCGCTGTCTGCAGGCTAACGTTCAGAACGTCAGCAAGAGACGGAAGGTACATTTTCCGTTCTCGACAGCCGGGCACCCCCCTGATATAGTGTCAGAAATCCGGAGGTGTACCGATGAATTTCTCCTGGTCTATCTTCCTCGATTTAGGCTTGATCTGCGCCGCCCTGCTGATCGCCACCTTTATCCGTTCCAAAGTCCGCTTCTTTCAAAAATTCCTTATTCCCAACGCCCTGATCGCAGGCTTCATCCTCCTGCCCTTCTACAACTATGCCGCTCCCAGGCTGGGCATGGGCAACGAGGGGCTGGAGAACCTGGTGTTCCATCTGCTGAACCTCTCCTTCGTGGCCATGAGCCTGCGGGGAATGGGCACGAAGGGGGCGGGCAGGAGGATCTTTTCCTCCGCGGTTATCATTATCATCCAGTACACCCTGCAGGTGATCGTGGGCTTCGGCCTGACCCTCCTCTTCATCTACACCTTCCTGCCGAAGCTGTTTCCCAGCTTCGGTCTCCTGATGCCCCTTGGCTACGGACTGGGACCGGGACAGGCCTTCGCCATCGGCAAGGGCTGGGAGGTTTTCGGTTTCGAGGGCGGTGGGAATCTCGGCCTGGTGTTCGCCGCGCTAGGCTACCTGTGGGCCTGCTTCCTGGGAATCGCCCTGATCACCATCGGCCGCAGGCAGGGGTGGATGGATCCGCAGCTGGCCGGGTTGATCGATCAGCGCCGGTTGCGCACCGGAATCCTTCCTTTAAAAGAAAACAGACCCGTGGGAAGTCTGCTGACCACCGAAACCGAGGCCATCGACACCCTTTCCTTCAACCTCGCTCTGGTTCTGGGCGTGTACCTGCTGGCCTACCTGTTTCTGCAGCTGCTGACTTTCCTGCTGTCCTTCGCCGGTGATATGGGGACGCAGCTGGCCAACAACCTCTGGGGTATCGCCTTCATCTTTGCCGCGGTCATCGCTATGTTCGTCAAGCGGATCTTCCGGGCTTTCAACATCGATCACGCCGTGGACAACGGTACGCTGACCCGCCTGGCCGGCGGCTGCATCGACATCATGGTCACCGCCGCCATCGCGGCCATCACCATCGTGCTGCTGACCCGTTTTTGGATCCCGATCCTGGTGATCGCGATTGTGGGCGCCGTTGTCAGCACCATCACCATTTTCTGGACCGTGTCCCGGCTGTTCACGGACAACCGCTTCACGCGGGCCATCATGTTCTACGGCAACCTCACCGGGACCCTGTCCACGGGACTGGCCCTGCTGCGGGTCGTGGAT
>Ga0315551_10001719_pt1 | contig 16524 bp, 13 predicted proteins | sample SalMarSW160290MG_FD_203678 | JGI IMG/M metagenome (GOLD analysis project Ga0315551, IMG submission 203678) | Salt marsh sediment microbial communities from the Plum Island Ecosystem LTER, Massachusetts, United States - Salt Marsh Sediment SW1602-90 ... | reverse complement strand
TCAACATTCAAATACTTGACCGGCTCACCACCGACCACATTACCAAGGTAGGCCACCGTGAAAGTACGACCATACGGGCTGCTCGGCCGAGGGTCATGCACCAGGCAAACGTACTCGTCCAGGTCCAGGGTTACATATTTTTTGGCAAATTCCTGCGGAGTCAGCACACCATCGCGGTGAAACTTGTTATCCTTGTCGCGCCACTGCCAATCAAAACGCTTTGGGGGCGTGCCCATGTGGATGCTCAGAATTCGGTAAACAGCCGTAAGGATTTCCTGCTTAGCCTTTCGTAACTTCTTAACACCGGCACCTTTCAAATGCATATCGCGCAGAATCTTGGCACCCTCGCGGAGTTTGGCCTTAAGGGCCTTGTTCATCAAACGGCTGTTTGAAGAACTTTCGCTCTCAGGCATAGCCATCTTGGGCACCAAGCCATGCTTTCTGACAAGGCTGACGAACATGTTCCACTGTCCGCCGTCGCTGACAACATTGGCCAGCAAAAAGTCTACGGTTCGGTCGCCGTCGGGACGATTTGCCGTGTCGATGATTGACTCCAGGAAGTAGTTGGCACGCTCGATTTTGTCCCAGAAAAAGATATAGCTCTGGCTGAACTCAAATTCCTCAAGGTTCATCTTTTTCATTGCACCGACACGCAGAAGGTTCGTCCCGGCAAATATCCAGCAGCGGCCTGATTTCTTCTGATTGGTCACAGCCCAGTCGTCGAGCCTGCAGGAGAAGGAATCATCAATACCGGTAACGACTGACCGGTTAAGCACGAGCTTGTCAACAGTCGTAACAGTCACCGCGTTCTGCATCTGCCGGTACTGAGGCTCGCTGTCGAACGCATTCTGCATAAGCTTGATGTGTTTCGGCTGGAGGTTTTCGGCCGTTCCACCCGGTGCAAACTTCTCAATGACGAACGCGGTGCCTTTATCTTGGGAAGTGTCCGCTTTGCATACAGACAATAATATAATAACGACAATTAATGCTCCTGAAATCGACCTTAAATAATTCATAGGTTCCTCCTTTCCGCAGTCATCATGCGAACAATATTTTAACAGCAATTTTTTAGTAACGGTTACTTGTTGACATTTTAACAATCGAATTCAGAAGTTTCGTTCGACGAAGCCGGTATCAATTTTGTTTTTGACAAAAAGGTTATGGGAGAGGATGTCCAGACAGGCTGGTATTGTGGTTTTGATTGGCTCAATAACAAATTCCCGCAGAGCCCTCTTCATCGTGGCAATGGCCTCAGTCCGCGTTCTTTGATGAACGATAACCTTACTAATCATTGAATCGTAACTTGGTGAAACCGTCCAGCCCTGATGAACATGCGTGTCGACCCTGACGCCGGGACCGCCAGGCAGAATTAACCTGGTAATCGTACCCGGCGAAGGTGCGAAATTATTTTCGGGGTCTTCGGCGTTGACCCGGCATTCAATCGCAACGCCACGATGTTTGATATCTTTTTGACGAAACTTAATTAAATGACCGCTGGCGATTTTTAGCTGCCACTTGATCAAATCATGGCCGGTAACCATTTCGGTAACCGGATGCTCGACCTGAATTCGAGTATTTGCCTCAATAAAGTAAAACTTCTTATCCTTGTCCAAAAGAAACTCAATCGTTGCGGCATTAACGTATTTTGCCTCCCTTATAATTCTCAACGCAGCCTTGCACAGTTCTTCCCTGTCACGTTCATCCAATACCGGACAAGGGGACTCTTCAATCATTTTTTGGTGCCTTCGCTGAATGGTGCAGTCCCTTTCATAAAAGTGCAATGCGTTGCCCTCTTTATCCGCTATCACCTGCACCTCTACATGGCGGGGCTCAACTATACACTTTTCCAGATAGAGTCTCGAATCACCGAAAGCCGCGTCTGCTTCGGCACGAGCTGCCCCGAAAGCGGCACGAAAGCTGATATCATTATGAGCAACTCTCATACCCCGTCCGCCGCCGCCGGCAGCGGCTTTTATCATTATGGGATAGCCCATCTTGTTCGCGAGTTTCAATGCCTCAGACTCTTCTTCTATAGCGCCATCGGAGCCGGGAACAACATGCACCCGCGCTTCCTGTGCCAGTTTCCGGGCCTGTATCTTGTCACCAAGCAGTCGCATGGCCTCAACAGGTGGGCCGATAAAAACTATGCCGCAATCCTGGCATATCTGAGCAAAGTTGACATTCTCCGCCAGGAAACCATAACCCGGATGAATTGCCTCAACATCTGCAATTTCAGCAGCACTTATGATACGCGGAATGTTAAGATAACTTCCGGCCGAATCAGCCGGACCTATACAAATCGCTTCATCGGCAAGCTGCAAATACGGAGCATCTTTATCTGCCTCGGAATAAACCACAACCGCTTCAATATCAAGCTCATGACAAGCCCGGATAATACGCAGCGCTATTTCACCACGGTTTGCTATAAGGATTCTTGAAAACATAAGTTCGTCTTTCGTCTCTCAGGAACCGCAACACAGACAACAAATCAGTCCGGCCTGAGCCTGAAAAGCACCTGGCCATATTCGACGGCCTGGCCGTTGGTCACCAGTATCTCAGCAATCGTTCCGCCGTTTTCGGTCTTTATTTCGTTCATTACTTTCATCGCCTCGATTATACAAACAACCGCCTGCGCCTCAACATACGAACCGACTTCGACATAAGGACCCGAATCAGGGCTTGGGGTTGCATAGAAAGTCCCGACAAGAGGCGATTTTATCTCTACTAAATTTTCTTTTACCTGTGGCTCCGAAACGGAGAGCAGCTCCGGCGGCACTGAGGTTTGCCCCGCATTGGTACCAGCAGACGCATTTGAAATGTCACGGCCCGCTGTCGGAACAACAGCCCCGCTCATGCCTACAGCAGGCTGAGGCTGGCTGCGCTTTAGAAAAATCTTGTCATCACCATGGCTTATTTCAACTTCGACCAGCTCATTTCGCTTCATTATTTCAATGAGCTCTTTTATTTTCTGCAAATCGCTGTCTTTATTCTCCGCCATTGCTGCGCCCTTTCTTGATTAATTCATATCTCGTATTCCGAACAATATACGCTTCACGTTTCACGAGATACGTTTTAAGTATACCTGCAAAAGGTCGCTTTGCAACCAATTTCTGGGTACTATATTTTGCAATCCGGCTGCAAAATTTTGCACCAATTTTACTACAAAATCCAAACCTGCCAACAGAGTAATGATATTCCTCGAATGTGAGGCCCTCAATCGCAGCTAATATCATTACAACAGAGAATAATCCTGTTAAGTGGCCATAGGCTGGATACTGTTCAGCAGGGGCTCAGCGACGCAATGCTCTATCAATATGGAGGATTGGCGAAAAACGTCTTGGGGATTCAATAGAAAAATCTAAAGCCGGCAAAAAATTCAGGACAGTTTCCTTCGGCCGGAAGGATGCCTGGCGTTCACGCATACAAACCAAATACTAAATTACTTCAAGACCGACCATCGTAACATCATCGATTTCCACTGGGTCTATTTGTTGACTCTGCGTAATCGCTCTAAATTTATCCCTCATCTCAACAACCGGCAAATCGATAATCTCAAGGAATTTTTCGTTGAAATGAAAGCCGGTATCGTCGTTAAAACTACCGATAAACGGTTCCGCTCCGTCCGAATACAATAAGAACTTATCGCCGGGCTGAAGTTGTATCATCCTCTGCGGATAATCTGATTGCCCAAAAACTCCGAGCAGTGAACCTTGTATTTCCAATCGCTCAGGTTCCTCTCCAGGCCTAATCAGAATAGGGTACGGATGTCCCGCACGTGTAAAGGTAAGCTGCAGTGTTTTTGTATCCAGCAGGCAATAGCAGCAGGTTGCAAACTGGTAACCGGACAGTTTCTGCGCAGTCATCCTCACATTAAGATTCTTCATAACTTCCGACGGAGAAAATATACGGTAATTATTCTCGACAGACTCACGCAGTACCATAGCCTGCTTTAGAAAGATTGTCAAAAGTGCAGCAGGCATCCCGTGACCGATAACATCGGCCACATAAAAGGTGATGTGCTGTTCGTCAAGACGCATGACATCATAAATATCACCTGAGACCCATTCAGCCGGCAAAAAAAGCGGCGCCCATCGCATTCTCTCGGTATCAGGCAATTCAGTCCTAAGAAAATCCTGCTGAACAAGACCGGCTAAACGAAGCTGTTCCGTCAGGTTGTCCACCATGGCTCCTGTCATACTAAGCTGCTGTGCAAGTTTATTCTTGTAAATTGTCTGCATCTGCTTTGGTGGAAGCGCAGGCTTTACAGCCATCCCTGTACTCTTTTTGCGGTAGGCGAGATTAAGACTGACTCTAACCCACAGGTCATCTATGGAAACCGCCTCTGTTGAGCCGCCCATAGAGAAGCTGGTCTTTGAGGGCGATAAGGAAAAACTCTTCACGGGCATATCCATCCGCTCAGTGAGCAAAACCACGCCGATATTTTCCATCTCCAGAGATTCGATTATCCGAGCCAATTTCTGCTGCTGCATAGAGTTAGAGTCTTCCGTATCGATAACCACGGTTCCAATCGTGTTGAGTTGATTGCGTATCTGGGGAAACTTATCTACTGGAAGAACGCGGGAAGAAAGCTTCCTCTGCCTCAAAAGCCGCTTTATTTCAGTTGGCATCTGATTCTTATTCGTCAGGAACAGAACATCTGTAAAGCGTTTCGGCAATTCAATAGTACTTAGCAGCTCCGTCTTTTCCATTTCATTACCCTTTACAATTATTTATGGGACTAAACTCATACCGTTATGGTAAAAGCTGGCATAGATAGTTTCGACCAGTTAGCAGAGGTACTTTGTTTTTTTTCGGTTTTTTTCTCCTCTACAAAGATGTGTGGCCTTTGCTCCGCCTACGAAAACACACTGGCCCCGTTGGAAATCCGCCCTCCGGCGACTTAGTTCATAAGTTCATCTCATATAATATGGGGTAACTTCTAACGGGGCTGGCACGGATTATAGGCCTATCTGGCTGCAAGTTCTACATATATGAAATTACACTTAAGGTATTTCAGGCAAACCCCCGCTGCTTATTATTTGATTCGAAGCCGCTCTTAGCCGGCAAAGATTGCCGAGCCGATCCGGAGAATGGTTGCGCCCTCTTCAACTGCGACTTCATAGTCCGAACTCATACCCATACTTAACTCAGTAAATTGTCGGCCGACAATCTTCTCGCCGCGAAGCTCAACAAACAGCTCTCTCGACCGAACAAAACAAGCCCGAATTACATCTTTATTATGTGTCAACGGTGCCATTGTCATCAGCCCAATCAATTTGAGATTCGGCAGAGTCTCTATCTGCTCAGCCAGATGCGTTGTCGCCCCTGCCGGAACGCCATATTTTTGAGGCTCGTTAGAAGTGTTTACCTGCATGAGTATTTCAGGGCATAAGTTTAATTTTGCCGCTGAAGAGTTTATCTCTTCTGCCAACCTAAGGGTATCAACCGAATGTATCAGAGAAGCTATCGGTAAGACCTGGCGTACCTTATTACGCTGCAGATGACCGACCATATGCCAATTGACTTTTTTCGGCAGAGCCGAGTCGCTGTTTCCTCTCTCCAAAAATTCATCTATTTGAGCGGAAACTTTCTTTAATTGCTGTACGCGGTTCTCTCCAAGGTTGACAAAGCCCAGACGAATAACTTCTTTTATGGCATCAATGGTGGCGGATTTTGTTACTACGACAAGCTTTACCTCACTGACTTCTCTGCCGACACGCGCACAGGCAGAGCTAATGGTGTCTTTTACACATCTGATTCTTTCAGAAATTTTTGTCATATAAAGGTTTGTCAGGAACTCGAAATATAAAAAATTCTATCCACCCAAAAAAAAAGCAAATTTAAAATATCATTTTATCACCATCTTTGCTATTAAAAAGTCCCGATAAATCAGAACTTCTAAACCTACCCGCCCATAATCTACTCAAATACGTGTAAATATTCAAGCGCTTCATATTATGATTTCCGCTCGGATAGTATGATGTGGCAAAAAAATAAAAAAACAGGCATTTTTGACTTGCATTTTATCGTCTAAATTTGTATAGTGACTATATTAAAAAGTGTTTTTAGGGGGATAAACGCCTCCAAACAAGTGTTTTAATTTTTTTTTATTTGACAATCTTATATAAAGGCGTTAGCTTCTGCCTTTCAATCTATGACATTAGGCTGCCTCAGGCAGCTTAAGAGCCTCGGCGAGGCAGTGTGGCACACCGGTTTCCCCCCCAGCCGGTTCCACCACCTCGCCTTTTTTATGCTTACAGTCTCAAACAAACTTTTTATCAGCCAAATTCCTATCTGCTCAGGACTCTTCATTTATCCAGCTCCTTCGGCGTACTAAAATAACTTCCAAAAGCAACGAACAAAAGGGCAGAAATAAAGCCAAGTATGCTGCCGTAAATAAAAGTCGCACTCGCAGCAATGTTCTGCCACAGCAATCCAGCTATAAGGCCTGCCGGCAAGGCCATCAAACCTATGGCGGTGTGAAATGTCCCCAAAGCTGTAGCTTTTCCCTGTTGAGAGGATAAATCAGACACAAAGGCACGTTGATTGCCGTCAACCGCTGCATAGGTTATACCGTAAAGGGCAAATAAGACTATAAAGGCGGACAATGATGTCAGAAATGCAAAACCAAGCGAGGTCAATGAAAACAGCAAATAACCAAGAATAATAACCTTTTCTCTTCCGATTTTGTCCGAGAGAACACCAAGAGGAATAGCAAAGGCGGCATAGAAAATGTTAAAAAGAACATATAAGAGGATTGGCACTGCGATTGATAATTTGGCTGTAAAGAACTGCTGCGCCCTAATAATAAAAAACATATAACTGAAATTCCCCAATGCAAATATGCCGGAAATCAGGACAAATAACTTAAGAGATTTAGGAAGATTTTTCAGGCCTATCTTCAGCGTTATGTCTCGTGGTTCTGTTTTTCCTTCTTTTACAAAACGCAGCGGAATTAAAGAAGCAAATGCGACAACTCCAGCAATGAGTATAATCAACTTGAAACTAAAGCCGAAAAACCAGAATAAGAGAAAAACAGCAATCGAGCCCAGAATCGCCCCGGAAGTATCCAAGGCCCTGTGAATTCCGAATCCTTTCCCTCTCTGTTTTGTCATAGAATCTGCGATAATTGCATCTCTTGCGGCGGTTCTCAAACCCTTGCCTATCCTCTCAGCAGCAGCGAGAATCACAGCATGTGGCCACGCCTTAGACAATGCCAGCAATAACTTAAAAAACGCCGAAGTCAGGTATCCTGATGAAACAAATATCTTCCTTCTGCCCGTCCTATCAGACCAGTAACCAGCCAACACCTTCAAAATACTGGATATGCTGTCTCTAAATCCCCCGACTAATCCAACGGCCAACCCCGCACCACCCAAGGCCGTGATAAACATCGGCAAAATCGGCATTATCATTTCACTGCTTAAATCGTTCAAAAAGCTGACAATGCCCAATAGAAATACATTAGCGCTAATTCCTTGCAGATATTTATTTTTCATAGGAACATTCTGTAGGGGCAACCCCCTGTGGTTGCCCTAAAGGATCGGCACAGGGGCCTACCCCCTACGTTTTTTATTCTCCGCGGATTTGGACTATCGCCCTTCTGCTGCGGGGGCCGTCAAATTCACAGAAAAAAATGCCCTGCCAGGTGCCGAGAACAAGGGACTTGTCCTTTATCGGGATTTGCCTGCTGCAACCGATAATAGAGCTTTTGCAGTGCGCATCGGAATTGCCCTCGGAATGGCGATAGCCCGGACGATGATGAGGCACCAATTCCTCAAGGGTCAAAAGTATATCATGTGGAACGGACGGGTCGGCATTTTCATTGATGGTAATCGCTGCTGTCGTATGAGGACAATAGACTGTTACATCGCCATTAACAATACCCGACTGTGCGAGAAGTGAGCTGACCTGGCTGGTAATATCAATCATCTGGCAGCGCTGCCTGCTGCTTACGCGAAAATCTTTTTCAACAATTTTCATCATTGTTACCTCTTACCCCGTTAGAAACTTCATTTATGCACCCCCTGTAGAAACTTTCTTTATTGAGTTTCTAACGGGGCTTACATCTGTTCGACAACTTCGATACCTAAAAGCTCACTCAAACCGTGTTTGATAATCTTCGCTGTCAAATCACAAAGCAGCAGTCTGGTCGGCCTTTTATCCTGCGGTGCGTCCAGGACCGGACAATTCGTATAAAACACACTGAATTTCTGTGCCAATTCATACAGATAAGTTGTCAGGTAATTCGGCCTGTAGTCAGAAACAGCAGCCTCTATCGCTTCTCCATAACGAACCAGGTATTTTGCCAAATCCAGTTCCGCCGGCTCAGTCAAATTTAACTTCTCTAATTTTGCACGCTCGCGATTAACATCCACACCCTTGTCGGGGGCTTTTCTTATGATTGATTTTATCCGGGCGTAGGCATATTGCATATACGGAGCCGTATTCCCGTCCATCGCCAACATCTTATCGAAACTAAAAATATAGTCACTCGTTCGGTTATTGGAGTAGTCCGCATACTTGACGGCCCCAATTCCAACGGCTTGTGCAATCTCTGCTTTTCTCTCTTCGCCAAGCTCGGGATTTTTTTCTTCGACAACAGCCCTTGCCCGCTCCACAGCTTCATCGAGCAGCTCTTTTAGCTTTACATTTTCGCCGGAGCGTGTTTTCAACGGCGTCCCATCATCACCTAAAACGCTGCCGAACATCACATGCGAAAGCTCAACATCGTCACCAACCCAACCGGCCATCCTCGCAACTGCAAAGAGCATCTCAAAATGCAACTTCTGCCGCGAATCGGTTACATAGGCTATTTTGTCCGCCTTCAGCTCATTTATCCGATATCGAATGGCCGCCAAATCCGTTGTCGCATAAAGATACGCCCCGTCACTTTTCTGGATAATAAATGGCAGCGCCTGCCCTTCCTTATTCTTAAACCCCTCCGGAAAAACACATACCGCACCTTCAGATTCTTCTGCAACACCCTCGTGTTTTAGATCTTTTACTATATCCGGGAGCATGTCATTGTAAAAACTTTCGCCACGAACATCATTTCTCGTAAGAGTTACATTCAGCAGATCATAAATCTTCTGACACTCTGAAAGCGATGCTCGAACGATACTACTCCAGAAAGAAAATGCCTCAGCATCTCCATTCTGTAATTTAACTACCCAATCGCGCGCCCCTTGTTTAAACTTTGGTTCGGAATCGTAGCGATTCTTGGCTTTTCGATATAACTCCTCTGTATCAGATACAGAGAAATCCCCTTGTTCATACACCGGTTGGCCAGTAACTCCCTCGAAAGCAGCGGCCACTCGTCCTTCAAAGACCTCCTGGATCAGCATACCGAATTGTGTTCCCCAGTCGCCGATGTGGTTTTGACGGATAACCGTGTGGCCGAGGAATTCGAGCATTCGGCAGATGCAGTCGCCAATGATTGTGCTCCGGAGGTGGCCGACGTGCATCTGCTTGGCGATATTAGGCGCTGAGAAATCAACAACGACGGTTTTTGTCTGAACGGTTTTCTCTATACCTAAGCGGTTCTCAGAATCAGCATTGATTTCCAAGAGGCCGCTTACAATAAAATCTTGTTTTAGTCGCAGATTGATAAAGCCCGGCCCGGCAACTTCCGGCTCTTCACAAATGTCACTGACATCCAAATTCTCCACAACCTGCTCGGCCAGTTTACGGGGTTCGGTCTTTATCTTCTTTGCCAGTGCCATTACGCCGTTGGCCTGGTAGTCCCCGAATTTAGGGTCCGTTGAGGGCCTTACAATAGCTGCGCGATCGCTTCGGCCTGTAGCAGCGGTCATCGCAGCACTAATCCTGTCTTCAAGTATATCAATTGCCGGCTTCACTCTTTCACGCTCTTATTCCATTTTAATCGCTTGGCATCACCCCAGAGCAATTCCAAATCGTAGTAGTCTCTATATTCGCTGTCAAAGATATGGATTACAACATCGACAAAATCGAGCAATATCCAGCGTGCCTGCTCATAGCCGGCCCGGCCGAAACGCTGCTGTCCTGTTTCTTTTGCCGACTCGCATATTTCATTGGCGACTGCCCGCATTTGCCTGTCGCTCGTTCCGGTGGCGATTACAAAATAATCAGTGGCAGGCGATTTGCCCTTCAAGTCCAGAACCACAATGTTACTGCAATGTCGTTCGGCTGCAATCTTCGCAGCAGCCAGAGCAAAGGCCCTTGATTTTTCGTTTACCCTCTTTGCCAAATTACAACCTAATCCCTTGTGGTTCGAGTCACCAGTTACGAATCATTTGCCGAGGCCAAGCCAACCACTGATAACAGGAGCAAATTTGACTACAACACCCGAAAAGACTACGCTGACCATCGTCATTAGTTTTATAAGAATGTTCAAGCTTGGTCCGGAAGTATCCTTGAACGGGTCGCCGACCGTATCACAAACTACAGCAGCCTTGTGTTCCTCCGAGCCTTTGCCGCCGAAAGCACCTTTCTCGATATATTTTTTTGCGTTGTCCCAGGCCCCGCCGGCGTTATTGAGTGTAATTGCCAGAACAAAACCGCAGCTCAATCCCGCCGCCAGAAGCCCCATCACACCCGCCACACCAAGAAACAGGCCTGTCAGAACAGGCACAATAATTGCCAACAGCGAAGGCAAAATCATCTCTTTCTGAGCACCACGCGTGGAAATCGTAACGCATCTGGCATAATCAGGCTCTCCGGTTCCTTCCATAATGCCGGCGATTTCCCTGAACTGACGCCTCACCTCATTGACCATAGCCCCTGCCGCCCTGCCGACCGCTTTCATCGTCATTGCACAGAATACAAACGCCATCATAGCGCCAATAAAGAGGCCGCAGATTAATTTCGGATTCATAATATGCAGCTCATAAGCGTTAACGAAGTCCATAATTTGGGCGGCCTTGGCATTGATAGCGCCGGTTATATCCCCGGCAGAAAACGTCGTATTACCAACCCGAAATATTCCATCGGTGCTCTCCGATGCCAGTCGTGCAATCCATATCTTGATTTCCTCGATATAGGCAGCCAGTAATGCCATCGCCGTCAGAGCCGCCGAGCCTATTGCAAAGCCCTTGCCGGTCGCCGCTGTGGTATTACCGAGGGCATCGAGTGCATCGGTTCGCTTTCTTACCTCTTCGCCCAGGCCGCTCATTTCAGCGTTGCCGCCTGCATTATCAGCTATTGGCCCGTAAGCGTCGGTCGCCAGGGTAATGCCCAATGTGGAAAGCATTCCAACGGCGGCAAAACCGATGCCGTAAAGGCCCATTGACATATTCGAAAAGCCGCCGGCAAAGCCAAACGCACATAGGATGCCAAGGACTATTGTTATTACCGGCAGCCCGGCTGAGTACATACCCGTTGCGAAGCCCTCAATGATTGTCGTCGCCGCTCCCATTTTTGTCTGTTCGGCGATACCCCGTGTCGGCCCATAACTGTCGGATGTGTAATACTCCGTAAATTGGCCTATAAGAACGCCGGCAATCAGGCCCGAAATAACCGAGCCGAAAACACCCCAGGTAATCCACTCAGCCCAGGCCAAGCCCGCAACCGCAAAAATAATCAGCACCGAGCTTCCAAGAGTTCCAAACAACAATGCCCGCAGCAAATTCTTCTGACTGGCATCCTCTTTACAGCGAACCATAAAGATACCTAAAATCGAAAGTATAATACCCATGCCGGCAACAAGCATCGGTGCAAGAACGGCCTTGAGTACGTTCTCGCCTGACATCGTCAAAGCCGCCCCGAGTGCAGCCGTCGCCAAGATTGAGCCACAATAGCTTTCATATAAGTCAGCGCCCATACCCGCTACGTCTCCGACATTATCACCAACGTTATCAGCGATTGTAGCCGGATTTCTTGGGTCATCTTCCGGGATGCCGGCTTCGACTTTGCCGACCAGGTCTGCCCCGACATCTGCCGCTTTGGTAAAGATTCCGCCGCCAACACGGGCAAACAGCGCCTGTGTCGAAGCACCCATCCCGAAAGTAATCATTGTTGTGGTGATTTCAACAAGTTTGTCTTCATGGCCCATCCCTGCCTTGACCAGGGTCAGGCCGAGAAAGCCAAGGCCATCTCTCATATGTTCAACGGTATAAACCAGCTTATCGAGGACCAGATACCACAGCGAGATGTCCAGCAGACCGAATCCCACTACCACAAGGCCCATAACAGCACCGCTGCGAAAGGCAACCTTTAGGCCGCGATTCAGGCTCTCACTGGCACCCTGGGCCGTCCGGGCCGAGGCGTTCGTTGCGGTCTTCATACCCAAAAAACCGCACAGACCGCTGAAAAACCCGCCGGTCAGAAACGCCACCGGAACGAATGGGTTCTGAACACCTAAGTAAGCACAAGCTCCTAAGATAATCAGCAAAATAAGAAACACCAGCGACACCACACTGTATTGTCTGAAAAGATACGCATACGCCCCTTCACGTACGTGCTGAGCAATCTTTTTCATTTTTTCAGTGCCTTCAGACTCAGCCATCACCTTCTTGTAGAAATACCACGCAAAGGCCAGTGCTAACAGTGCAGCTATAGGGGCGATTGCCCAGCTTAGCGGTGTTTTAACTATCTCAGACGCTCCGGATCCCTCGGCCGCCATCGCCGATGCGCTAAAACCGAATACGGACACCACAAAGATACCGATGTTCTCAAGAATCTTCACTTTTACAATCCTTTCCAAGTTTAACTATAGATTTCTACCGAAATAACATATACGAGATAGGCTGAAGTTTACCCAAATAGAGTTGCTTTTCAAATGTTTTATAACAGGAACCCAAATAAAAAAAAGAGCATAAAAGTGCTTGCGCCCGATTATGTATGATAATCCGCATTTATTTTGACGTATTCGGCGCTCAAGTCGCAGCCGTAGCAAAAATCGCTGCTCTTACCCACACCCAAATCAACTGTTATCGTATGCTCGGTCTGTGAGATAATCCTGCTGGCCTTTTTTGCGTCAAATTTTCTCGCCCTGCCATTCTTAAAAACGGTTATATCGCCTAATTTGCAGGAGAGCTTACCTGGATTCAATTTTACACCGACCGAGCCGACCGCACAGATAATCCTGCCCCAGTTCGGATCGCCGCCTCGCACAGCACATTTGACCAGTGGATAATCAGCTACCGCCCTGGCGGCCTTGGTCGCATCGGCCTTTGTAGCTGCCCCTTTAACAACGACCTTGAACATCCGCGTCGCCCCTTCGGCATCAAGAGCCATCTGCCTGGCCAAATCTTCACACACCTCCGCCAGGGCTTTGGCAAATCTCTTGTATCGTGGGCACTGACTCACTATAGGCCTATTACCCGCCAGTCCGGAGGCAAGGATTATCGCAGTATCATTGGTGCTTTGATGGCCGTCAACAGTCAGCTTATTCAGCGAATTACCGATAGCGGCCTTCAAAGCCTTGCCTAACAATGGCTTGCTTATAGCCGCATCGGTGGTAATAAAACAAAGTGTCGTTGCCATATTCGGGGCAATCATACCAGCTCCCTTGACTGCGCCCGCTATGGTAATTTTTTTGCCGGAAATTTCGAGTCGACGCACCGCCTGTTTCGGCTTGGTATCGGTTGTCATTATCGCCTTTGCAAAATCCAGACCCGCCGAAGCAGAAGCTGAAAGTTTCGCTGACGCCTTTGAAATACCTTTCGTGATTTTACCCATCGGTAACTGCTCTCCGATAATACCCGTGGATGCTACAAGGACATCTCGTATTGCGTATTGCGTATTGCGTATTGCGTCCCTATTGTCATTGCGAGCAAAGCGAAGCAATCTCGTATCTCGAATTTTGCTCAACGAAATTGCCGTTTCACTGCACATCTTTATCGCGTTCTTAATTCCAACCTGACCGGTGCATGTATTGGCATTTCCGGAATTGACAACAACCGCTGATATACTGGCACTTTTGATATGCTCTTTGCTTACCTGAACCGCTGCTGATGTGATTTTATTGGTCGTAAAGACCGCCGCCGCCTTTGCGCCGGTTGGACAAACAATCAGCCCCAAATCAGCCTTGCCCGATTTCTTAATCCCACAGCGCACCCCCGCCGCCAAAAATCCCCGCGGTGCCGTAACTGTATTATTTGCCATCTTGTACCTCGTTAAAGAATAGTTGTATTTCTTGACCGCGGTTCTTTGATAGTTTTCGTTGCATTGCCGAGTTTTCCTACAATCGCCATATCCCTGAAATCAGCCATTGGGTCGTAGAATTTCTTTTTCAAATCTACAATGTTGACCATCAAGCCTGCACGGTTTTGTTTGAGTTGCTTTACAATCCTGCCGTCCGGCTGGATAAAACACGATGGGTACGGCGAATAATACCCGCTCGAATTGGACATACTAATCCAAAAATGGTTCGTTGCCGCCCTACACTGCATCGTCTGCCGCATAATATGAGTATGCACGCTTGGCCCTTTCTGCCGGGCATTATAGAACGACTGGAAAATGCAGTTGACCTTTTGCTTATATAATTCTCTGTAAATTTCCGGAAACCGCAAATCAAAACATATTAGCAGTGAGCATTTTATCCCATTGATGGTAAAAGTCACAAACCTATTGCCCGGCGTAAGACGACGCAAATCGCTTTTCGTACAAAATCTCTTGTCGTACCGGTCAACAATCCTGCCTTTGGGATTTATCACATACAGACTATTATACGGCCTGTGCGGCTCGGCCTGCCCCCGAACGTTTTTATTGGGGGTCAATCGATGCGTACTGCCCAGAACGATCCAAAGGCCGAGTGTGGCCGCAAGAGCCATAATCTTTTCTGTCTCTTCTCTAAGCAGCCCCCAGTCGTACCCGTCGAAGTTTGGAAAGTCGGTGCCTACATAGCCGCTGAGCGCACACTCGGAAAAATGAATGATATCAGCTTTTGACTTTTTCGCTTTGCACAAAAGCTCACAAATTGTCCGCGCGTTCCGCTTAATGGAACTACTTACAGCAAACTGACAAGTCGCAACTTTCAAACATCCTTTAGCCACAGAGTTTCCTTTTTTTTAGCCACAGAGGACACAGAGATCACAGAGAAATCAAATCCCTCAAGTAAACTAAACTGCCTTTAGCTGTAATATATCACCTAATCTCACCGTAAATCCAAATCCCGGAAATAATCCCTTATTGCTTTGATTGCTTTGTCTGAATTTTTCGTTTTATCTGACGTTATTGGGTCGGAATACAATTCTAAAAGATTGGAATCAAGCAGGATACGCTGCAAACTTTGGCGTGCGAAGAAAAAAACGTCTTTCAAGATATCGGTGTCCACAGTTTCAATCGACTTTCTCCCATGAACAATATTGCTTCGTTCCCTGTAAACTTTTCTGGCTCTTTGAAATATGTCTTTTCGCTGTTCAAAAGTCTTACCGGTGATGTTTGCCAATCTTGTCGCAAACTGATAGGTAATTTCAGCTCCCTCAACTGTAAATATTGTTTCCAGAACAAGGCACATTGATAAAAAAGAATGTTGAAGCGGCAGGTGGAGACCTTTAGAAAAGAGATTGAGTGCCCTTCCTATTCGTGTTCGATTAGAAAACATCTCATCTTGTTTTTCTGAAAAAATCTTTTGAAAACTATCTTTGTAAAATTCCTTGAAGAATTCATCCCCTTTGTTTTTTGCCTCCTTAACGGAAGTGGTCCACTTTTCTTTAGCACGTTTCCTCTCTTCTTGTGAAACATCTGCATAAGATGGGTGCGACATCAGCATGTCTACCACTTCCTTCGTGGCATCTTCGCCTGCTTTTTTATCACAGGCTGCGAAAAATTCTTCTTTGTTAATTAATTCCTTCCAATAATCAAGTTTACGAAGTTTAATGAGAACTGACCAAAGAAACGCCAAGAGCTGCAAGTCACTTACTTCAAAGGTCTCCGGAGAGTAAACAGGCGGCTGGACAGAATTTATTCCATAAAAATCATCACTGGTATCGACTTCTTCAATGGAATCTTCGTTGATTTCTGCGGGGAATTCAAAAGGACAAGTTGCGGGTGTTGAACGTACAAGTCGCACGCACATAAGAAATGACTCAACAATAGCCTTCTGCACGCTATCAACAAATGAGATGCCAATTTCTTTTATAGAAACATGGTCAGTCACTTCTGGAGGATACATTGCCAAGAACCAATCTGTGTTGTAACGCATGTTGTCAGCGCCCTGAATATTAGAAAGCCAACAATTATTATCACTACTCCATTCGCTTATCTCATCTAACGTAGTTTTATCCGACTTAATAACCTTAATACCTAAATCAAAATTGTAACTTTTAGATGGCCAATCAGCCTTAAAATACAAAATAGGCCAGATTGTCGATAAATTTTCTTTTTCCATTTTTTTTATTCTCTGTGTTCTCTGTGCTCTCTGTGGCTAATAATAACTTATAACCTCTGTGGCAATTATTGAAGTCCCCAACTCTCTTTGAGGCCGAAGACAATATTCATATTCTGAACCGCCTGGCCTGATGCACCCTTTACTAGATTGTCAATGGCGGAAAAGACGATTATCCTGCCTTTAACACAGGTAGGAAAAATATAGCAATA
>Ga0315551_10001717_pt1 | contig 16539 bp, 20 predicted proteins | sample SalMarSW160290MG_FD_203678 | JGI IMG/M metagenome (GOLD analysis project Ga0315551, IMG submission 203678) | Salt marsh sediment microbial communities from the Plum Island Ecosystem LTER, Massachusetts, United States - Salt Marsh Sediment SW1602-90 ... | reverse complement strand
CAGGAGGGTTTTGGCGTCAATACCTATGTGTGGGTGAACGCCGAAGGCAAGGCTGTATATGTGAAATACCACTGGAAACCGAAGCTCGGTGTACAAAATCTTGACCGTCATGAAGCAACGCAGTTGGCCGGTACCGACCCTGATTATCTTACCCGTGACCTTCACGACGCTATTGCCAGAGGAGAAGAGATTGAGTACGAGCTTAACGTCCAGCTGATGGATATCGCTGACGAGTTAAAACAGGATTTTGACCCCCTGGACCCCACCAAGACCTGGCCCGAGGACAAGTTCCCACTGATGCCGGTGGGCAAGATGGTGCTCAACCGCAACCCGGATAACTTCTTCGCCGAAGTGGAGCAGGCGGCTTTCTGCCCGGCCAGTATTGTCCCGGGAATCGAGTTTTCGGCTGATAAGCTGCTGCAGGGGCGAACATTCTCATACGCTGATACGCAGCGCCATCGGCTGGGGTCGAACTACCTGGAACTTCCCGTTAATCGCCCCCTGGTAGAGGTTAATAACAATCAACGTGACGGTGCCATGCAGATCGGTCAGTTCAGCGGTCCGGTCAACTACGAGCCTAACAGTCTTGGTGGTGGTATGCCCAATGAGGCTCCCGAGGAAGGCACACCACGCGTGTACCGCCTTGAGGGAGAAGCAGCTCGTCGGAAGATAAGCAAAACCAACGATTTTACACAGGCTGGGGAGAGATATCACTCCTTAAGTAAGATGGACCAAGAACATCTGGTGGATAATCTCATCGCGGACCTCATGCACATTGACAAACCAATCAAGCAGCGGATGATTGAGAACCTGACTAAAGCTGACAAAGAGCTGGGAAGAGCTGTAGCTAAAGGCCTTAAACTTTAATTTCTTTGGTAGCGGGGTGTATTGACGGTTGGTAAATGTGCGTGCTAGCATAGCCACGGTAAATCATCATTATAAGACATTCAAAGGGGCAATAAACGCTGGAGGAAGAGTATTGACTAAAAATTCACAAGACTCCAAAAAAGCAGGCTTAGGTAGTTTCATATTTGTCGGGTGTCTTGTCATTGGAGTGGGCGTTGGGATAGGGTTTAATCTTATGCCAGCAGCAGTTATTATTGGCTTTGGTGTTGGTCTTATCGCTATGGGGATAGCACGCTATAAAACTGGCAAATGGTGAACTTAGCGGGGGCTGGGTTCGAACCGGCGAATGCGACAGGTAACGTCAGGGTTAGTGCTAGGGTTGTTAGGCTATTGACAAACCTACCGAGAGGACTATAATGAGGTTCCCACCCAAATAATAATGTAAAGGAGGTAAGAATAATGCCACGATTAGTTGTCGTCCACACCGCACCATTCAAAGAGGACCAGCTCAAGGATATGGCCAAACAAATGCCGCTGCCGGAAGGCTTTTCTTGGAAGTTAACTTACTGCGATTTTGCTGATAACAAGTTCTTCTGTGAATGGAACGCGCCAAGTAAGGAAGCATTAGCGGAAGCATTTAAAGCACAAAATATACCTTTCGATGCAATCTACCCCGTAAAGCTATTCAATGTCGCTAAAGCGGCTTTCGAATAAATAAGCATTGTAAATGGCGCGCTTATATATTCATTGAGATGGAGGAAGGGCATCATAACTGCTCATTCTGGTGGTTTATGGTGCCTCTAATCCGCCCGCTGTTTAAAGTTTCGTTTTGTTACCCATACCCGCCCGCCCAAAAGGTTTCACCTTTATAACTTTCTTTACCCCGCCCCTTTTTATCTTTGGTAGCGGGGGGTTGGATTCGAAGGGAACGAGAAGCGAGAGTATTGCAACTCCATATACTACTTCGTATTAAAGGTATCTACACGCCAGAATGGTCGTCGCTTGAGTGTTGGCAAATTCAATTTACTAACTATATTTTTATCTGAATCTGTCAAAACATTTATCATTAGGTGCTGTAGCTGCAGAACCGTCCCTAAATTCCAAGGGACTTTGTCTCCCACTTTAAGCTTTCCAATACACTCAATATGTGGGTTTTTAACGAGCTGGCACAGTTTATCATCTGCAACTCCGTTATTATGTACTGTTACGTTTCTTAAGTGAAACATTAGTTGTAGCCCTGGTTTGTAACTGGGTAATGGATTCCAGCCAAATACTTCTCCAAAAAAATCAATTCCACGACCCAATTCATGACTCCAGAAGATCTTATCAGTTTTAGTCTTTATATTATGGCCTCTTTTAAACATGTTAATCTCATCTGGTATTTGCTGCCTAGAAATTCCAATAATTTTCCTTATATAGTTCTCATATATACTTATTATCCTTACGGCTGATCCGAAACATTGAAATTCATAGATTGCTTGTCTGTAAAATTTTATTGCCCCGTCACTAATTGAGAATGCAACTGCCATATCCTCAAGACGTATTCTAACCCAGTCCCCTTCCTCTTGAACCTTTGGAGAAATACTTCGAAACCTTTTTTGCAATGCCTGGTAATCCCGCAAGTAAAGCAAGGTGTAAGCAAGAGCATAAGATACATCTTGAATATCCTTCAAGTGCTGACAGCATATTTCGCTAAGTATAACTTCCTGCTGCTTATCGCTTTTCATCGTCTTAATGTTTGGTGATTCATCATTATTATCTAACCAAAAGAAATAATGTGATAAGTTCTCACTTATTAAGCCTTTCAAGCCTTCTTATCTTGCTCAACATTCTACCACTGAAGTCAAGCTTAAATAAAAAAAGCGCCAGCTTTTAATTGCTAGCGCTCTAAATTATCTTTGGTAGCGGGGGTTGGATTCGAACCAACGACCTTTGGGTTATGAGCCCAACGAGCTTCCACTGCTCCACCCCGCGTCAGCCCCACCAGTATACTTTAGGGCCAATTATATGTCAACCCGCCCCGATTTACTGTAGTGTATCATTTCAAGTATTTTTAGGATTATTTTAAGAAAACTTTTTAGAATAATCAGACGTGAGGAGATATGATTTGACAAATATGGTACAATATAAATCTGGGTGTTAACTCTTGAGGAAAGATGAAATGTTAAAGAAAGAACTTCAATTTTATAATGGCATCAAGCAAACCCTACTTCCTCAACATGAAGGCAAATTTGCTCTTATACACGGCGAGGAGCTTGTTGGAATCTTCACTAGTGATTCGGATGCATATCAAGAGGGTATAAAGCAATTCGGGCAAACTCCTTTCTTGATTCAGTATATCACTGAAAAAGAGGAGACCGAAAAATACCCTTCTCTTGTATTGGGGCTTATTCATGCCGCACCACAATCAATACTTTAGGGACCAAAGCGGGAAACTAAATCCCAACGTTCTCCTTAACACTGGCCCAATTCTTGAGGCTGAGATTGATATACCTCCGGCCCTTATGGACTATCTAAAACAGCAGAAGAAGCGTGCCCCGAAGCCAATCAAAGGGTGGATTTTAATAGATACAGGGGCAACACGAACTGCCGTTGACGAGCGAACTATTAAGAAACTCAAGGTTTCCTCTATTGGCACAACTCAAGTAACTACTGCCAGAGGAAAGAAAACCTGTGGCCTTTATCCTTGTAAATTGCGCTTCACTTCTACAGCAATACCTGATATAGATTTAACCAGAGCTACGGGCGTGAATCTCGCTAGACAAAGCGTTGCAAACAAACCAATCATTGCCCTTTTGGGAAGAGACGTTCTGTCTAAAGTCGTGTTCGTTTATAATGGGCCAGGTTCACACTTTTCGTTTAGTCTTTAATTGGCTAACTGAACAATAGTCTAGGGTGATTTACCCAACCTAGCTTGAGCAGCCTTTATCAGCCTAAAGCCCCTTCCTGAAAAACCGGCACACCTTCTCGGCAACTATTTCCTCGTAACCCGCCCAGAAGTGGTCGGCGCCGGGGATAATCTCAAACCGCTTCGGTTTGGGCATGGCCTCCACCGCTTCCTCTACCTCCTCCGGTGCAACCATGTTATCATTCTCCCCGATGATGATAAACTTGGGCTTCTTATAACCTTTAAGCGACTCCCCGCCGTAGGCCAGCGCCGGCGATACCAGCGCCAGCATCTTTACCCTCTCATCCCGGACGGCAACGGAAGCGGCCACGCCCCCGCCGAAGGAATAGCCGGCCAGCCCGATTTTACTCCCCTTGATGTTCTCCGCCGATGAGACAAAAGCCAGTGCCGCCCTCACATCCTCCCGCTCGGCGATGCCTTCGCCGAACTTCCCCCCGCTCTTGCCCACCCCCCGGAAGTTAAAGCGCAGGGCGGCGATGTTATGCAACGCCAGCGCCTGGCATATATAAAAGACGACATTAGCCGACATGCTCCCCCCGTAGAGGGGGTGGGGGTGGCAGACGATAACCGCCGGGAAAGTCTTCTTGCCTTCGGGGAGATGCCAGACCCCTTCCAGCCTGAGTTCGCCGGAGGGGAAGCTGATGTGGACCCGCTTCAATCCGGCTTCTTCCTCTTGACCGCTTTGGTCGGGCCAATGCTCTTCAGCCAGGCCCTCAGCTGGTCGGCCACCTGCTGCTCGTAGCCCTGGTCGCTGGGGTTGTAGTAGCGCTTGTTTTTGAGTGAGTTGGGCAGGTACTGCTGCTTGACGACGTGCCCCGGGTAGTTGTGGGCGTACTTGTAGCCCTTGCCGTAGCCCATCTTGCCCATGAGCGGTGTCACCGGGTTGCGCAGGTGCAGCGGCACCGACTCCGCCGGCCCCTTTTTGATTTCCTCCTCTACCTGCTCGTAGGCCATGTAGAGCGAGTTGCTTTTGGGGGAGGTGGCCATATATACTACGGCCTCGGCCAGGGCCAGCTTGCCTTCGGGCATGCCGATGAAGTGGACGGCCTGCTGGGCGGCCACGGTGATGACCAGCGCCTGGGGGTCGGCCATGCCGACATCCTCCGAGGCGAAGCGGACCAGCCGCCGGGCGATGTAGAGGGGGTCTTCTCCGGCCTCGAGCATCCGGGCCAGCCAGTAGAGGGAGGCGTTGGGGTCGGAGCCCCGCATCGACTTGTGCAGGGCGGAGATAAGGTTGAAGTGGTGCTCGCCTTCCTTGTCGTAGGGCAGGGCGCGGTGCTGGATGGCGTCCTCGATGGTGGGCAGCGTGACGTGCCGTTTGCCTTCTTTGTCGGGCAGGGTGGTCAGGGCGGCAATCTCCAGGGCGTTGAGGGCCACCCGCGCATCTTTGTTGGACATGGTGATGAGGTGTAGCATGGCGTCGTCGTCCAGCTCGACGTCCATCTTGCCCAGGCCGTTGAGGTCGTCGCTTAAGGCCCGGTTGATGATGACCCGGATTTCGTTCTCGTCGAGCGGTTTCAGGGCCAGCACCTGGCAGCGGGATAGCAGCGGTGAGATGACCTCGAAGGAGGGGTTTTCGGTGGTGGCCCCGATAAGGGTAACGGTGCCGTCCTCGACGTAGGGCAGGACGGCGTCCTGCTGGGCTTTGTTGAAGCGGTGAATCTCGTCGATGAACAGTATGGTCTTCTGCTCATAGAGCTTGGCGCGCTCTTTGGCCTCCTCGATTATCTGCCTTAAGTCGGCCACGCCGGCGCTGACGGCGCTTACCGGACTGAAGTGGGCCTGGGTTGAGTTGGCGATGACGTAGGCCAGGGTGGTCTTGCCGCTTCCCGGGGGCCCCCAGAGTATAATGGACGGCACCTTGCCGGCTTCGATGGCTTTTCTGATTACGTGGCCTTTGCCGAGCAGGTGTTCCTGCCCGACGAAGGCGTGCAGGGCGGCCGGGCGCATGCGGGCGGCCAGGGGGGCGTCTTTCCTTTTTTGTTCGTCAAACTGGCGTTCGAACATGTCCATAACTTATATACTTTACCCTAAAAAGGGGATTTTATCCACTCCGCCCCGTTTTATATCTTTTCCCGCCCGCCGCCCTTTGTGGTAGGGCTTTAAAGCCCTTTTTATCCCCACCCCCAAAAAGAAATTGATGGAAGTGTCACTTCTGTAGGGTGGGAGGGTGGGAAAGCAGGCTCCCTCTAAAAATCGGGCAATCCCCCCTTAGTATTGGGCTTTAAAGGCGAAGATAAACAAAATCAGCTGGATAACCCCGACCCCGACCACCACCCAGAGCACGGGCCTGTCGATAGCGCTGGCGGCGCCGCCGCCGCTGGTTAGGATCGAAGTCCAGATATAGAGAAAGGCGATGGCGGCGATTCCCAGAAATTCGAAGAAGGCTATTATCCATTCTTCGAGTATCATGTCGTTTATTGTTTTCAGTATAAGGGGGATGGTCATGAGGATGGCGCCGGTTACAATCAGGGCGTAGTTGGGGATGAGCGCGCCGATTAAGCCGGCCACTATGCCGGCGGCTATGAGGATTATCATAAATCGTCTTAGGGTCATCTTAAATCGGTTCTATTATACTATATTTAGAAATAAGGGGAAGTGTGCTTTTAGTCCTGTGTCTATCTTCCCATACCCGCCCGCCCTCATAAGCTGCGCTTCTAGCACTTTCTTTTCCCCACCCCCACAGCGGGCTTCGCCCCTCTCGGACTCCCCATTAAGAGTTATATTGGTAGATCCATCTGCTTGAAAACTTTTGGTGATTCAACTAAACCAGCTTTAACTATCGGCCAATACGTAGTTTTTGTGATTACTGATCCCATATAGTCCTCGTCTAAACCCCCGGTCTTCATGACAGGTAGGGGTATTCCAGTTTTTGCGAACTTAGTTTTGTAACACTGTCGACCATAGGAATATCGCCACTTTACATTGTTTAGCATAACTTGAATAAAGAATAATGTAGTGATTTTTAGATTCAACTTAGGCTTACATACGATCACATTATCAGTAGCAATAAAATCTTCCAGTTGGACAAAAGCGTCGCCGCTAACTGTAGACACTGTTATTAAGTATTTAGGATATATTTTTGCTCCTTCCGGTGGATCAAAGTAACCTACGATACCATTATTAAAAGCGACCCTTGAAACAGTCGGATACTTGCCGGGGTCAAGTTTATCTAATGCATGGAAATCTCCCCTACATGTATTAAATAAATCTTCTATGTTGAAAATCACAAAATTTCGATTACGCTTAATTTTCATAGCAGAAACCTGTCCCTTAGGCAATAGTTTCTGTATGCTTATTAAACTTTGCTCTTGTCTATACGGCTCTATGGCTAGGTCTTTGAACCTGTCCTTCTTCACCATTCTTCCAAAAGAGAACCGCCATTTAAAGCTTTCGTTTATAAATGAGGCATAATAGAATAGCTCCTCCCTGCTCATTTTAGCTATTGGTTCTAAAACAATAAGACCACTTCCACCGTTTCCCCGCGGAAGAAACGGCGGCTCCTGAACAGTGGCTTCACAAAAGGTTGAGACACAGATGCCTCTAAAGTTAAATACCCTATCACTTTCTAGAGGAGATACAAAACCTACCACGCCATTGTTCATAAATCCATTTGAAACAAAAGGAACTTCGCCAAGCTCATAGCTTTCAAATCCTTTTGATCTAGCGATATGTATCTTAAATAAGTTACTAACGTTCATAATTTTTTTCTCTTCTCGTTCTAATAATCTGTGCAACAGTTTCCCTGACAAGCTGTTCAATTCCCTCTTTAATTTCCTCTTCGGTTGGGGTTGCTTGGTCAAGATAGACTTCTGGTACAAGCTCCAAGATGGGGTCATTGAAGTCTATAGGGGTCGCACGTTGGAATTGATGGATATTATCAATCGGAAGGCCAGTATTGTGAATGAAAGCCTTTAATAGTTCTTTCACTTTGGCAAAGTCATTTGGTGCCTTCGGGTTCGGTAAACGCTTTCCCTTACTTTTAAGCAAGCCATCATTAAGAGCGCGTATCCAAAGTACATTTTGGTTCTTCTTATGAGGTATGCCCTTTTTGACGAATATCCCAACAGTTGTAACTCCTATTGGATAAAATAAGTCTATCGGAAAGGTAACTACTGCCAAGAGTGTGTTGTTGGCCAATAGAGAATGCTGCCTCCAGTCCAGATATGTACTAGGGCGTACCATCGCTGAGTAGGGTAAAACAGAGAATAGTATTCCTCCATCCTGCATTTGCTTTAAAGCTTGATCAATAAATTTATATTCTTTCTCATCGCTTCTTTTTAGTGCAAAGGGGGGATTCATCATTACTTTTGTAATCGGGGGATTCTCCACCGACTTTGGTGTATATTTGGCTGTGAGTACACCATTATTGACCGTTGGCGCGAGAAATTTTGCGAAACAGTTGCCTTCGATAATGTTGTTTTTGCCATCCCCTCTGAAAATCATGTTTACTACAGCTAATGCTGCAACGCCAGAATCCTGCTCCACTCCGAACAAGCAATTCTGTTTGAAATTTGCCAACTGAGTCGGATTAGACCGGCGTTTCACGTAATCAAATGCAGCAACAAGAAAACCACCTGTACCACAAGTAGGATCATATACTATATCATTTACTTGGACATCCATAACATCAGCCACCCAAGTAGTAAGGTGTCGTGGTGTAAGAACAATGCCCAAGTCTTGTGCCCAGTTTGCATATTTCAAGAAGACCTCGTAGAATGCACCTAGCCAGTCAGCCCCCGAGTTCATTGCGGACCGGATATTAAGATTATTGAGTTCTTGAAGTGTATCTACGAGAGCCTTGCGGAACTTAATATGATTATCTTCTGTAGCAGGTAGCGAGATCTTGATATATTCAGAAAACTCTGCTTTCCTCTGACTGTTCAGCACACTCTGTACCCGTGAGTTGATATCACCTATGAGCACTTGAGGCGACCGCTCTTCGATGTTTGGCCCAGTATCGCTCAGCATGGAAAGCAGTAACGCAGCCATTACTCCAGCCCGTTGATGCGGATTGACGGCGCCCAGATGTAGTATTTCATTAATGTGCTGTGCACGGGAGAGAAACAACTTCTCGTCAATTTGGGGATTCTCTATGTTCGGATTATCTGTTTTTAGAATCAACTGGAGTTGGTCTAGAGACAGCAATCCAGAGGCTTCTATATCATTCAATTTTATGGGAACAAAGCTATGTCCGTTAAAATACCGTGTTCTGATAAGAAATGAATCAAGAGCATTGCCTGCAACTCCAGATATGAACCTCACTTTAAATTGGTTACTCTCGTTGAGGATTTCAGCGCGTCCTTTTGCCTCGTCCAATGCTAACTCTAGTTCTGAATGTGCGCGCTTGGCTTCTATTACCCACAGAACTTTTTCTGTTACTTTAACGATATTTTCTGGGTGTTTTGCACCCAGAAGCCTCTTAATTTCAGGGTTAGCTAAGCACTCATTTTGTGTATATACATTACCACTTGGGACACGCTCCGGGTTGCGAATATCCCATCCAAGGGCTTTCAGGTTTTCCTTAATAAAAATATAGGCATCAACCTCAGTGTCGCGCGGTTTCTTTGCCATCGCCTTTCCCTCCTGGTCTTTAAGTAACCACTTATTCTCCCCCCCAACTATACACCTACCCCACAATAATATCATCCAGCGCCCGCTTGGGCACGTGGTGCACGTCGTCCTTGGAGCGCCAGAATTTAATGTCGCCGTCGGGGCCCACCGTCTCCAGCGTCACCGTCTCGTTGGGCTTGCCCAGCGCCAGGACCAGGAGTATATCGTAGTGCCGCGGTATGTTGAGGGTCTGTCTGAGTTTGACTCTGTCTACCGCGCCCAGGATGCAGCCGCCTAAGCCCTTCTCGGTGGCGCCGAGCATGATGCTCTGGGCGGCGATGCCGTGGTCGCAGCTGAAAGTGGGGTGTATCCGGGTGTCGCCGAGTACGACGATATAGGCCGATGGTCTTTCGCCCTCGGCGGGGCCGGGCCAGTCCTTGAGGTAGCTGGCCCAGCTGAGGCAGGGGAATATCGATTCGTTTTGCCCGGGGTCACAGGAGAGGATGTATTTCAGCGGCTGCCGGTTGGCCGCCGATGCCGATAGCCGCCCCAGGTCCACCAGCTCCTGGAGCGTCTCCCGCTCGATGGGGACTTCCTGGTGGAAGCGGCGGTGGCTGCGGGTTTTTATTACCAGCTCTCTTATCATCTGTCTCACTCCTTCACCGGCAGGTTAACATAACCGGGCGGTCAAAACAATTAGCCCTCACCCCGTTTACGATGCGCTTAACATAACGGCGGAACCGAAACAAATCAAAACAAATAACCCTCACCCCAAACCCACGATGCACTTAACATAACCAGAAAAACAATTAATTGAAGCTATCCCCTCTCGAATTGTTTCCCGGATTTTTTTGTCCTGTTGTCGCCCCTATTTATACCGCTCCACCTCAAAGCGAGATAGCTTCACCGGCTCGTCGGGGTCTATGCCCGCCTTCTGGCGGCAGATATCAATCTGGTATTCGATGCTGTCCACTCCCTCGAGGTCGGGCAGGAGCAGGCCCTTGCGGCCCCCCGCCTCCACGATGGCTCCGTACCGCCTGGGGTCGAGCTGTTTCTGGCTCTTGACTGGCTCAGGTCTACTCAGGACGTCCACGCTGTATTCAAGCTCGCCTAGCTCATCGGTGGTGATGGGGTAGAAGCGTGGGTCCCGGATCGCCGAACTGATGGCATTGGCGATAATCTCCTCGGCCACGTTGTTCCGCTGCGGTTCAATAGTGCCGATGCAGCCTCTCAGTTCGCCGCCCTTATGGATGGAGACGAAGACGCCGGCCTTAGCCTTCATCTCGGGGGTAAGCCTTTTGGCCTGTATGACCTTCCCCTTCTTGACGTAGCTCTCCACCGTTCGCTTGGCCAGTCTCACCAGTGGGTGCACCTATCCGCCTCCGCCTTTGATTATTATGCCGGCATAGCCTACCACGCTGGAGTAGTCGCCGGTGGTATCGCCGCTGGTCTGGTATTTTACCAGTTCGGCTCTGGTTGCTCCCAGTTCTTTAGCCGCCGAGATGAGACAGACCGCCGGGCCGTAGGCACACATTGATATATCGAGCTCCTGGTAGCGTCGGGTCAGTTCGTCCTCGTCGAGTTTAAGCATGGCCTCGATTGCCTTATTGTCCTTCTCTTCAGCCGATGCCTGCGGCTCGTAGTGGGTCATATCGCCTGAGGCTATAATTACCACCTCTCCCTTCGACTCCTTAATCGCCTTAGCTATATCCCGGCCGATTGCTTTATAAACTTCAGCGGGAGCGTAGGCCAGGATGATGGGCACTATCTTGATGTCCGGCTTGAAGTACTGCAAAAACGGAATCTGTACCTCGACGGCGTGCTCGTGGAGATGAGCGGTTTCATCCTCCTGAAGGTAATCGGAGCTGGCTAAAAGCTTCTTGCCCATTTCCGAGTCAATTTCCACCTCACCTAGGGGTGTTCTCCATACGCCCTCGGTCATAATGCTGAACGGCTTGCCCACGCCGGTGTGGCTGGGCCCCATGATGATAAACGTACCCTTGAATTTGACCCTGGAGATGGTAGCCCCGGCTACCGGCCCTGAATAGGGGTACCCGGCGTGGGGCATGAGCAGGCCGATTACCTCCTCTTTTTTCGCGGTCTTATCAACCAAAGTTTCAATCGTTTCTCGTATCTCTGAAGCCGAGCCGGGATAGAACCTGCCGGCGGCAACCGCATTTCTTATCATTTCCCCTTCTCCTTCGGGCCGCTTGTCCTGAAGTTAAGCTCTACCCCGCAGAACTTGCACTTTGACCCCTCCAGCCCGACTACATCGGTCTGGTAGCCGAGCCGGTGCACGATAGTATTACCGCAGTTATAGCAGAGGGTGCTTTCGCTGCTGTGGCCGGGAACATTACCGGCATAGACAAACTTGAGCCCAGCCTTCTTCCCAATCTCATAGGCATGCTCCAGGGTGGATATTGGGGTGGGGGGTAAGTCCGCCATATGGTGGTGGGGGTAAAAGCGGGTTACATGCCAGGGGGTCAGTTCTCCCAGTGTCTCCCTTATCCAGTTGGCTATTCCGTTCAGTTGACCATCGTCGTCGTTCATTGTAGGTATGATGTTGGTTACCACCTCAACGTGCATATTCCACTTATCCTTAGCCCGCTGGGCGGCCTCAAGTATCCCTCGCCAGTGACTTATTTTAGCCAGCTTTTGGTAGAGGGAGTCAGTGAAACCCTTGATGTCAACTCGCCAGGCATCAAGGTAAGGGCCGATGGTATCCAGCGCCTCAGGGGTGAGGTAGCCGTTGGTCACATAGACGGTATAAAGGTTGTTTTCCTTGGCCAGCTTGGCCGAGTCAAAGGTGTATTCAAACCAGATGCTGGGTTCGTTGTATGTCCAGGCGATGCCCTGGCAGTTGTGAGCTTTAGCCAGTGCCACGGCTGTTTCGGGCGGAACTTCTCGAGAATTGAGCCAGGGCTCGTTATCCACCGGGCAGGAGATTTCCCAGTTCTGGCAATCCTGGCAGTGGAAGTTGCAGCCCCACCCCCCTATAGAGAAGGCTAGGCTACCAGGGAAGAAGTGGAATAGCGGTTTCTTTTCGATAGGGTCAACGGCTACCGATGATGCCTTGGCGTAATTCAGGTTATACAGGGTGCCGTCCCGGTTCTGATATACCTGGCAGACGCCAAACTTGCCTGGAGCTATAGTACAACGCCACTGGCAGGTACCGCACCTCACCCTGGAGTTCGGCAGCTTCTCATAGAGCATTGCCTGGTGCATAATGCTCCTTTGTCTAATTATATCACTCAACTAGGGTCAATCACACCCCGTGGTTAGAAAAAGAATACCTTGACTGTATGTTTGCCAAAAGCTAGACTTGGTGGGATGAAGGTTATCGGTCTTACCGGCGGCATAGGTAGTGGCAAGAGCACCGTTGCCGGTTTCTTGGTGGGGTTGGGGGCAACGGTTATTGATGTGGATAAGGTATGGCATGGAGCGCTCAAGCCCGATACCGAGGTATGGCAGAAAATAGTGGCCGCCTTTGGTACTGGGATTCTTACTTCCAACCGGGAGATTGACCGCAAGAAGCTGGGCAAAATCGTCTTTGGCAATCCTGAGACTTTAGCCCGATTGAATAACATAATGCACCCATGGATGTATAAGACGGTAAAAGCTCAGCTTGGGGAATATCGGCGGCAGGGGGTAGGGGTGGTGGTGCTGGAATTACCTCTTTTGGTTGAAGTGCCTCTTTCGCTGAGGACTGGCGAGCCTTCATTATCGGATGAACTAGATGAGGTCTGGGTTACCGTAGCCCCGGAGTCTGTGGTGCTCAGGCGACTTAAGGCTAAGAGCGGGCTTTCTAAGCCGGAGGCCCTGGCTCGCATCCGTTCCCAGCTATCCTCGGGTGAGCGAGCCAAGCGAGCTGACGTAATTATTGATACTGATTGCAGCCTTGATGAGCTGAGGGTAAAGGTAAGAGAACTGTGGCGGAGGCTGGCGCTTGACACCTAGCTATGGCAATTGCTACAATAGCCTGTTTGGGAGGTAGAAGATTTACGCTATTATTGAGACCGGGGGCAAGCAGTACCGGGTAGACCCTGGTAAGACTATAGATGTGGAGCGCTTGGATGCGGCAGAGGGTGATACCGTGGAACTGGATAGGGTATTGCTCATCGCCGACGGTGACCGGGTAACCATCGGTACGCCTACCGTTGACGGGGCCAAGGTAGTTGCCACCTCTAAAGGGACAGGCAAAGGCGATAAGGTTATCGTATTTAAGTATAAGCCCAAGGTGCGCTACCGCAAGAAGACGGGGCATCGTCAGCAGTATACGAGGCTGGTTATTGATAAGATAGTTGGGCCGGGGGTGGTGGAGGAAAAGCCGGCCAAAAAGACCAGGCGGCGCAAGAAAGAGGTGACCGAAAGTGGCGCATAAAAAGGGCGGCGGCACCAGCCGTCTGGGTCGCGACAGTGAGTCAAAGCGGCTGGGAGTTAAGAGGTACGCTGGTCAGCATGTCCAGGCCGGGACTATCATAGTTCGGCAGCGGGGTACCCGCATTCACCCCGGAAATAACGTCGGAGTGGGCAAGGACTACACCCTTTATGCCCTTATTGACGGCGTGGTTAAATTTGAGCCCACTAGTAACAATAGGAGGAAGGTTAGCGTATACGCTAACTAAATGTTATGAAGCCCAAGATTCATCCCGAGTATTATACCGATGCCAAGGTAATCTGTGCCTGCGGCAATACTTTTACCACCGGCTCTACCAAGAAGACGTTAAAGGTTGAGCTATGCAGTAAATGTCACCCCTTTTTCACCGGTGAGCAGCGGGTGGTGGATACTCTGGGGCGAGTGGAGCGATTTAAGCGGCGCTACAAGTTGGAGGGTTAGATAAACATTTTAACAGGGTAGGAGCGGCAGGTTATCCGCTCCTTTTTTATTATGGCTAAGAAATTTTATTATGGCGGTCAGGCGGTTATGGAAGGGGTGATGATGCGCGGGCAGAAGGCAATGGTTACCGCGGTGCGCCGTCCCGGTGGCGGTCTAGCTTTAGATACTCAGATGCTGACAGGTTTCTATTCCGGCCGATGGAGGAGAACGCCGCTAATCCGGGGTGTCATTGTTCTGGTTGAGGTCCTGGTTTTGGGTATCAGGAGCTTGCTCTATTCGGCGAATGTCTCTCTGGAGGAGGAAGAGGCGGAGATTTCGGGGTGGTTCGTCTGGCTGCTGCTGGCCGTTTCGGTGGGGGTGGCGGTTGTCCTCTTCTTTATGGCCCCCCTTTTCCTGGCCAACCTGATTAAACCCTATATCACCTCGGCCCTTGTTTTTAGCCTGGTGGAGGGCTTAATCAGGTTGGCTATCTTCGTGATTTACCTGGGGTTAATCTCTCTGGTGCCCGATATCAAGCGGTATTTCGCTTATCACGGTGCCGAGCATAAGTCGATAAATGCCTACGAAGCCGGCGTCCCTCTGGAGGTAGAAGCCGTCAAGAGGTACGGTACCGCCCACCGCCGTTGCGGCACCAGCTTTCTCTTTGTCGTGCTGGTTATAGCCATCATCGTTTTTGCCCTGGTTGGTTTGCCATCGTTGGGGATGCTGGTGCTGTCGCGGATACTGCTTATACCGGTTATCGCCGGGCTGGGCTATGAGGTTATCTACTTCAGCGCCAATCACGCTGACAACCCGGTCGTCAGGGCGGTAGCCGCTCCCGGGCTGTGGCTGCAGTCGATGACTACCCGGGAGCCCGATGACGGCCAGCTTGAGGTGGCCCTGGCCGCGCTGGGCAGGGCGGTGGAGCTTGACCAGGAGGAGGCGACATAAGCCTCTTTTTTTCCGGGAAACAATTCGAGCGTGGGCAGGCGTGGGAATTGTTTTTCTGGTTATGTTAACTGCATCGTGGGTTTGGGGTGAGGGTGGTTTGTTTTTATTTGTTTTGCTTCCCCGGTTATGTTAACCTCTAGGGTTCTATGTCTTTTTTGGTCAGCTCCTGGAAGAAGCAGGTCTTGTTGCCGGTGTGGCAGACCGGTCCGGCGGCCTTCCCCTTGATGAGGATGGTGTCGCTATCGCAGTCTTTCCAGACCTCGCTGACGGTGATGGTGTTGCCCGAGGTGGCGCCCTTGTGCCATAGCTCCTGGCGGCTGCGGCTGTAGAACCAGGCCTGGCCGCTTTCCAGCGTCCGTCGCAGTGACTCCTCGTTCATGTAGGCCAGCATCAGCACTTCTCCGCTATCGGCGTCCTGGGCGATGGCGGGGACCAGCCCGTCTTTGTTGAATTTTATGTCTTTTAGCATTTTACCCATTATATAACATATGGGGGGGTTTTTGCGAAACTCACGAAATATGATAAAGAAGGATGAGGTAAAGATTTAGAAGCGATAACCTAAGCATACATTAGGAAAACCCGTTCTTTTTTCTGGTATTGACAATCCCCCAAGATCGGACTAAAATCAGTCTCCAAAATATGAAATGACCTGAAAAATGAGTACATTACGAAGGAGTGTTCTTATGAATGATTTGAAAGTATTTCATTTGACGGGTTGGTTTGGGCTGGTTGGTGTCGCGTTTCTCGCATTTGAGATACCACTCTGGGTTTTGCCGGGTAACCCACCGTTGATTAGTGATGCTGTGGCTCACAGCCAATACTTGGCCGATATCAGAGTTATAGCCCTAACGCGAGTATTGTTCGACATGGGTATGTACGCCTGCCTGATGGTCTTCTTCGCAGGTTTCCGCCACCTCATCCAAAAGACAAAGCCTGAGTACGAGTGGGTTGCGACACTGGTCTTTGGCGCTGGTATAGTCTGGTGGGCAGTTTCGCTGGTTGCCGATTCTCTTGAAGGTGGCGCGGTTCTGAATACCCTTGGCGGCAACACCGATCCCACAGTGGTCAGGGCCTTGGTTGAGGGAACCCTGCTTATCTACAACGGTTCCATTGCCTTCGCTGTAACAGCACTTTTCATGGCCTCAGCTGGCTACGCAATCTTGGCCACCGGAGCCATGTCCAAGTGGATCGGTTGGGTTGCCTTAGCCAGCGCCTTCCTTTGTCTCGTGGCCATTCCATCGATGTATGCCGAAGTTGTCGATCACAATGCTTTCTATAACGTTGCCGGTTGGGGACCAACCATTGTGGCTAATGTCCCGCCGCTGATCTGGTTCATCGTCGCCAGTGTCTCGATGATCAGGAAGCGGTTGCCGACAGTTCCACCGGTGCATTAAGGGGTGTTACTCCATATATTCCCGAATAATTGAGTTAGGGGGCGAAAGCCCCCTTTTTTTCTTTCGGGGGT
>Ga0315551_10001716_pt1 | contig 16541 bp, 16 predicted proteins | sample SalMarSW160290MG_FD_203678 | JGI IMG/M metagenome (GOLD analysis project Ga0315551, IMG submission 203678) | Salt marsh sediment microbial communities from the Plum Island Ecosystem LTER, Massachusetts, United States - Salt Marsh Sediment SW1602-90 ... | reverse complement strand
TGGGTCGGGGAGCAGGGAGCAGGGAGCGGGGGTCAGGGAGCAGGGAGCGCGGAGCAGGGAGCAGGGAGCGGGGATCGGGGAGCAGGGAGCGGGGAGCAGGGAGCAGGGAGCGGGGTTGGGGAATCGCCAGTGTCCACTCCAAACCCCAGACCCCAAACCCCAAACCCCACAGCGCCACTCTCTCTTGTCAGCGATGCCGTCGCCCCCAACCAGAAGCGATTGGGCGTGATGCTTCCCTACACGCCGCTGCACCATCTTCTTCTGGAGAAAAGCGGGCTTATTCTGGTCCTGACCAGCGGCAATGTCAGCGACGAGCCGATTTCGTATGTCAACGAGGAGGCTTTCTCCCGTCTGCACCGGATCGCGGACTATTTTTTGACCAACAACCGCGAAATCTATATGCGGTGCGATGATTCGGTGACGACGACGTTCCGGGGGAAGGAGTCCGTTCTTCGCCGCTCGCGTGGATATGTGCCGGAGCCTTTCATACTTCCATTTTCATCGAAGCGGCACGTGCTGGCTTGTGGGGCGGAGCTGAATAACACGTTTTGCCTGACGCGCGACAACTATTTCTTCGTGAGCCACCACATAGGCGACCTGGAGAACGTGGAGACGCTGCGTTCGTTCGAGGAGGGGATCGAGCATTTCAAGAAGCTCTTCTTCATCGAACCGAAGGTCATCGCTTACGACCTCCATCCCGAGTATCTCTCCACGAAATACGCTCTGGCGCAGACAGCGGTCGGGCGCAAGATGGGAGTGCAGCACCATTATGCGCACATCGTCAGTTGCATGGCGGATAATTCGCTCTCGTCATTTCTTCCCAGCGGCGAGCCCAGAAAGGTGATAGGGGTGGCATTCGATGGGATTGGTTATGGCGACGACGGGAGCATCTGGGGCGGAGAATTCTTCATCGCTGGTTATTTCGGTTACCGGCGAGCCGCCCATCTCAAGAACGCGGCTATGCCGGGAGGCGAGGCGGCCATCAAGCAGCCCTGGCGAATGGCGGCGAGCTTTCTCAGGGCGACCTATGGCGATTCGTTTTTGGACATCGGTGTCGAATTCACCAAGCGGATAGATCGTGCGTCGTGGGAAGTCATCCAAAAAGCGATTGACCTGAACGTCAACTGTTTTGAGACCTCGAGCATGGGGAGGCTGTTTGATGCGGTTTCGGCTCTGATTGGAGTCCGGGACGAGATTCATTATGAGGGGCAAGCGGCGATAGAGCTGGAATACCTCGCGGACGAGAAATGCAGGAAGGCGTACTCTTTCAAGATTCGGAAAGAAGGGGAGACATACATTATTGACTGGCGGCCGATTTTCCGGCAGGTGATAAGAGACCTCGCCGGAGGGGAAACGAAGGGAACCATCGCCTCGAAATTTCACAACGCGGTCGCAAGAATGATCGTTGAGGTTTGCCGGAGGCTTCGCCATGAGTGCGGCATTGAGGAAGTGGCCCTCAGCGGGGGGGTGTTCCAGAACGTTTATCTTCTCGGGAGGACTGTGCCCGCCCTCGAGAGGAATGGCTTCCGCGTGCACGTGCATCATCGCGTCCCGACAAATGACGGGGGGATTTCGCTGGGACAAGCTGCGTTCGCCTGTCTCAATCAGTGAGGGGATTGATTGTAGTGCCTGAGTCTCAGGCGGATACCCCGCCCAGGCGGGGGAGCGAAGAAGGGAAGAGGAAGGTAACGCAGAGGCGAGGAGAGGAGAATGAGAGGGACCGCGTCCTCGGCTGCCGTGACATGGGCATGTTGCCCATGATTCCCAAGGGTCCCGCCTCCAGCGGGATGCCATGTGGGGGCGGCTGTTCTTTTCGCCTTGAAGGGCACAGCCGGACCGGGCGTCCCGCGTCCCGCGGGATGTTGATGCTTTCGCATTCCTCTTGCACAGGAGTCCCGCTACCCCACCCGTAAGTGAGGCGGTTATGCCGCCTTTTCAGGGCCTACCATTCTGGAACCGGGCTTTTTTCTCGGGACGTTGCCCTGAGCTTTATTAAGCCTGCCCTTGCAGGGCGACCCCAAATCAGCGCCGAGCCCTGGAACGGAGCGGTATTGGAGAACGCGCCGTTTTTCTCGGACGTGCGCCCTGGGAATAGCGCGTGATGAGCTCGCAGAGCCCTGAAGGGGCGTGATAAATCGCTCACAAATATACGGTTCGTCACAGGTAAAGGGAGCCGACCTGCGTGCCGCTGAAGCGCGGCCGCACCCTCCGACAATGTGAGATTGACAACGCGGGGGACAAAAGCTATTTTTTGACACAAAGGTTTTGGCGAAAATGATTGGTTACATGAATTAGGAGACTGACATGGCAAAGAAAAACTGGAATCTCACGCGGCGTGCATTTCTGAAGCACGCGGCCGTTTTGGCAGCGGCGCCGGCGCTCGTCCCAGCGTCGGCCTTGGGTCGTGACGGAAAGGCGCCGCCCAGCGACCGCATCATCGCAGGGGGGATCGGCATCGGCCGCCGCGGCACGAGCGACCTTCGCTGCATGCTGCCCGAGCGAGACGTGCAGTTTGTCGCAATCTGCGATGCCCGGAAAGTGCGTCGCAAGGCCGTCAAGAGGATGGTGGACACCCAGTATGGAAACAAGGACTGCGCCATGTACAGAGATATGCGGGAGTTCCTGGCCGCACGCACAGATATTGACGCGGTGCTTATCACCACTGGAGACCGCTGGCATGCACTGGCCGCAATCTTGGCCATGCGGGCAGGCAAAGACGTTTACTCTGAGAAGCCCTCGTCCATGACCATTGCGGAAGGCCAGGCGGTGGTCGAAACCGCAAGACGCTACCGGCGCATCTATCAGACCGGCATACAGCGGCTCAGCGAGGCCAATTTCATCTTTGCGAATGAATTGGTCCGGACCGGCCGGCTCGGCAAAGTGCACACTGTCCGCGCGCACATGTGGACTCTGGGACCGCTCAGCCACGAATGGCTGCCCGCCCAACCGCTGCCGCCCAAGGACGAGATGGACTGGGACGCGTGGTTGGGGCCGTGTCCCTGGCGGCCGTACAACTCCGACTACGTCGGCCGGTGGTACCCACACTACGACCTGAGCACCGGCTGCATCGGCGGCTGGGGCGCCCACACTTTCGCCCAGTGCCAGGCAGCGATAGGCGCCGGCGACACCTCGCCGGTCGAATACAAATATGTCAATAGCCCGTGCGGTGACGGCATGGTCGCCCGCTTTGCCAACGGCATCAAGATGATCCTGCAGAGAGAGGGCTGGCACGGCACGTGTGGTGTCCGCTACGAAGGCGCCGAGGGATGGGTGTCGGTGGCTGACGCCTATAAGAAGCCGGAAGCCTCGCCGCCGTCGCTGCTGGCTGAGTTTGACAAGATAGTGAATGCTTATAAGGCCCGAACCGGTCGGCCCACGAGCCAATTGGGTGGTCTGTCCGCGATGGGCCACATGCGCGACCTCCTCGACTGTGTGAAATCTCGCCGTCAGACGGTAGCGAATCCTGTCGTGATGCACCGCTCCATGTCCACGGTGCACGCGGCGAATATCTGCATTTGGCTCAAACGCGATATGCGGTACGACCCGGTGAAGGAGGAATTCGTCAACGACCCCGAAGCCAATCGGCTGCGCTCGCGTGCAATGCGTGAGCCGTGGATCATTTAGGGACCAGCATTTACCCGAAAGGATACAAAGCCGTGTCAAAGTCGAAACAAACCTTCACCACACAGAATCTCACCTGCTCTGTTCATGAATCGTTTGAAGGAAGAAGCGGTGACGCCGATCCATAAGCGCCTACGTTCGACACATCCGACAAGGGTGCGGCCGTATCTGCGGGGCATATTTCGGATGAATCCTTTTATCGAGAAGCCCGGCTGAAGCCCCGCCTTGGCGGGGCTAAAGCCCGGCTAAAATGCTATCCTTTTCTCCTGAATTGTGGGGTAGAGCCGGAGACTCGACATAGGAACCAGGTGAATGCCACCTGTGGGAAGGGCGAAAGAGGGGGTCATGGCATGCCACGGAGACGCGGCCACACCCTCCGACAATGTTAGATTGACAATCCGGTGGGTAAGAAGTATTGTCTCAAATAAAGGTTTTGGCGAAAATGACTGGTTACATGAATTAGGAGACTGACATGTCAAAGAACAACTGGAGTCTCACGCGGCGTGCATTTCTGAAGCGCGCGGCCCTTTTGGCGGCGGCGCCGTCGCTGATCCCGGCCTCGGCCTTGGGTCGTGACGGAAAGGTGCCGCCCAGCAGTCGCATTATCATGGGGGGGATCGGCATCGGCGGCCGCGGCACTCACGACCTTCGCTGCGTGCTGCCCGAGGGAGACGTGCAATTCGTCGCAATCTGCGATGCCAGGAAAGACCGTCGCAAGGCCGTCAAGAAGATGGTGGACACGCATTACGGAAACGAGGACTGCGCCATGTACAAAGAAATCCGGGAGTTTCTGGCTCTACGGACAGACATTGACGCGGTGCTTATCACGACCGGAGACCGCTGGCACGCTCTGGCCGCAACCTTGGCCATGCGCTCGGGCAAAGATGTTTACTCCGAGAAACCATCGTGCATGACCATTGCGGAGGGCCAGGCGGTAGTCAAAACGGCGAGACGCTACCGCCGCATCTATCAGACGGGCACACAGCGGCTCAGCGAGGACAATTTCATCTTTGCCAATGAATTGGTCCGCACCGGCCGGCTCGGCAAAGTGGACACTATCCGCGCGCACATCGCCCCATGGGATGCGGCAGAAATGAGGCACGACTGGCTGCCCGCTGAGCCCCTGCCGCCCAAGGAAGATGTGGACTGGGACGCATGGCTGGGGCCGTGTCCCTGGCGGCCATACAATTCCGCGTACATTAAGGGTCAGTGGCGGGGATTCTACGACTTCCACACGAGTTGCATCGGCGAATGGGGCGCTCACACTTTCCCCCAGTGCCAGGCAGCGATAGGCGCCGGCGACACCTCGCCGGTCGAATACAAGTATGTGAATAACGCGTCCGGTGACGGCATGGTCACCCGCTTTGCCAACGGCATCAAGATGATCCTGCAAAGGGAGGGCTGGCACGGCTCGTGCGGTGTCCGCTACGAAGGCGCCGAGGGATGGGTGTCGGTCGCCGACGGCTATAAGAAGCCAGAAGCCTCGCCGCCGTCGCTGCTGGCTGAGTTTGACAAGATAGTGAATGCTTATAAGGCCCGAACCGGTCGGCCCACGAGCCACTTGGGTGGTCTGTCCGCGATGGGCCACATGCGCGACCTCCTCGACTGTGTGAAGTCTCGCCGTCAGACCGTGGCGAATCCGGTGGTGATGCACCGCTCCATGTCCACGGTGCACGCGGCGAATATCTGCATGTGGCTCAAACGCGATATGCGATACGACCCCGTCAAGGAGGAATTCGTCAACGACCCCGAAGCCAATCGGCTGCGCTCGCGCGCAATGCGTGATCCGTGGATGTTCTAAGGAACAGCATTTACCGGAAAGGATACAAAGCCATGTCAAAGTCGAAAAAAACCCTCGCTCTCGTCATCGCGTTGCTCCTTGCTGGCGCCGTACAGTCGTTCGGACAGACTGTCCCGCCTGCTACGCCCGAGCAGGTGAACAAGCTCATCGCCGTGCTCAAGTCGGACGCTTCGCGAAAAGAGAAAACCGATGCCTGCCGTCAACTTGCGGTCATCGGCACCAAAGACGCCGTGGCGCCGTTGGCTGCGCTGCTCGGTGACGAAAAGCTCTCACACATGGCCCGCTACGCCCTCGAGCCCAACCCGGACCCGGCCGTGGACGAGGCCCTGCGCGATGCCCTCGGCAAACTCAAGGGCCGCCCGCTCGTGGGTGTTATCGGCAGCATCGGCGTCCGCCGCGACGCCAAAGCGGTCGGAGCCTTGGTCAAAATGCTAAAGGCCCCAAATGCCGAAGTGGCCCAGGCAGCAGCAAGAGCATTGGGCAGCATCGGTAACCGACGTGCAGCCGTAGCGCTAAGACGTGCTCTGCCAAGTGCGCCAGCCGGCAATCAGCTCGCATTCTGCGAAGGGTTGTTCCGTTGCGCCGAGGCCCTTGCCGCCAAAGGCCAGCGCAAGCGCGCCGTCGGGATTTACGACCAATTGCGCAGCATAAAAGCCGCGCATCAGGTCCGAGGCGGAGCTCTTCGCGGCGCAATCCTCTTGCGTGGGAAGAACGGCCTTGCGTTGCTACGGCAACATCTGCAAAGCGACGACTACATTCTGTTCTCCGCAGCCGTCCAGACAAGCCAGGAGATGCAGGGCGGCGACGTTACTAAGGCCTTGGTCTCTGCGCTAAAGGGACTGCCCGCGGACAATCGAATCCTGGTTATCTGGGCACTCGGGAAGCGTGCCGATCCGGCAGCGTTGCCTACGCTATTTGCTGCTGCTAAGGGCGGGGAAAAGTCGGTTCGTATTGCTGCCATCCGGGCCTTGCCGCAGATTGGACATGTCTCCGCGGCCCCCGTCCTGCGGGCATCGCTCGCCGATGCAGACCCTGAGATTTCGCAGGCTGCCAAGGAAAGCTTGGCTGCGTTCCCAGGCTCCGAGGGCGACAGCGATGTGGTGCAGAAACCTCAATAGGGGCGACACCACGCCTCTGGCGTGGTTCACGGCGTTTGAATTGATCGGTCAGCGGGCGGATGCCGGCGAGCATTGCCGTACGCTCAGAGCGGCGCGCGGCGCCGACACGAAAGTCGGTTCGGGCGCGCTGAGGAAACTGGGCGAGCTGGGCCGTCCCGCTGAATTGCCAGCGCTGCGGAGGTAGCCATTCGCGAAGCGAACCCTCTGCGGGCTGTACAGCAGGCGGTCGATGATCACGATGGGCAGGTCCGCGCTGCCGCCGTCCGCGCCCTTGGCGCATGGAAAACGGCAGATGCGGCGCCGGACTTTTTCTATCCGCGGATCCGACAAGTGCCTGCAAGAAAGACGCTTGGAAAACGAATGGTCTTCGAAAGATTTTATGTCTTGATGACCATGGGGCTATAGCTGTAAACTGTAAACTGGGCCTCGAAAGGTGAGGTGGGGCTATTCTGCAGGGTTGGCCGATTTTTTGGATGCCTCTTGACCCTCAGCTCGTGAAAGAGATATAGTTGGGGCTAAGAGGACAAATTAGCCTTCCCTGTCGTGTCCGCGCGGGCCATCAAGGTCGAAGGAGGGAATCGAATGACTGCGGGGCCGACGCTGACGACTCGTGATCGTGGTATTATTCTTGCCGCGGATGTACCATCGCTTGACGGTCTGGCCAGTCTGGCGCGAGTCGGGGCGCAAGTTCCTGAGGTTGTCGCCGTCAAGGTTGGATTCTCGCTGGGACTCCGCTTCGGCTTGCACGCTGTGGCGGACACGGTAAGAAACGTATCTTCACTTCCAGTTATCTACGATCATCAGAAGGCCGCCACGGACATACCTGCTATGGGACGGCCCTTCGCGGAGACTTGCCGTGAGGCGGGCGTCAGAGGGGTCATCCTTTTCCCCCAGGCGGGACCGAAAACCCTTGAGGCATTCGTATCAGCGGCGTTAGATCATGAATTAGTGCCGATAGTGGGCTTGGTCATGACCCACCCTGGGTATCTCGAATCCGATGGCGGCTTCATCACCGACAGGGCTCCTGGGGCGATCTGCGAGGCGGCCACTGAGCTGGGGGTTCGAGCTTTCGTGCTGCCAGGTAACAAGCCAGACGCAGTCGCAGCTTTTAGCAAGGGTACTCTAATGGGAGTGTCTCCAGCAGAAGTCATGATGCCCGGAATTGGTGCACAGGGCGGAACGATTAGTGAGGCGTTTGAAGCGGCGAAGCCACATCACCCTTTCGCAATCATCGGTTCCGCGGTCTACAGGGCAGCTGACCCTCTTGAAGCCCTGAAGGGCTTCGCTGCGGAGGTAAGGACATGAGCGAAACCATCGGCGAACGCGTTCTTCAACGCATGAAAGAAATTATCAGCCTCCTACTTTGGGACGCGGCAGCGATCAAGGTCAGTTTGGATGAGCCTTTCAAGCTTGTATCGGGCAACTACAGCCCCATCTACATTAATTGCCGCCGCGTGATCTCAGACCCGGCGTTCATGCGTATGTTCACGAGTGTTGCGAAGATCCTCTGTAAGCAGAGAGAAGTCGAGGTGGAAGTGGTCGCAGGTGGGGAGACAGCGGGGATTCCATTTGCCGCCTATACGGCGGACAATTGGTGGCTGCCCATGGTCTACGTCAGGAAGGCTAAAAAACAGCATGGCATGGCTTCGCTCGTGGAGGGAAGTCTACCGGGTGGGGCCAGGGTATTGCTCGTCGAAGACCTAATCACAGATGGCAAAAGCAAGCTGGGTTTTATAGATAGTCTGCAGGCGGCAGGCGCCATCGTTGAACATGTGCTTGTTCTCTTTGATCGTCTCCAAGGGGGCCGCGAGGCACTGAGGCAACGTGGAATTCAGCTTCATGCCGTGACTGACATGGATAGCTCTCTCGCCGTAGGTGAAGCTGAGGAGTTAGTGCCAGCTGCCCACGTTGACGCAGTCAGGGACTACATTAAGTCCCCACGCGACTGGCATGCGAAGCGTGGAATCCCCTTCAATGAGTAGAGAGGACGTAAACCGTGGGTGTGCAATCTTCTTATCCAGATTTTGTCGGTGATACAAACCGTCTGGATCAGGCCTTGCTGCGTATTAGCGATGGTCTCAAGGACCGGCGTACGGAGTTCCTATTTGGTGCGGGGATGTCAAAGGAAAGCGATTTGCCCATAGGTGGAGAGCTGTTGGTGAAACTCCTGAATAATTTTTTCCCGTCCTTTGGTGACAATCCTCCAGATGAGGCGCGCCTTCAGGAACTGGAGGGCGCTTTTCCTTTCGAGGCCATCATGGAGGCAATTGAGAATATGCCAGGCGGCAAGCGAGAAGATCTCACCCAAGCCCTTAAAGCCCTTTTAATCGACCCACAACCCGAACCAGCCCAAGCTCATCACGACTTCCTCTCGGTTTGCCTCTGGGGCGCCAGGCCGAGGCTACACAACGTGTTCACAACAAACTATGACTCCTTACTTGAAGACGTCATGGGTAAAGCCCTGTCTGTTCCCATCACCGAACGCAATGCAAAGCAAATGCGGGAAGCCCACGATTCCGGCAAGATATGCGTAATCCATCTTCACGGAATGATTGAAGACGGGGATTACAAAATCACGGAATCAGATCTCTACACCAAGACGTATAGCGTACTGGCAGGCGAATTCCGCAACGCGCTGACGGCGGATGCTTTCGTCTTTGTGGGATATTCAATGAATGACCCCGATTTTCGAGATTTGTACATGCAGCATCGGCGGGAGATCATCGACCGTAAGCGCGTGGATAGAGATACGTATGTGGTCGGACCAGCGAGAAACGAGCACGAATACCAGCTTGGGAAAGCGATTTGGGACGCACGAGGCGCAGTCTGGATCCCACTTGGGGCTGGCGCGTTTTTTTCCAAGTTAAAGACGATCGTCACCACCAGGGTGGAAGACAGGATCAGGACCGAGGTTATGAGAAAATTCGACGTCAAAGACGATGCTGCGCTGGCCGATTTTCTAGCGCGAACTTCTAAGCTTCTCCGAGTCGACAATGACGAGGCGCTTGTTTTTCTGCACGATATGCGTAAGCCAACCGGAGGACGAAGATGAATAGAGCTGTGCCCGAAACCGTCTTGGGCGTTCGCTTAATCGAGGGCAATCATGAACGACATACCGACCTAGCGTTCGAGTCATCTATTCCGCTTATCGACCGACAGCTCCGCATGTTTCTTCGCCAGTCAATGGAACAACATCGGCCGGAACTCATGATCGTTGTCGAGCGGAAAGGAACGGCGATTTTGCGGGCTCTCAGGGAATCAGATGATAGGCTATCGAAGTGGCCTTCGCACGATATAGTGTCATCTAACGAGGTTGAGCGCTTGCCTTGCGATCTCTTCCGCAATAAAAGAATCCTCATCTTCGACGATATGATGAAGCGAGGGATCCACATACGGAAGCTGCTTGAACTGCTGCGTGGGAGGGGCATCTGGAAGCCTAATGATGAACGTATTCGGGTGGCGGTCTTCGCGTTACACGAGATTAGTTCGAAAGGTTTGCCTTTTCACGGAGAGACGATTCCGCATTTCTGGTTCTATCGCGACCTGACACAGAGTGCATATCAGAGCGCTCGAATCCAAATAGTCAAGATGCTGCAAAGGGCTGGCTCGCTATTATTGGACACGGAACACCTCGAAGTGCGAGCCAAGTTGCATGGCAGCTTTAATCGGTTCGTTGATGCCTTGCGTAGAAAGGCCGATGTGATTGTGTTCACCTCTTCAGACAACCGCACTAACGTAACGGTCTTTTACCCGGATAGGGCTCCCTATGTTTTGCCGAGCCACAGGTTCCCTCGCGGGACTGTATGCGAGAGGATTGTAAAGAAGTGCCGTATTGTAGAGAGAGGAGACAGCGAATTTGCGATCATCCCGATCGCGTTCCCGGCGGTTGAGAAGGTCTGCGAGACGGATTGGCCGAGTGATCCCCAGGATGTTGACTTGCTTGGACGAAGTGTCAAGACGCCAGTCGGACGGTTCTACGGCGTAGGTCTACTTGCAGCCCTGGAAGTCTTGCGCTGGGTCCTGCGGGATTTGGCAATTCTCGACGAAGGCGAGTACACGCTTTCCCTGCCAAGAAACCCTGAAGAACCCAACTCGCTGGGGGGCTATTGTCTGGATCATCTTTATGCCGTGTATCCCACGCTGAACATGGGGGAGTTGGTGCGAAGAATCTCGACAATCGCGAAGGCGGCCAGGTCAGATGGTAGACTTCTAAGGTCTATCAAATTCCCCCGCAGGAGGCAGGCTTTGTGTGGCACGGGCGAACTGCGAAAATGGGCAGTGCACTTATTGCAGGTAATGCGGCACGTTCTCGACCAACGAATCATGTCGCACGACCTGTATGACAGCTCCGGTAGGTGCTTGAAACACCCCTTCGGATTGCGGGCACGAGAGATCTTCGCGATTGGCAGACGGCTGCGTTTGGAAGATGCCGTGATTAGCGCCTTGTTTGATATCCTGATCGACGAGGCGAATATTGTGACCCATTCAGGGGAAGTCGAGGAAGGCAATAATATTTCGCGTATCGCGCGGACCTTTGAGCCCGACGGTGAAGTGGTCAGCGAGGCGGTGAGGCGCTATTCCAGACAGTGGGGGCTGCCAATTGCGTGGTGATGTAACGGTAGATTTCGAGCTTTACCAGGGCCTACGGTCAGGCCGGGAAGGTTCATCTTTTGAACGTACGTTTCGCGCGCTCGGTTTTCTCTTCCACGGGTGGTCTACATTTCATGGTAAGAGGAAACAGACTTTCGAAGAGCCAGAACAGGGGTGTCTGCGAGCCATTGCCTTCGACAAGCTCGGTATGCTTTTTACGCAGGTCTGGCGTGAGGTATTCCGCGCCTACGAGCCCAGAGTTCGGGAAATGTTAGAGAGTAGGTCTCTTGGTGATGTGAAGAATCTTGTCTTATTCTCGTCGCCGTTAGATGAAGTGATCGGCAAGCATGGCCGGGGGTCGGGGCTATATGACGCGAAGTCGCCACCGGTTTATCTGCTCGAAATACTGTACAATCTCCAGATCGATCAGGGTATGCCGTATTTTGACATCCGCCCGCCGGGCAAAGCCCCCGACCGGCCGACGCACCATGAAACAATCATCAGTGCGGGGAGGGAGTGCGAGGATGTCCAGCACTTGTCCGACAGTTTCACAGATCGAGAAATCGACATTTTGAAGGATTTTCGGAATAGTGTCAGGCACCTGGATGGGTCCCAGATTAGGGCACTTGGAACGCACAGAGGACCTGAGCAAACCGCAGACGACGTGAGGTGGGAACTTCGGAAAGCGAGGGTGTTCTGCGATAGGGTCATTGACTGTTTGAAGCAGGAAACTTGTTTTCTTGATAGCTCGCGCCAAATGGCCGAATATGCGAGAGAGGCTTATTGGAAGTCCCACGGGAACGAAGAAGACTACAAGACGGCCCGCGATGCCGTACTAAGTGAGGTTCAAGACGGAGAGCTGAGGACAGCGATCTTGACCATACAGAGGCCAGCCGACGATATCTGGAGTGCCAAACCGGTGCAAGATCTTGTCCCCGTTTCAAGGAAGGCCTGGGCAGTGAGCAGGTATGTGCAATGCGGTGCCTTTTTTCGGAAGAACCCGTCTCAGAGAGTCAGACAGGTTTCGAGGACCGGCAAGCACTTCAAACACCAGTGGGAGGAATGCTATCCGGACCTTACGGCCTGTGGGATTAGTGTGCTTCCGCAACGTCCACCGGATCTTTTCGACAGTCCCGCAGGACACATCAGGCAAGAAGTACTGGACCGCGTGGCCGAGGTGTTGAATGAGGTAAGACTTGAGATACCTGGTGACTGAACCATGCCGAGTGAGTATTCGCTATATCGCAAAATCCAAGTCGTCCTGGACGTCGCCAAATCAGTAAAGGTTGACTCAATTGACCAGCTTGGGGCCGAGATAAAGGGACGAAGGTTGCCGAATTTCTTGTCCAGAAGGTACGACAGAGAGAAAGATGTATTTGTCACCGACATATCGGATAAATCCATCCGACGCGCTGTGACCTTGTGCGCCGTTTTGGGTTTGGTAGGACATGATGGGACCCTTTTAGCAAAAGGGCGACAGGCGCTCCAGAGGATCAGATACGACAGAGTAGTTGCTGGACAAGTTCGCGCATTTCTGAAAGGGAAGGGAGTTAATATTCATGAGCTCAATAGGGTCATTCTTGAGAGTCTCCAGTCAAGCCCACCCGTCTTGCCCACTTCCAAGGAACTGTGGACCATAACGGGCAGTCCGATGAGCCGTGGGATGTTTTCAAAGATGCTAACACTGCTGGCGCACTGCGGTGGAGCCAAGAGTTCACAGAAGAAAATATACTTGCACGTAGATACAAGGTGATCGCGGCCGCGCTGGGTAGCATCAACTCGCCTGACACAGTCGCTATGATCGTGCCGTATCTGGACAACCCCGCCACCGAAGCGGAGGCCGGCGCAACAGCGGTAGCCATTGCCGAAAGACTCGTGAAGGGACGCGACAGCTCGAAGCTCGCACCGAAATTGGTCGGACCCCCTGGAGAAAGTGTCCCAGGTCACCACTACCGCCGATCTGGCCTCTGGCGCTCTACGAGCTAAAGAACTTCATAGCGTGTGGCTGCGGTTACGTGACATACCATCGGGCTCTGGTTTATGTCTTCCCGGCGGCGCGCATGAGGCCTACGTTTATTGAATCTCCGGCTCCATCCCACAACCGAAGGTGCTGCTTTGCCGGCCTTTAGCCCCGCCAAGGCGGGGCTTCAGCCGGGCTTCTCGACCGAAGGATTCATCCATGCCGCAACATCTTTTTCACGGCATCTGGCCTCAGGTCGTCTCGCATACGAACAATGAGGAGTCGCTGGAAAGCGCGGCCAGAGATGACGTTTCCGGCCGGAAGGAGGAAAAACCGCCGGGGGTTGGTAAGAATGGCTAAAGTCCCTGGCCCCGCTGAAGCGGGGCTGAAGCCGGCTTAAGGAGTCCGGGCCGCACGCCAAGCACGGGCTGAAGCCCGTGCCTAACAGGGGCGCCGGCAACGAACCGACAGCCCCGTATGTCAGCGTTTTTGACCATAAATACGGCTGCATTCTTCCAGCAAAGATCAACGGTTCTCTATGCCTTTCGGCCATGCTCCTGTGCGAGAGCTTGACCACATTTGCGCTATTTCATGGTCCGGCCTGCCCGCCTGCTAACTGTTCTGGTTCGCAAGTTCGGCCACGTACTCAGGTGCTGCAAAGAGGAAAAAGCTATGAAATACGTGAGATTTTGCATCCACAATACGTGGACGTATTTACGAACACCTGTACTTAGTTTGCCGAACAAAAGCGGGTATATGTTAGCATGAAGGAGAGGAGAGATACCAAAGTCTCCATCAGGTGAGTCATCGGTTTCAAAGCTTAAAAAAGGGAGGTCTTGAAATGGCGTTTGCGTCAGGAATTCGGGAATACAGCCACAGGAGCCTCAGGTTCGCGGCAGTTTGCTTGCTCGCAGCGGTTTTTATCCTGCCGGCGGCCGGTTTGGGAGAGGATGGCCGTCGCCCAGGTTCCCCATCTCGCTGCACCATAGACGAGCACAATCGTCTAATCGTTGACGGCGAGCCCTTCTTTCCACTCGGTTTTTACGGCGGCCGGAGTCTGGAGCATCTCAGGGCGATGGCGAACAGCCCCTTCAATTGTGTCCTCGACTACGGCATGACCGCCCAGGACGTCGAGACCACACGCAAATACCTCGATGAAGCCCACCGCCTCGGCATGAAAATCATCTTCTGTATCAACGACGTATATCCCGGCGCCAAGTACCGCAAGAAGCTCGGCGACTGGGTCGGCAATGACGCCATCCTTGAGGGAGTGGTCACGACGTTCCGGAACCACCCCGCGCTCATCGCCTGGTACAACAACGACGAGCTTGCTTTCGAGAAAAAGGAGGAAATCGAGGGCTATTATCGCCGCATCAAGAAACTCGACCCCAACCACCCGCAACTCATGGTTCACTATCGCGCGGGCTCGTATCGGACGTTCCTTAACGCTTACGACGCAGTCGGCGTTGATGTTTATCCCATTCCTAAGAGTCCGGTGACCGACCTGAGCGACCGAATAGATATTGCATGGAAGGAAATCGAGGGCAAGAAGCCGGTTTGGGCGGTGCCTCAGACTTTTGCCTGGTACCAGCACCGCAAGCCTGAGGACCCGACCGACACTCTCGGCCGCCGGCGTCTGCCGATGCCGAACGAGTGGACTAACGGGCGGGCGCCAACTTACGACGAGACGCGAGCGATGACCTACCTCGCGCTCGTTCATCGTGCCAAAGGCATAATCTACTGGTGCTACTACAACATGTCCTATCTCCCGGATTTCGTGGAGCGATGGCATTTCATGAAACGCATCGGGGCGGAGGTCAAGGAGCTTTTCCCGGTTGTCCTATCTTCGGAGGAGATGGCGGCTTCCGTCGAGCCGGAGAACGAAGCCATCCACTGCCTTATCAAGGTCGCTGACGGCAGAAGATACCTCCTCGCGGTCAATGGCTCGCGGAGTCCTCACCGCCCATCATTCAGACTTCCGGCGGGGGTGTCCGGCCCCGTGAAAGTGAAGTTTGAGGACCGCGCGATTCCCGTGAAAGAGGGACTTCTCACGGACTTTTTCGCGCCTCTCGCTGCGCACGTTTACGAGCTTGGCAAGTGAGCGGCAGAAGGTCTCAGGAACGGTCTCCCTGCCGGGGACTTAAAGGGTGCGGCTGTATTTGCGTGGCAATGGTCGAATGAATCCTTTGGCCGAGAAGCCCGGCTGAAGCCGGCTCCCCAGAAGAGGAATCGCGTATCCGATACCACCGACTAAAGCCGGTGGCTAAGTTCGGTGCCTGCTGAAGGCAGGCGGAAAGGAAAACGCGGCCTTCTCCGTTGTGCGATAGAACAAAAGACTGAACATATCCACGGCGTCAACGTCAGGCGGGAGACGCTCAAAACCAGGCGTCGGAGCATGCCACGGATACGCGGCCACACCCCGACTTAAAGCGGCTCTTGACACTGCGGAACAAATGGGCCAAGATATGAACAGCGCGAATGACACAGAATTGCGAGGGCACTGCAATGGCAAAACCGCATAGGAACGGTCAGCCGACAGGCAAAAAGGATAACCGAAACAGTTTGACTCTCTCCCGCAGGACTTTTATCGGAAATGTCGCGGTGGGGGTGGGCGGACTACTGTATCCACATCTCGCGCAGCCGGAAACTCCCGCCAGCGATGCCGGAAAAAAGGCGAGGGTGGTGATTGTTCGCAACCCGGCAGTCATCAGCGGCGGGAAGATCAATGGTGAAGTCGCCGAAAAAATGGTACACCGGGCGGTGTGCCTCCTCACCGGGAAGGGGGACCAGACTCTCGCATGGAAGTCCCTGTTCTCATCGAAAGAAAGAGTCGCCATAAAAGTCAACACTCGGCATCCCCCGGTGGCGGGAAACCGGCAAATCGCCCACGCCATTGTCAACGGACTGAAAAGCGCGGGTCTCGACGAGAATCGGATTATCATTTTCGACTTTCTGGACGAAGAACTGAAGAGGTGCGGTTACAAACTGAACGATTCCTCCACGGGCGTTCGCTGTCACGCAATCAGAGAATATCAGGAGATGACGGCGGGCCCCGTTCAGGTCAGACTCTCCAGTATCATAACCGAGCAAGCTGATGCCATCATCAATGTCCCTGCCGTCAGGCATCACGGCCTCGCGGGGGTGACCGTCTCCATGAAAAACCACCTGGGCAGCATCAAGAATCCCAGAGACCTGCATCGTGACAACTGTTTATATGTCGCGGACCTCAATGCCCTGGACCCCATCCGAAAGAAAACGCGATTGATCCTGGCTGACGGCATCCTGGCTCAATGCCAGGGTGGACCCTCGTACCGCCCCCAGTTTGCATGGGAATACGCGGGATTGATTGCAGGCACCGACACCGTCGCGGTTGATGCCGTCGCCGCCGAGCAGATAAAAGCTGAGCGACACAAGAGGGGGATGGAGGGGCCTATTCGGCCAATCATCAAAC
>Ga0315551_10001715_pt1 | contig 16553 bp, 17 predicted proteins | sample SalMarSW160290MG_FD_203678 | JGI IMG/M metagenome (GOLD analysis project Ga0315551, IMG submission 203678) | Salt marsh sediment microbial communities from the Plum Island Ecosystem LTER, Massachusetts, United States - Salt Marsh Sediment SW1602-90 ... | reverse complement strand
ATTCTTAAAATAAAATTAGTAAAGGAGAAGTGAGAAATGATTGGTATAGTGGTTTGTGCTGCGGAAAAAATATTTTCTAGGAGGTTATTATGAAACCGCTGACTCAAGATCTTTCCATCTTCAACAAATTTAAGTTTAAGCATCCACCTGTAGGTGTCAAGTTCGAGCTCTTTAAACCCAAAGGAATAAAGCCGCTGAACAAAAAGCTGCCTGCCTGTGGAATGATCGGAGAAGCACAGAAAAGGGGAACGCCGTTTTACTTCACTGCAGAGGACGAGGATTGTTTTGGAAAAGTACCACTGGGATGGGAGGACATGCCCCCATGGGGCGAGGGTGGATACCTGGGAGAGAAATTCGAAATCTTCCAGGAGCAGCGGGCTAACTCCAGAATCTACAAATACCTTCCCAAATTTCCGAGGAATACGGTTAACTATATCGCTATGTCCACATTAGACAAACTGACCTTTGAGCCAGACCTCTTAATTCTTACCGCCACTCCCAGCCAGGCAGAAATCGTGATGAGGTCAATGGCCTATTCCACCGGCGAGATATACGAGAGCAAGCATGCCGGCGTACTGGGATGCGCCTGGATGTACGTTTATCCATATCAAAGCGGCAAAATCAATTTTATGGTTACCGGGCTGACCTTTGGTGGGAAAGCACACGAGGTATTTGAAGAGGGATGGATACTGATATTTATCCCTTACAACTGGATACCGACCATAGTGCAGAACCTGAAGGAAATGAAATGGGTTCTTCCGTCATACACAGATGGTCTGGAAAAGTTTAACAAACGAAAAGAGGGCTACATTGTGGAACTAGCCCAAAAATCCGAGAATCCCTAAATTCAGGGAATAACTACCTAAAAAGCGTATGATGTTTTATTGATTTATTCCTGCCATGACAGCAGTAAAGGAGAGGTAAGAAATGATTAGGTATAGTGGTTTGTTCTGCGGAAAATAAATTTTTTAGGAGGTTATTATGAAACCGCTGACTCAAGATCTTTCCATCCTCAACAAATTCAAGTTTGAGATACCACCTGTAGGCGTCAAGTACCTGCTCAACAAACCGGAAGGCATAAAGCAACTAGATAAAAACATGGCTTTGTGCGAGATGATTAAAGAAGCGCAATTAAGGAGTACTCCCTTCTATATGAGCAGAGAAAACGAAGACTGCGCCGGGGCATTCTCGATGGGAATGGGTGAGGTACCACCATTCGCCGCAAGCGGTCAAATCGGCCCCGAGCTGAAAATCTTCAAAGAGGACCGTGGTAATAGGAGACTCTACGAGTCATTACCCAAGGTTCAGCTAAATACGGTTAACTACATTGTCTTCGCTACGCTAGATAAATTGACCTTCAACCCGGATGTCCTATTCCTCCTCGCAACTCCAAGACAGGCAGAGATTGTGATGAGGGCCCTGACCTACGATACGGGAGAAATATGGGAGAACAAGACAACACCGGTAATGGGCTGTGCCTGGCTGTTTGCTTACCCATTCATAAGTGGCAAAGTGAACTTCCTCCCCACCGGAATGACCTTTGGTTTGATAGCCAAAGAGGTACTTGACCCGGGGCAGATAATTATAGCCATCCCTTACAATAAGCTGCCTACCATTATACAGAGCTTGGAGGAAATGGAGTGGTTCCTGCCCTCTTATGAAATGGGCAGAGATAAGTATGTGGAGTATTTCCATCAGTTACTCGGCAGACTTGCTCAAGCAAGCCAAAATCCATAAATTCAGGTAGAATATATTTTTCTTAAAATAAAATTAGTAAAGGAGAAGTGAGAAATGATTGGTATGTGCATATTATTCGCACTAAAGGACGAAGTCAAAAATCAAATGGACCAGAACGCTGTCAGGAATCATATGGCTAATGTGGTTTCATTGTATAAGAAAGTACCCGGACTCAAGGAAAAAACCTTCTTCATGAATCCTGACAATTTAGACCAGGGTGCTTTTCTGGTATGGGAAACCCAGGAGCTTTTAGACCAGTACCTGAAGTCAGACCTGTACAAAACAGCTGTTCTCGATATCTGTAAGGGCGAACCGAGTCTGCAGACCTATGTCATCACGGCAAGTTTGAAAGACGGGGTACTTATCTAAGCTATAAGCAGTATTGATTACATACCTTTCTATTCCGACGACGGTGGCCCTGGTATCGTAATGGAAAATACAGGGTAATACCGAACTCCCAGTTTGTCTATTTGCCCAGATAGAGATAATCTTCACCGGGTACGACCTGAGAAGAGGAACAAAAAGGTTTTGATTTTAAGGAGGCGAACAGTGCCCAAGCAAAAATATTCTTCTCTAGAGGAAAATTATAACGAAGTCGTCCGTCAGGCTATTGAGGAATGTGTTCTTTGCGGGGATTGCTTGAGGGACTGCCTAATGCTTCCACAGACTTCGCTAAAGGATAAAGCCCCTGAGGAAATTATGGAAAATATAATAGATTTCTTAAAAGACGGGGTTTCATCGGAGGAAGTCTACCTTAAGGCTTTCAGCTGTGCCGGATGCGGATACTGTTCCGATACTTGCCCTCAAGGGATTGACCCTCTGCTGCTCCATGAGGCAGTCAAGATTGAGCTGCTTAAACATGGGGAAAAGCCGCCCGAATCTATGAACTTTGTTGTTCCCGGGCAGAGAATGAATTTATATGAAATTCTGGCGGCTCTTCAAACGAAACCTTCCGAGGTGAGATGGTTAAAAAGAGTGCCTTCCCAGCCGAAAAAAACGGAAAATGTGGTATTTCTGGGATGCTCTCCTCAGGCGCTCCCCCATAGCATATTCGCTTTTCTAGATGTCCTGGAAAAAATGGGGGTTGATTCGGTTACCCTGGGAGGAGGGGAGCTCTGCTGTGGTACCGCTTTTTGCCCGGCGGGCGGCAAGGTTAAAGAGTCAGAGGAGAAGGCGCGTGAGCTGGTCACAGCACTTAAAGCCTTCTCCCCGAAGAGGATTATCCTTGTCTGTACCGGTTGTTATCGCCAGTTTACCGAGTTCTTTCCCAGTTTTCTCGGGCTGGATTTTGAGGTTCAATTTTACACCCAGTTCTTAAACGAGAACCTGGACAAAATAAACTTTACCAAACCCCTGGGAACAACGGTAACCATGCATGAGTCCTGCATGACCCGGCGCACCAAAGCAACTGACTCGGCGATAAAACTGCTCAAGGCTATTCCGGGATTGAAGCTGGTAGAAAGGGAAAACATCGACGAGGAAACCCTTTGCTGCGGGGGACTAGCCAACATGACCTATCCTCCAATGGGGCAAAAGCTGGGGCAAATTCTGGTAGAAGAGACTATGAAAATCGGGGCCGATTATATTGCCAATACCTGCCCATTCTGCGCCCTGGCCTTCTATCCGTACCTAAGGCAACACTCATTTAAAGTGAAAGATATTGCCACTATAATCAACGAGGCCATGGGAGGCAGGGAATACGAAGACAAACTGGCCAAATACTGGAAATGCCAAAGCGTTGATGAGATAATAGAAAAATCCAGGGAGAATTTTGAGGCAAATGGTTACAAGGAAGAGGAAATGAGACACATACTGCCTCTCCTTTTCGGCTTCTCCGGCCCGCAAGGCTGACCGAGTTAAATTTTAAAACTTTCTTTCCGGCTGCTGGACTTTACTCCATCAGTCCCGTATCCTTACTTCTCTGGAGCACTCAGTGAACCCAGTCTTTTTTCTTCTAACCCCTTTTTACCTTTAAGCTTAAACGTCAGATATTCCCGGTAAGAAATCTTCTCGTTAGGTCGCCCCCAACCTAGCTCCTTGAGTGCCTCGACCACTTTCTGAAGCTTGGGTGCCATCTCCTGCATACCCAAGCCCTTTAAATGTGGCGGCAGCTCTTTGCGCTCTTCCGGTTCCAGGGCTAACAGGTCGCAGATTGCCTCGCAGGCCCAGCGCGCTCCCCGCACCGGCGCTGACTGGTCGCGCCCCCCTTCGAACTTATCTGAGGTCATGCCGCACTTATCCTTTTGATGCAAAGCAAAGGTCATCTCCAGTATCCGGGCATCGGGATCAGTGAAGTCTAAAGCCCGCTGAATCCGGTTATAGCGAATCCTGAGACAATCAAAAGCGCCGTAATCCTCCTCGAACCTATCGATAACATATTCCACGGCAGGGATGGATGCAGCATAGTTAAGATTGCCGTCTTTGGCCAGTTCCTCGGTGGTAACGCCGACTACGGAACTGATAATAAAGGTGGAGGCGGTAACAGCCCCACAGGTACCGACACCGGTCATAGCCACACCACCATGGAGTCCTATCATTCCCTGGGTTAGCATTTCCTGTATTTCGGGAGAAAATAACTCTATATCCTCGGACCTAAAAGCATCACATATGGCCGCAAAAGTGGCTGGAGCGCAGGCCATGTATCTGGCCCCGATTTCATCGGCAAGGTGGCCCGCTTTATCTATTATCCTTTTCCTCTTTGCCTGGTCGATTTCGATTTTTCCAATCATTTTTACCTCCTTCTTTTTTACCCTTAATTAAATAATAGTATTAAAGTTACCTGATAATTTAATTTTAGGGAACATTTGCTAAAGAGTATAGGAGGATTTGTCTGGCATGTCAAACCTGACGGGGCTCTTAATCCAACCTGGTAAGCTTAGAGCTTAAAGCTCTCCTCTTTGCGGCCAGCGTATTTCTCTCTTAACTTGGTCTTTTCTATCTTCCCGGTGGGGTTCCTCGGCACCTTATCAAAGATGGTGCGACGGGGCCTTTTATAGCGGGGTAGGTTATCTTCGCAGAACTGGTTTATCTCTTCTTCGGTTAGATTCTTGCCGGGCTTGGGGTCAATGACGGCGGCAGCTATCTCGCCCAGCCTTTCATCGGGGATGCCGATGACGGCGGCATCATAGACACCGGGGTGGCGCCGCAGAATATCCTCTACCTCCACCGGAAAAATATTCTCGCCGCCGGTGATGACCACGTCCTTCTTCCGGTCAACAATATAGATAAAGCCCTCTTCGTCCTGTCTGGCCATATCGCCGGTGTGGAGCCAGCCGCCTTTGAGGATTTCCGCAGTTTTTTCCGGGTTTCTATAGTACTCCTTCATCACCCCGTTGCCCTTAACCAGCAGCTCGCCAACCTCACCACGGGCAACATCTTTATCATTATCATTGATAATGCGGGTCTCCCAGTTAAAGCCTGTCCTGCCCGTCGCCTCCAGCTTGTGCCGGTTCTCTATGCCCAGGTCAATGCACCCCGGCCCGGTGGCTTCGCTTAAGCCATAGCTTCTGTCGTACTGCATATCAGGGAAGTACTGCTTCCAGTGCTTGATCAGGCTGAAGGGTATCGGCTGCGCCCCCATATGGGTAAGCCGCCAGCTGCTGAGGTCGTAGTCTTCTTTCTTTAATTCTCCCCTGTCCAGAGCCGCCAGAATGTCCTGCGCCCAGGGTACCAGCAGGAAGACCACCGTCCCCTTCTCTTTATGGACGGCCTCAAAGATATACTGAGGGCTGGTTTCGGTGAGCAGGGTAGCCCGGCCGCCGATAATCAGGCTGCCCATCCAGTGCATCTTGGCCCCGGTGTGGTAAAGGGGTGGGATAAGGATAAAATTATCCTGGCAGGTCTGGTAGTGGTGGCGGTTCTCAGTTATGGCGGCACACTCCATATTCTTGTGGGTGAGTAGTATCGGCTTGGGCGCCCCGGTGGTGCCCGAGGTGAAGTAGAGCCCGCACCCATCGTCTTCTTTCAGTGCCACCTCTACAGGTTGGGGCGAAGAATTGCCAATTAACTGTTCAAAGTCCTCCATGTATTCGGGGCGGGGCTGGCCGTCAAGGATATAGTGTTTAATCACGGGTAACTCGGCGCGGATGGATTCCACCCTGTCTACGAACTGTTCGCCCAGAATCATCGCCTCCGCTTCGGCGATATCGGCACAGTATTTGAAGTCCTCAGCCGTGAAACGGAAGTTGAGCGGCACCGCCCACGCCCCCGTCCTGATGATGCCGAAATAGGCCTCCAGCCAGCTTATAGAATTAAGCATCCAGTGGAGAACCCTATCGCCTTTCTTCACCCCGCGCCCGGTAAGGGCATTAGCCAGCCGGTTTACCCTCTCATCGAACTGCCGCCAGCTAATCTCTTTTCTCACCCCGGCGCTGGACTTTAGTTCAATAAGCGCCGTGCCATCGGGGTACATACGGGCGTTCCTGGCCAGCATCTCGCTTATATTCATCTTATCTCCTTACCGACTGCCTATTATAACGCTTTTTAGCAGCGATTTACACTGCGTGGCTAAAGTTTAGGGGGCTCTCCTGAAGGAGAGCCCCCTCTTCTATAGCGCTAACTCTAAATAGAAAATTTATTTACTGAATTTCTTGATGTCTTTCACCACCCAGTCCAGGCCCAGCTCCTTTAGCTTCGCCTCTGAGGGTATGCCCTGGCGGGTGTAGCCGAGGGCATCATAAAACTCGTCGAGGAGGCCGTCCAGATTCTTAACGGTCTGCCCCGTGGCCGGGCCGGCATCTTTTAGCGGCTCGGTCCGCATCCGCTTTGGGAGGGTATCATCCTTACGGTCGAAGCCTTCACGGACATTGAAGCAGCGCTCCAGGCAGAGAGTCCTCTCCCCTATCTTTTCCACATAGGCGGGGTCACCGAACTCCTTGAAGCCGGTGGCTGCCACCAGCAAATCGCTGCGCTGCTGGGGGTTAAGGCCGGTGACCGGTCCAAAGCTGCACTGGATGACCGCGTCCTGAGTCGCCTGCGATGTTTCAGCGACAGCGATATCTTTACCCTTGTCGACCTCGGTCAACCTGTCTTTCTTTCCAGAAAGCTCGTCACGGGGGCGGCCGTACATATGGCTGGCACCTATGTTGGAGGTGGCCAGGACAAGCCCGTAGCCCTTGACTGCCCGTGGTTCGTAGGCAGGAAGCTCCAGGCCCTTGACCTGCATGGCGTAGTCTTCGGCACCCTTGCCAATCTGCGCCGCCGCCCTTTTAGTACCTTCACCGAGGAGCTTGGCAAATCCCTCACGGTTACCGATTTTCTTCACCAGCGTCACCATGGCAGCGTGGTCACCCCATTTGAGCTCAAGGCCATCAGTATCTTTCTTGGTGATGATGCCCCTCTGGTAAAGCTCGTAGGCAAAGCCGATAGAATTACCGGCGCTGACGGTATCGATGCCGAGCTTGTCGCAGAGGGAGTCAGCAGCTATCAGCGAGTCCTTATCGGTGTTGGCCAGATTGCCTCCCAGAGACCAGATGGTCTCATAGTCGGGGCCTTCGCTAACGGCACCATCATAGGTGCCTCCGGTGACCTGGCGCACCTGGCCACACTTGGTCATGCAGCCGTAGCAACCATCGTTTTTAGTCTTTATGCTGGCCAACGCCTCATCGCCTATCTTCTCCACACCCTCAAGGTGCCCCTGCTGGAAGTTCTTTACCGGGAATATGCCCACCTTCTCGAAGCCTAGTGTCAGATAAGAGGTGCCGAAGTCGCTCATCTTGATTCGTCCCGGGCTGGTCTTTAAGCCCTCAATCACTTCCTTGTTAACCTTTTTGAAGCCTTCGGCATCATGCAGGCTCAAAGGCCCTGCCGAGTTCACCGCAAAAGCCTTGAGTTTCTTGGCTCCCAGCACTGCGCCCACGCCAGTACGCCCGCCACAGCGGAGGTCGCTGATAAGAATAGCATAGCGCACCAGCTTCTCTCCCGCCGGACCGATACAGGCCACCTGGGTTGATTTGCCGTGCTTCTGGCGCAGTTTCTGGTGCGTCTGCTGGGTATCCAGTCCCCAGAGCTCGGCGGCATCCAGAATCTTAATTCCATCCTTATCGATATGAACATATACCGGCTTATCGGCTTCGCCTTCAACAATAATGCCGTCGAAACCGGCAAACTTGAGAAAGGCGCCGAAGTTGCCGCCCATAACCGACTTTGATACGGCCCCGGTAAGCGGACTCTTGGTCACCAGTGCTATACGGGAGACCGACATGGCCGTGGTGGCACCGAGGGGGCCCATCATCATTATCACCTTGTTATCCGGCGACAGGGGCTCAACACCAGGCTCGAGTTCTTCATATAGATACCTGATACCGATGCCCCTCCCGCCGAGATACTCCTTCATCCATTTTTCAGGTATATCCTCAACCTGACTCTTGCGACTGGTCAGGTTAAGCCGTATCAATTTGCCGTTGTAACTGCTCATCTTTTCCTCCAAGATTAATATCGCCCGGTGGCAGCTAGCCACCCATAAGAAAGTTCAAGATAACAATCTCATCGCCGTCCTGTACTGGACTATCCAGCTCCACGGGGTGCAGGCCATCGGTATTGAGATAGATGCCAAAGGCGCGCAGTAGCTTCCCCTGCCTGTCTAACAGGACTTCTTTGATGCCGGGGAACTGCACATCAAGCTTTTCAAGGCACTCACTAACTGTCCGCCCGCTCACCTCAAGCGTCTCAACACCGCCGCCTAACTGCTGCAGCGACGGCGGCAGCTTCACCCTCACGCTCATCTTATCTGTTCTGATACTGACCGGCCTATTTTACCTTGAAGACCAGACCCTCATCGGCATCAAGCTTAATCTTATCACCTTCCTGAATAACCAGGGTACCATTACCCGTGTTCGATACCAGCGGGATGTCATACTCACGGCAGTGAATACAAGCATGGCTTAAGGAGCCGCCGCCGTTGGTGACAATACCCTTGGCTAAGGGCAATATCGGCGTCCACCCTGAAGACATCGACGGACATACAATGATGTCGCCCGGCTGGACGGCAAAAACATCGGCGTCACTTACCACCAGGTGGGCTCTGCCCTCAACGGTGCCCGCCGGACTGCCGCAGTTACCAAAACAGACGGCGCCGGTTTCCGGCCTAGGGGGGGCGTACTCGCCAACAACAATCTTGGAAACTATGGCATCGTGAACAGAAGCATGATGCTTATTTATATCATCAGGCGTTAATTTTCTATCGGTAACAATAGGCGAGCGCGTCCTATACTCCTTCTGGGCTGTCCAGGTTTTCTTGCGCTCCTCAACAATATCCTTGACCTCGTATGAGTCTGGGTAGGCGATGAACAGCTCCAGCTCATCAGGGATGAAGAGGAACATATCATCAGGGTCTCCAATGGTGCCAAACTTTACCAGCCTCTCCCCGATCTTCCTCACCAGGTAGCGGAAGGTGGTATGGCAACCCTGCTCCCAGGCGACATCATGGCTCTCGCTGAAAGCGCTTGACCTCTGGCTCACGTTGAGGGTGGCCAGGAACCAGTCCATATCGGGGTATTTAGCCGCCTTCACCTTGTCGATAAGCTCGCGGGTTAATTCTTCCCGCTCCTTGACCAGACGGGGGCGGATTCTATCCAGCGGGAAGGGGGCGTTGATGTCCTTGGACAGGCTAAGATACTGCTGGATATGAGCGATAGCCGGCGTGGGGTCTTCCCACCACGAGGGAACGATGAACTCCATCATTCGCGGCGACCGCCAGCCGTAGCCCTTGACAATCATGAAGTCATTGAGGTCTTTCTCCAGCCACTCCTTGCCCGCCGCTGTCTTCTTGAGAGCAGGAACGACATCAGCCGCCGCGTTCTTGGTGAAGACATCGGCTATCTTGAGCTGGAGGGCGCGGGTGCGCAGTCCCCAGAGCGCCTTATCTTGGACAAAGAGGTCGTTATCGTAGCCGCGTATTATTCTATGCCAGGTCGGGGAAAACTCCTTTATCCCAGCGTATTCGGTAGCAATCTCGGTACAATGCCAGTAGGCCTCATAAAGAGGGTATATCAGATAGAAATGGGTCTCCCACTCCCGATACAGCATCTGCACCGCCTCCCGGAAGATCTTGTACAACTCGTACTGGGTTGCCTTTTTGTAATCAAAAGTCCTGAATTTTTGGCACAACCCTTGCAGTTCGCTCTCCAAATCCTTATAGATCTTGTCCCCTTTGGGAGCATACTGTTCCGTTATGAACTTTTTAAAGTTCTTCTGCCTTTCGGCAATCTCAGCCTCATCGCTAATCCTGAGGGCACCGGCCAAGGCACACCCGTCCATGTTACGAACCTCACTGCCCCTGATGGTGGGTATAGATGCCTCATTGACAGCGTAGATGAGCCCGTGAGCTAAAGGATAATTCCACATCCAGCCGAACAGAGGCGTCCAGGCCGGGTAGCTGTGGGAGAAGTTCACGAACCACATCGGGTACTTCTTCAGGTCTCGCTGCGGCCAGAACTCTCTGACATATAAGTTCCACGTCCAAGACATTTCTTTGTCCTCCTTGATTTTTATATCCTATTTTGCCGACCTTATTATATCACAGCGCACCTAATTCGGGGTAAACTGCCTCTAGTTTACCCTTCGGGCGCCGTCAATAAGCAGTGTCTGGCCACTGATGAAGTCGCTGTCATCGCTGGCGAAGAAGACAACGGCACCGACTATATCCTCGGGTTGGCCAAAACGACCCATGGGGACAGAGCTGGCGTCCATCTTATCCATATTGACGTAGCTTCTGGTTGATGGGGTATCAATAACACCAGGAGCAATCACATTGGCACAGATGCCGTACTGCCCCAGCTCCCCAGCCAGGACACGGGTAATGCCGGTAACAGCGGCTTTAGCCGCGGTATAATGAATGAGACCCTTGGTCGGGGCGAAAACCGCCTCGGAGGCGACATTGATAATCTTGCCTTTCCCCAGCTTCTTCATGTGGGGGAACACCGCCTTAGTGCATATCCAGGTCCCCTTGGCACTCACGGCCAGCATTTTGTCCCACTCCTCCGAGGAAATCTCATAGAACGGCCGGCGCGACATCCCGTGGTAGAAGGCGGCATTGTTGACCAGAATATCGATGCGACCAAATTTCTCGGCCGTCTCTTCAGCCATGCGCACCGTATCCTCTTCCTTAGTGACATCGGCTTTTACGGCTATGGCCTGGCCGCCGGCGGCCTTGATTTCCTCAGCTACCTCCTGTGCTTCCTTCTCCAGGATATCAGCCACCACAACCCTAGCCCCCTCCTTGGCCAGCCTCAGGCAGTAGGCCTTGCCCAGACCATTGGCACCGCCGGTAACGATAGCCACCCTGTTATCTAACATTCCCATTCGAAATTCCTCCTAGATCACCCGCCGGCCGCCATCAATTATCAGCGTCTGGCCGCTGATGAAGTCGCTGTCGTCACTGGCGAAGAAGACGACGGCACCAGTCACATCCTCGGGTTTGCCGACCCGACCCAGCGGGGTAGTACTGACATCGAACTTGGCTACGTTGCCGATGGTCCAGCTGGCCGGCGTATCGGTGTAACCGGGGGCGACAGCGTTGACGCAGATGTTATACTGCCCCAGCTCCCCAGCCAAGACGCGGGTAATACCGACGACAGCCGCCTTGGAGGTAACATAGTTAATCATGCCCTTGGTCGGGCCGAAGGCTGTATCGGAAGAGAGGTTGATAATCTTACCCTTCTCCTGCTTTTTCATATAGGGGAATACCGCCCTGGCACAGAGCCAGGCCCCCTTGGCGCCCACCGCCAGCGCCTTGTCCCAGTCCTCCGAGGAAACCTCGTAGAAAGGATTCCTGCCCACGCCGTAGTAGAAGGCAGCATTGTTGACCAGAATATCAATACGGCCAAATTTCTTGACCGTCTCCTCAGCCATGCGCACCGTATCCTCTTCCTTGGTGACATCAACCACCACGCTGGCACCGCCCTTGGCCTCTATCTCCTTGACCGACTCGGTCGATTCTTCATCCATGCGGTGCACCGCCATCATTACCTTAGCCCCCTCTTTAGCCAGAGCGAAGCAAAAAGCCTTACCCAGGCCCTTGGCACCACCAGTAACGATGGCCACTCTGTTGTCTAACCTTCCCATTCTAGTTCCTCCTTACTATTTATTTGAACTTTATACTGCCAGAAAACCCCCATCAATAGGGAGGGCGACACCGGTAATTGACGAGGCTTTACCGGAGATGAGGAACAGGGCCGCGTCAACCACCTCCTCTTCCGTGACGTACCTGCCCAGAGGTATACGCTGGATATCCCTTTTTACCCACTCCTCCTTGGTGATGCCCAGTTCCCGCGCCTTATGCCCGGCGATGGCTATCCTCTTCTCGGTTTCCACCCGGCCGGGACAGATACAGTTAACCCGAATATTGTCCTTGGCTAAATCTACCGCCAGCTTTCTGGCGAGCATCACCAGGCCGGTCTTAGCCAAAGAATAGGTCATGGAATAACCAGCTTGCTTTAAGCCAGCGACCGAACCGGTGAAGAGAATGGAGCCGCCTCCGGCCCGGCGTATCTCGGGAACAGCAAACTTGGCTCCGAAAACGGCGGCTTTCAGGTTCACCGCCACCATATTATCATAAATTTCTTCAGTAACGTCCTCGACATTATCAGGGCCAACGACACCAGCATTATGCCAGAAGATGTCCAGCCGACTGTAGCTAGCCACCGCCTGCTTCATGAGACGCTCGATATCGGCCACCACCAGCATATCGGCGGGGACAAAGCTGCCCTCACCACCCTGCTTACTTATGGCGTTAACCACCTCTTCGCCCCGCTGGCGGTTGCGGCCACTGACTACTACCTTAACTCCCTCCCGGGCAAAGCCGATGGCGCCGGCTTTGCCGATACCAGCCGTGGAGCCGGTGATGACGGCAACCTTTCCTTGAAGTGCCAGAGGCAAAGAACTACCCCCTTAATCTCGTCAGGCTGATGTTATGCGCGGTAGGCAGTTAAAATATCCTTTTGAAGATTAATACATCGGGTTTTAAATGTCAATAATTTTACCCGGCTTGACAGGGGGAGGGTGGCAATATAAGATTTTTTCAAGGCATAGAGAAGGAAAGTAATGAAAGCAGTTATCCTGGTAGGGGGAGAAGGTACCCGGCTACGCCCTTTGACCTGTAATACTACCAAGGCCATGGTGCCCGTGCTGAACAAGCCTTTCCTGGAGCACCTGCTCGGCTACCTCAAGGGGCATGGTGTAACCGATATTATCCTGGCTATGAGCTATCTTCCCCACCGTATCCAGGGCCACTTCGGTGATGGAGCTAAAATGGGAGTGCGCCTGTCCTATCTTATCGAGAAAGAGCCGCTGGGCACTGCCGGCGCCGTGAAGAACGCCGACAGCTACCTGGACGAAAGCTTCCTGATGTTAAACGGCGACGTTTTCACCGACCTGGATATTACCGCCATGATAGACTTCCACCGGCAAAGCCAGGCGGTGGCGACTATTGCCACTACCCCGGTGGATGACCCCACCGCCTATGGTCTAATAGAAACTGGCGACGGTGGCAGAATTACCCGTTTTCTGGAAAAGCCCGGCTGGAAGGAAGTAACCACCAATATGATAAATGCTGGCATCTATATACTGGAGCCCGGTATCCTGGCTAGGATACCGCCCCAGAAGAATGTCAGCATCGAGAGAGAGACATTTCAACAACTCTTAGCCCAGGGGGAACCAATGTACGCCTATTCTTCTTCAGCTTATTGGTTGGATATGGGAACTCCAGAGAAATACCTCCGGCTAAACCATGACCTGCTGCTGGGCAAAGCCCTTTCCCCAATTAACGTCAGCGGGGGTGGCCAGAGCCGGATTGACCCTTCGGCTGATATCAAAGCTCCGGTGCTCATCGGAGAAGAGTGCGTTATCGGGCCGGGGGTAGAGATAAAGGGACCAACCGTCCTGGGGCCGAAATGTGAAGTTGACGAAGGGGCTACCATCGAGGGGGCGGTACTGTGGGACAATGTGAGGGTGGGTAAAAAAGTAATATTGAGAAACTGCATCGCCGCCTCACACAGTGAAATCCATGAAGAAAGTGAAGTGCCGGACAACTGCGTCCTGGGGGATAAGGTAGTGGTGGGTAAAAATAGTAAAATGCCTCAGGGTACCAGAATCCGGCCAGATAAACGAATAGCGCCGGGTTCTATATCCTTCTAAACGGAAGCCCTCGGCGTGATGGCGATCTTCCCCCCCTTGACCTCAACCCCTTCCACCATCGGCATCTCGCTGAGGATTTGGACTAAAGGCACCGCCTGCGCCACCGAAACAGTGATTAAAATGCCTTCATCCGTCGAGCCACCAGTCCAGACTATCTTAAGATCTTTTATTCCAGCCAGGTGATCGGTAAATTGCTTCAGCTGCTTAAAACCCACTGACGACGGTAAAACCAGCTGTAAGTTCCCCTCAGAAGTAACCGGGCTAACGTCCTGGACAACTTCCTTCCCAGCCTTCTTAGCCTGCTTTGCCTGCTCTTTGGCTAAGCGCTCGGCTTCTTTCTTCGCCCGCTTGGCTTCCTCAGCCTCTTTCTTGGCCTTCTCCTTGGCCAACTTTTCAGCCTCTTTTTTCGCCTTCTTCTCGGCCGCCTCAATCTCCTTCTTTGACTTAACCTCGGCCTCTTTTTTCTTCTTTGACGCTTCGGCTTCTTCCTTGGACTGCTCCTTGGCCAGCCGCTCGATTTCCCTCACTGCCTTGCTTTTATCTTCGCTTTCTTTGTCAGCCACAGCTCGTACCTCCGGATTTAACCTGAAAAAGGTATACCTATATCGAGAATATCCCATTACCTGCCCCATGTCAATATTTGCCCAAGGTGGGTTCTGTTGCACCATAGTGTACCCTTTGAGAAAAAGTGCTATACTCCTACCAAAAGTATGGAGGTGGGAGTATGCTTTGGGTTGCAATTATCACGGCTATCGCTACATCAATTACTGGAGTAGTGGCAGTAATGCTATATTTGCTTAATAAGCCAAGAGTGAAGATAATTTCAGCCGTTCCTATACACTGGTGGTATATTTACCGTGATGGCTTACCTCATAATGGCAATATAACAGGAGCTAGAATGACCATCAAATTACAGATTATAAATGATGGCGGGACATATAGCTACTGCCAAGTTACTTTTACAGCTAACGGACAGGTTATTTTTACTGGGCAAACATTTGAGATAGCTGGGCACGGTGGTCTTTTTGATGGCATTATATCCCTAGAATGGACTAGGGATAATAAAGAACCACCAAAGCCCCAACTTCTGGAGGGTATCTTGAAAATAGAGCCTTGGGGTAATAGAACCTTTCTTATTGGCCGTAAAGTTTTAGAGACTGAAATGGTTATCCCATATGATATTAGAGGTAACTGACAATGCCAGAAGAAAGCGAGCTTATGAAATACCTTAAAGAGCAGATGAGCAGCACCCCCGTTGAGGAACACCACTTTACCAAGCCAGAGCCTATCAGGTGCAAGTGGTGTGGCTCTGAGGATATTATGAAATACGGCATCCGTGATGGCATCCAGGAGTATATCTGCCTAAAGTGCAGGCGGAAGTTCAATGCCAAAGATGCCCCCTACAAGATGCAGACCCCCGTTGAGCAGATAGGCGCTTCTCTCAATATGTTCTATGACGGGCTGTCATTTGCCGATATAGCCCGCCATCTGGACGAGACATACCAGAACCCCGTCAACCGCTCTACCGTCTATCGCTGGATGGTGAAATACACCCTTAAAGCCTTTGAGTACCTAGAGCCTCTAATACCCAAAGTAGGCGTTACCTGGGTGGTAGATGAGACTGTTATCAAGATTGGCGGTCACAACTGGTGGCTCTGGGACATTATTGACGATGAGACAAGGTTTCTGCTGGCTTCCCATATCTCGGAGAGCAGGGCTAGGATGGATGTTGTGGACGTTATGCGGAAGGCTTGGCAGAGGACGGGCGAAGCGCCTGAATGGATAATATCAGATGGCCTGGGGGTTTACCCCGATGGTATAGAGCGGGTATTCGGCTCTTATGCCAAGCACATTCAGTCAAAGGGCTTCACGGAGGATATAAACACCAACCTGATTGAGCGATTTCACGGCACGATAAAAGAGCGGACTAAGGTATTGAGGGGCTTCAAGACCCTAGATACTGGCGAATTGATAATAGACGGCTTCTTCATTCACTATAATTTCTTCCGCCCTCATATGACATTGGCAAACAAGACGCCCGCTGAAGTAGCGGGCATCAAAGCGCCCGTCAAGAACTGGACGGAACTAGTGAGAAAGGCAGGAGGGGTAGTGTGACTGAGGCTACACCTAAATGCAACAGAACCCCAAGGTACCTTTTACCTATGACTTCAGTCGAAACATGTCGAAACATGCATAAATGTATAGAAATTAGGACAAACATTGAGTTATACTAAAATTAATTATTGAGGTCAGCAAAAAGAGGCCGAGGAGGTGAGCCAGATGAGCAAACTGGTGGCAGTGGGCAAGAAGGGTGAGCTGGCCGACGGAGCCATGAAACACGCTCCAACCGAGAAAGGGGAGGTGCTGGTGGCCAGGGTTGGTGACCAGTACTACGTGGCTGATAACCGATGCCCCCACATGGGTGGAAGGCTGTCAGACGGCAAGCTGGAAGGTACTGTGGTTACCTGTCCCCTCCATGGCTCGCAGTTTGACCTGAAGGACGGCAAAGTCGTGCGCTGGCTGAAAGGCAGCGGGCTTATGTCCAAACTGGGCAAGGCGCTTAAGTCACCCAAGACAGTTAACGTATACAAGACGCAGGTTAAGGATGACCAGATACTGATTGAGCTCTAGCCCGACGGCTTAAATGTGATAACTTTGTAAGATTTTTTCCCCCTGATTTTATG
>Ga0315551_10001714_pt1 | contig 16564 bp, 12 predicted proteins | sample SalMarSW160290MG_FD_203678 | JGI IMG/M metagenome (GOLD analysis project Ga0315551, IMG submission 203678) | Salt marsh sediment microbial communities from the Plum Island Ecosystem LTER, Massachusetts, United States - Salt Marsh Sediment SW1602-90 ... | reverse complement strand
TGAGACTAGCAACAATCATAACGACACCGATAATGCTGCCAATGTTGCCCCAACGTCGAGTGTTAGGGTCCCCTTGATTTCCTTTGTTTGCCCGAGAAATGTATACGCCAATTATGAGGATGATGATACCGATAACAAAAAGTGCCATCATTGTCTACTCCTTTTTAAGTTTTTTCTTATTACTCTGGGCCTATAACCATCGTTAAATTGAGTATAGCAATAAAGTCAATGAACCTGCAAGCGAGTAATATTCTGGATTTCTGTTACCTTTAGCGGATAACCAAGCTTGCAGTACAGGGGGTGATAAAACTAATTGTCAAAACTGAGGCTATCGTCTATAGTTATATGGCTACAGGAGGACACAGATTGAACTACCCGGACAGCATTCTCTACCAGGTAACCAGGCCCGCCCGCTACACCGGCGGCGAATGGAACAGCATTATCAAGGACTGGGAAAAGACCTCACTCCGCTTCGCCCTGGGCTACCCCGACTTATACGAAATCGGCATGTCCAACATGGCTCTGCCCATCCTCTACGACATACTAAACAGCCAGCCCGATGTCCTCGCCGAAAGGTTTTTCGCCCCCTGGATAGATATGGAAGCCGCCCTGCGGGCGGCGGGCATCCCCCTGCTCAGCCTGGAATCCAAACGCCCGCTTAAAGAATTCGATGTCATCGGCTTCTCGCTGGACTACGAGCTGACCTACACCAACGTGCTTAATATCCTGGACCTGGCGCAGGTGCCGGTGCTGGCTTCGGAAAGAGACGACTCCCACCCCATAATCATCGCCGGCGGCAGCTGCTGCCTCAACCCCGAGCCCATGTCCGACTTCATCGACCTCTTCGTCATCGGCGAGGGGGAAGAGGTGCTGCCGGAACTGGTCGACTGCCTGCGGCAGTGGAAGAAAAACAAAGCCAGCAAAGAAGAGCTATTACAGGAAGCGGCCAAAATCCCCGGCGTCTACGTGCCCGGCTTTTACAAAGTGGAATATGAGGCTGACGGCATAGTTAAAAGCATCACCCCAACGGCAGCGCAGGCTAAAGCGGTCATCGAGCGGCGGATAGTAGCCAAGCTGCCGCCCCCGGTCACCCGCCCCGTCGTCCCTTATATCGAAGTCATCCACGACCGGGGCGCCATCGAGATTCAGCGGGGCTGCACCCGCGGCTGCCGCTTCTGCCAGGCGGGGGTTATCTACCGCCCCCTGCGCCAGCACCCCCAGACGGAGATAATTCAGGCGGCGGGCGAAATCATCGCCAACTGCGGCTACAACGAGGTATCCCTGGTCTCTTTAAGCTCCAGTGACTACCCCCGCATCGAGGAGCTGGTCGCCAGCCTGGCCCATGACTATAAAAACCTGGCGCTGTCACTGCCCAGCCTGCGTATCGACAGCTTTTCGTTAAAGCTGATGGAATCCCTGCCCTCGCGGAGGAAAACCGGGCTGACTTTTGCCCCCGAAGCGGGCAGCGAAAGACTGCGCCGCGTTATCAATAAGGGCATCACCGAAGAGCAAATCCTGGAAACGGCGGCGGCTGCCTTCGGACGGGGCTGGAGAAGCCTTAAACTATACTTCATGCTCGGTCTGCCCACCGAAACCACCGAAGACATCGAAGCCACTATTGAACTGGTGGCCAAGATACGCGCCGCGGGCAAGGGGACCAGGGGCGGCATGCCCCAGGTAAGAATCAGCATGTCCACCTTCATCCCCAAGCCCCACACCCCCTTCCAGTGGGTGGCGCAGGCAGGTGAAGAGCAACTAAACGCCAAGCACGAACTACTAAAAACAGGGCTGCGCCGCAAGGGCAGCCACCTCTCCTGGGCCGACCCCAGAATTAGCCTGCTGGAGGCAGCTCTGTCGCGGGGAGACCGGCGGCTGGGCAAGGTTATCTATGATGCCTGGAGGTCGGGCTCTAACTTCGATGCCTGGGACGAACGCTTCAACCACCAGAACTGGCTGGACGCCTTTGCCCGCAACGGGCTGGAACCCGGCTTTTACGCCCACCGGGAGCGCTCTTTAGACGAGCTTTTACCCTGGTCGCACATTGACACCGGGGTAAGCACAGAATTTCTCAAAAGGGAATACCGGCGCAGCCTGAAAGGTGAGGCAACCCCGGACTGCCGGGAGCAGGCCTGCAATGCCTGCGGACTGGAACGCTGGCAGGAGGACTGCCGGCGAAAAATCAAGGAGCGGCCGGCTACTTAGTTTCTTTCTCAAAGCAGGTGATAGCCACCACCCGGTCGCCGGCGTCGAGGTCCTGCAGCTTCACCCCCTGGGTGCTCCGCCCCTGGAGGGTAATGCCCTGCCGGGGGTCTTTCTCCCTCACCGGCGTCTGGATAACGATGCCCTCCGCCGAAATAATCATTACCTGCTGCTTAAAAGAAACCACCTCGGAGGCGGCAACCTTACCCGATTTTTCGGAAAGCTTAAAAGTCCTCACCCCACCCCCGGCCCGGTGCTGGCGGGGATAGTCATCCACCGGGGTCAGCTTGCCGTAGCCGCCGCCGGTAACGGTCAAAACATAGCTGTCACGGCGCATGATATCCATACCCACCACCCGGTCGCCGGCGCTGAGGCGGATGCCGCGCACTCCGCCGCTGGTTCGGCTGACCCCCCTCAACTCGGAGATAGCAAAGCAGATGGACTGCCCCCCCTCGGTAGCCAGCAGGACATCGTCCTTGTCGGTACCCAGGCGGGCGGCAACCAGCTCATCCCCCGGCTCCAAGTCCATGGCGATAAGCCCGCTTGAGCGCACGGCGGCGAATTTATCCACCATCGTCTTTTTAATCTCGCCGCCGCTGGTGGCCATCAGCAGATAGGCGCCGGGCTTGAAATCGGGCAGGGCAACCATAGCCGTCACCCGCTCGTCCTCGGTGATGGAAAAAAGATTAACCAGGGCGGTGCCTTTAGCCACCCGGGTGCTGTCGGCAGCAATCTCGTAGCACTTGAGGTGGAAAACCCGCCCCCGGTTGGTAAAGAAGAACAGGTTATCATGGGTATCGGCCACCACCAGCAGCCTCACCGCGTCCGCCTCCCGGGTAACCATGCCGATGATGCCCTTGCCGCCGCGGTGCTGCGAGCGGTAGCTGCGGGAAGGCACCCGCTTAACGAAGCCACGCTTGCTTAAGGTCACCACCACCCGCTGGTGGGGGATAAGGTCCTCCTCGCGGAACTCGGTTATCTCCTCCTCGCTTATCTCGGTACGGCGCTCGTCGCCAAACTTAGCTTTAAGCTCGCCCACCTCCTGGTTTATCAGAGCCAGTACGCGCCGGGGGTTAGACAGCAGGTCTTGCAGGTAGGAAATGGTCTTTAGCAATTCAGCGTACTCATCGAGGAGCTTTTTCCTCTCCAGGTTAGCCAGCCGGCGCAGCTGCATATCGAGGATAGCCTGCGCCTGCGCCTGGGATAAGCCAAAGCCGCTCATCAGTTCGCGGCGGGCGACCTCGACCGTCTCCGCCTTCTTGATGGTGGCAATAATCTTATCGATGTTATCCAGGGCAATCTTTAATCCCTCCAGGATATGAGCCCGGGCCTTGGCTACTTTCAGTTCGAATTTAGAGCGCCGGGTGATAACCTGGCGGCGGAAATCAATAAAATACTGCAGTGCCTCTTTAAGGCTGATAACGCGGGGCTGCCCGTCAACCAGAGCCAGCATATTAACGAAGAAGGAAGACCGCATGGCGGTGTATTTGTAAAGGTTATTGAGCACCTGCCGGGGCTGGGCTTCCCGCTTTAAATCAATAACAATGCGCATCCCCTGGCGGTCGGACTCATCCCGCAGTCCGCTGATGCCATCAACCTTCTTCACCTTGACCAGGTCGGCAATCCGCTCCACCAGGGCTGCCTTATTGGTCTGGTAGGGAAGCTCGGTGACCAAGATGCGGTTCCGCCCCGCCCCGCCCCCGTCGCCAACCACCACCTTGGCCTGGATGACCACCTTGCCGTGGCCGGTAGCGTAGGCGTTCTTAATGCCCTCCCCCCCCATGATAATGCCGGCAGTGGGGAAGTCAGGCCCCTTGACGAACTGGGTAAGCTCGTCGACGGTGGCTTCGGGGTTCTCGATAAGGTAGGCGATGGCGTCGCACACCTCGGTCAGGTTATGCGGGGGAATACTGGTAGCCATGCCCACGGCGATGCCGGCGCTGCCGTTAACCAGCAGATTGGGCAGCTTGGTGGGCAGCACCACCGGCTCTTTCAGGCTGTCATCAAAGTTGGGCCTAAAACCGACCGTGTCTTTATCGATATCAACCAGCATCTGCTCGGAAATATGCGCCAGGCGGGCCTCGGTATAGCGCATCGCCGCCGGCGGGTCGTTATCAACACTGCCGAAGTTACCCTGCCCGTCAACCAGGACATAGCGCATGGAGAAACTCTGGGCCATGCGCACCATGGCTTCATAAATAGGGGAATCGCCGTGGGGGTGATATTTACCCATCACCTCACCGACGATACGGGCGCTCTTCTTGTGGGCGCTGGGCGGCGTAAGCCCCAGCTCGGCCATGGCGTAGAGGATACGGCGCTGCACCGGTTTTAAGCCGTCGCGCACATCGGGCAGGGCGCGGGAAACGATGACGCTCATGGCGTAATCGAGGTAGGAGCTGCTCATCTCCTCTTCTATATTTACCGGTCTGGTCTTGCCTGACACCATAGCTGGTTAAACCTCCTACTCCTCAGTCTCGCCGCTCTTATCCCCAGTCTCCTTATCCGCCGGCTCTTCCGCCTCGGCTTCGATATGCTCCAGCTCCCGCCTCAGCATTTTATCACTAACATAAGGCCGCAGGCTCTCCCCCCCCTTGGGCGGGAAGGAAAGCACCCCCACCTGGGAGGGGTCCTGGTAGGTCTCCCGGATAATGACCAGCACCCGGTCCTCAGCGGCGCTGACGATAGCCGCCGTGTACTGGTTACCCCCCTCCATCAGCTTGACCAGCCGCTGGGCATGCCTGGGCTCAACCTGCCCCAGGTACTCACCGCGGGCGTTTTCCACGCTTAAACCGGAATCACCCGCCTTCAGGTAGGCCTTATTGCCGGCGGCCATCCGGGCCAACACTCCCGGCGGCGCCAGCCGGTAGAGGCTGACCACACCCGCCTTGCCGGTCTCTTCGATGAAATGCTGGGGCTCGGCACGGTCGGAGTCAGTCCCCGAGCCCGCCCCCTCCCCCAGATAGGGCAAACGGCGCAGGTTCTTCTGGGCAATGACATTATAGGGGTCAATCTCAATAGCCCGCTCGTAGGCTTCCTTGGCCTGGGTATACTCTCCCAGCTCGATGTAAGATCTGCCCAGACGGTTATAGGCGTCAACATCATGGGGAAAGCTGGCTATTATCTCCTGGTTAGCCGCCACCGCCTCCCGCCACCGCCCCTGCATGGCCAGGGCAATAGCCTGCTTGCTACGCTGCCGCCTCAGACGTACCTGTTCCTCTTCCTGATAGGCCATCCGGGTCTCCCGCAATTAGTCCAGAATATAGTATTTTAACCCAGACACAGCGGCAAGACAAGCTAATTTACGAGTGAAGATAAACTATTTCTCCAGACGGCTAAATTATTCTTCCAGCTCAAAGGTGCGGTGCAGGGCTTTGACGGCGTCTTTAACCTTGTCCTCATCAATGATACAGGTGATTCTTATCTCCGAGGTGGAGATAAGCTGGATGTTAATCCCCTTCCCACTGAGGGCGGAAAACATCCGGGCGGCAAAACCGGGGGCATTCTGCATACCGGTACCGATAATGCTGACCTTGCCCAGCCCGGCGGCGCTGACGCAGTCACCGGCGCCGATGGAACGGGCGATAGGTTTCACCTTTTCCATAGCTTTAGACAGCTGGCTTTTAGCCACGGTGAAGGTCAGGTCGGTGATATTATTGATGCTGGCGTTCTGCACAATGGTATCTATATTTATCCCGGCTTCAGCCAGCGGCTCGAAGACAGCGGCGGCAATACCCGGCCGGTCGGGCACGCCGACCACGGTTATCTTGGCCACATCCAGGTCATGAGCGATACTGGTCACCTTATTACGCACTTCCATAGCTTCCCCTCCATGAATTAATGTACCCGGATTATCGGTAAAGCTGGAGGCAACCATAATCGGCATGTTGAACAGCTCGCCCAGCTCCACCGCCCGGGGGTGCATCACCTTGGCTCCGTAGCTGGCTAGCTCCAGCATCTCCTCGTAGCCAATCTCGTCCAGCTTTTTAGCCTCGGGGACGAGCCGCGGGTCGGCGGTATAGACCCCCTCGACATCGGTGTATATCTGGCAGACCTCGGCTCCCAGGCCGACGGCTAAAGCCACCGCCGTCGTATCCGAACCACCCCGCCCCAAGGTGGTGATATCCATCTCCTCAGTAACGCCCTGGAAGCCAGCCACAATGACAACCCGCCCCTTGTCCAGTTCTTTGACTATCCGCTCCGGGTCAACCCCAACGATGCGCGCCCGGCTGTAGGCGGCGTCGGTCCTGATGCCGGCCTGGGCGCCGGAGAGGCTGATGGCTTCGTAGCCCATCGCCCGCAGCGCCATGGCCAGCAGGGTGCTGGAGACAATCTCGCCGGTGGAGAGCAGCACGTCAAACTCACGCTCGCTGGGCTGGTCGGCTACTGAATAGGCAAGCTCCACCAGCTCGTCGGTGGTTTTCCCCATCGCCGAAACGACGGCTACCACCTCGTTGCCCTTATCTTTAGCGGCGGCGATGCGTTTAGCCACGTTCTTTATCTTGTCGGCGTCTCCCACCGAGCTGCCGCCGTATTTTTGTACAACTACCGCCATTTATTCTTAACCCCACCCCTTTTTATATCTTTTCCCCCACCAGCCTTTTCATAATATTATACCCATCCTCGATAAAAAGACCAGTCCCTTTAGCCTCTATCTCGCTGAAATTTTTAGCCCCGTTAGGCTCAAAGCCCTCCCCCCACAGCAGAAAGGGCACCGGCTCCGGGCTGTGGGTGCGGGTCTTTACCGGGGTGGGGTGGTCGGGCATAATCAGCAGCCGCAGGTCGCCCGCCGCGCGCAGCCTACTTATAACTTCCCTGTCTATCCGGTGGATAGCCTCAATCTTATCATCGATGGCACCGGCGTGGGCCGCCTCGTCGGGCGCCTCGATGTGAATAACCGCCAGGTCATTCTCTTCAAGCGCTTCCAGCGCCCCCTCAGCCTGAGCGGCGAAGTCGTTGTCCAGGCCGTCGGTCACCCCGTCTATATCCAGCACCTCCATAGCCACCATTTTGGCCAGCCCTTTCAGCAGGTCAACCCCGGAGGTGAGGGCGGCGCTCAAGCCGTAGACCTCCCTGAACGGGGGCATCTCCGGCAACTGTCCGCTACCCCAGAAGAGCCAGATGGTGGTCGCCGGGATTTCCCCCCGCCGCCGCCGCTTCTCGTTCACCGGGTGGTAGCGGAGCACCGTTTCCGAATGCCCCATCAGGTCGCGCAGTATTTGGCTGCCCTTGCCCCGGGGCAGAAACTCGGCTACGGGTTTATCGGGGATATCGTGGGGCGGGGTGCAGTCAGCCCGCAGGGCGTCCTCATACCCTTTTAGCTTTAAGATATGCCGGTAGCTGACGCCGGGGTAGAAGTTAATATTATCGTCGTCCAGGCTCTCATTCAGGGCGGCGATAAGCTTTGCGGACTCTTCGGTGCTGATGTAGCCGGCGCTGTAGCTCCACATCCTGCCGTCACGGATAGCCACCAGGTTGCAGCGGAAAACGACCTCCCCCTCCCCGATGGGAATACCCCGGCTGCGGGCTTCGATGGCGCTCCGCCCCTTGTAATAGACCTTGGGGTCATAGCCCAGCACCGACATGCAGGCGCAGGCGCTGGAAGGCTCCATATCCGGCGGCACGGTGCGCACCAGCCCCACCTCACCCTCCTCAGACATGGCGTCGAGGTTGGGGGTAAAGGCAAGCTCCAGGCAGGTTTTGCCTCCCCGCTGAGCTATGGGCAAGCCGGCGGCGCCGTCAATTATCAGAACGCAATATTTCATTTTTTTAGTAACCCCACCCCGCTTTATATCTTTTCCCGCCCGCCGCCCTTTTATGTAAGGGTTACGCCCCACCCATTGCCGGAGGCGGGGAAGAAAACCCCTATTTAGAAAACAGGTAATTTCCCCCTTTGCAATCAATATTAAATTTCCCTATAATAGTGTCCATCGGGGCGTAGCGCAGTTCGGTTAGCGCGCCGCGTTCGGGACGCGGAGGTCGGAGGTTCAAATCCTCTCGCCCCGACTTCTTTACGGTCACTTTGGCCGCCGATTGACGTTCATTATAGCACAAAAAGAAAATAGAAGGAGGGATTTTGTATGTCAGAAAAAATAGCTAATCCGGGGGCTCTGGGACTGGGGGCGTTCGCCCTGACCACATTCCTGTTGAGCTTTATCAACGCCGGTATTCTCGCCCCGGACAGCCTCGGCGTCGTCCTGCCCATGGCTTTTTTCTACGGCGGACTGGCACAGGTGCTGGCCGGAATGTGGGAATTTAAGACCGGCAACATCTTCGGAGCGACCTGTTTCACCTCTTTCGGCTCGTTCTGGCTGGGGCTGGCACTGATGAAAGTCCTGGAGGCGGCGGGGATAATAGCCACCGTTCCGCCGGCCGGGTTGGCTGTTTTCCTGGTTGCCTGGGGTCTGTTTACCCTCTACGCCACCTTCGCCGCCACCAAGGCGCCCAGGGGACTCTTAGCCCTCTTTATCGCGCTGACCATCACCTTCTTTTTACTGGCGGCGGGTGAGTTCAGCACCGGCTTTAAGCTGGCCGGGGGCTACCTGGGGATTCTGGTGGCTTTAATCGCCTGGTACGATTCAGCAGCAATACTGATTAACGAGATGTCGGACCGCAAGGTTCTGCCCTTTTAAGTAAGAGAGGGGCTAACGCCCCTCTTAAACTCCTTTTATATTACCCCTATTCCACCCTTTTCTTGGCTTCCTCCCACAAGGCGTTCTGCTCGTCAAAAGAGAGGTCGCCTAAGTTTTGCCCCCGCCTGCGGCAGGCGTCCTCCATATAGGTAAAGCGCTTGTAGAAGCGCCGGTTGGCCCCCCGCAACGCCGCCTCTAAATCTATCCCCATCCGGCGGCCGATATTGGCCAGGGTAAAAAGCAGGTCACCGAACTCCTCAGCCTTCTCCTCCTCGGTCTCGGCCTGCTTGAACTCGCCGACCTCCTCGGCAAGCTTTTCGATAACGCCGTCAACATCCTCCCAGTCAAAGCCGACCCACGCCACCCGCCGCTGAATCTCATGGGCGTAGCCCAGAGCCGGCATGTTTTTGGGCACGCTCTCCAGCATGGAAACGCCTTCTTCCCTCTCCTCCCTTTTGAGCTCCTCCCAGTTATGCATCACCTCTTCGGCGTCCTTCACTTTCCTGGAGCCGAAGATATGGGGGTGGCGGTGAATGAGCTTGGTATTGATGCCCTTAATCACATCGCCAATATCAAACTCCCCCGTGTCGGCGCCAATCTGGGCGTGGAGGACAATCTGCAGCAGCAGGTCGCCCAGCTCATCCCTCAGTTTGGCCGAATCATCCTCGTCCAGCGCTTCCAGAACCTCGTAGCACTCGGCCAGCAGGTTTTCCCGCAGCGAGGCGTGGGTCTGCTGGCGGTCCCAGGGACAGCCGTCGGGCGCACGCAACTTAGCGATAATATCCACTAAAGCCGAAAACCGGCTCAAATCCTCAGGTAAGGACAAAAAAGCCTCCTCTCTAATTCGACGGCAGCACCGCCCCGATAAAGTCCCGTTGCCCCCGCAAAAACTCTTCGGCGGGCATTGCCTTCTTCCCCTCCATCTGCACCCGGTAGACTCTCAGAATACCGTCTCCGGTAGCCACACCAAAACCGGATTTCGAGTTCAGCGCCACCACCCGCCCCGCCTCAGCCACCTGTTCCCCGGCCAGCGGCGCCGCCTCGATTATCTTGAGGCTCCTGCCCCGCCAGCGGGTATAGCAGCCCGGCCAGGGGTTAAAGGCCCGCACCCGCCGCCAGATATCCAGCGCCGGCTGCCGCCAGTCAATCTCCCCCTCCTCCTTGGCGATAGGCTGGCAGTAGGTAGCCTTACTCTCATCCTGGGGTTGGGGAGCAAGCTCACCCCGGCTCCAGCCCACCAGCACCTCCCCCAGCAACAGAGCCCCCAGCCAGGAGAGCTTGGCGGTAAGCGAGCCGGTGGTATCCCGGGCCAAAATAGGAAGCTGCGCCCGCGCCAGTACCGGCCCGGTATCCAGCCCCTCGTCCATAACCATCAGGCTGACGCCAGTGAAATCATCACCGGCCAGGATGGCCGAAGCCACCGGCGAGGCGCCCCGGAAGCGGGGCAATAACGAAGGGTGAATATTGATACAGCCCAGTTTGGGCAGAGCCAGCACTGTTTTAGGCAGTATCTGGCCGAAGGCGGCCACCACGATAACATCGGGCTTAAAGCCCCCAAGCTGTTCCACCACCCCGGCCGCTTTCAGGCTGTCCGGCTGCACCACCGTCAGCCCCCGGGCCTGGGCGGTCTGTTTTACCGCTGAAGCCAGCAGACCCCGCCCCCGCCCCGCCGGCTTGTCCGGCTGGGTATAGACCGCCGCCACCTGATAGTTACTGACCAGCAGGTGCTCCAGAGGGGGGACGGCAAACTGGGGACTACCCATAAAAACTAAGCGCAACTTAACCCTCCCGGCGCTAAAATTCTAACACCAAACTTTTTTATCAACAAGTTTTTCTTTTTGTATCTATCCGCCCGATATTGGCTAAAAAAACAAGCCAGACGGAGCTATCAAGGGCATCTAACCCCCCCCAACCCCGCCCACCCAGCCCCAAAAAGTTTGCTATCCCCCAACCCACCAATTATTCTAATAACCAGTCCTCACTTTCTTCCCCCAAACGGCTGCCCGGTCAGTTTTAGTTTACCAAAGTGACGCTTAAAATCTCGGAAGTTAGACAGGGAGAATATATGGAAGCCAGGTCGGCTCAACAAATCTGGGAAACCGCTCTGGGCGAACTACAGCTTCAGGTAACCAAGCCCAACTACCGCACCTGGCTAGAGAAGACCACCGGCCTCAGCTACGACGATAGCCGCTTCGTGGTTGGTGTCCCCAATACCTTCGTCGCCGAGTATCTAGCCGGCAACCAGCGCTCCCTGATTGAAAAGACACTCATCGGGCTTACCCACCCCGGCGTCGAGGCCCATTTCCAGGTAAACACGGGCAAGGTGACTGCGGACGGGCTGTCAATCGGCCCCGGCGGCAAAGCCAAATATACCTTCGATAACTTCGTGGTCAGCCCCAGCAACCGCCTGGCTTACGCCGCCGCCCGCAGCGTCGCCGAAAAGCCGGGAGCCAGCTACAACCCGCTCTTTATCTACGGCGGGGTGGGCCTGGGCAAGACTCACCTGATGCAGGCTATCTACCAGATGGCTCAGAGTGAACACTTCAAAGCGCTCTATGTCAGCGCCGAGCAGTTCACCAACGAGTTCGTCAGTGCCATCCAGGCAAAGAGCACCGCCGAGTTCCGTCACAAGTTCCGCCATGTTGATATGCTGTTGATAGATGACATCCAGTTCATCAGCGGCAAGGAGCAAACCGAGGAGAGCTTTTTCCACACCTTCAACGAGCTGCACAACGCCAACCACCAGATTGTCCTGGCCAGCGACCGCCCCCCCAAGTCCATGCCCCACATCGGAGACCGCCTCTGCTCCCGCTTTGAGTGGGGGCTCATTGCCGATATCCAGCCGCCCGATTTTAATGCCCGCCTGTCCATCCTCAAGGCTAAAGCCGAACAGCAGGACGTAGAGGTGGCTATAGATGTGCTCGAGTTCATCGCCCAGCGCATCCGGCAGAACATCCGGGAACTGGAAGGCTCGCTGAACCGGGCGGTAGCCTACGCCAAGCTCTTCGGCGCCATACTCACCCCGGAGCTGGCCGCCCGGGCGGTGCAGGATATCAGCCCGTCGGCCAACCAGGCTGACCTCACCCCGGAGCTGATAATGAAGGCGGTCGCCGAGCGCTTCCGGCTGACCCCGGCCGACCTCACCGGCCGCAAGCGGGACCGGGCCACGGCCCTGGCCCGGCAGGTAGCCATGTACCTGCTCAAAGAGGCCAACAACTGCTCGCTGGCTCAGATAGGGCTGGAGTTCGGCAACCGGGACCACGCCACCGTTATCCACGCCTGCCGCAAGATATCCCGCGACATAGATAACGACCCCTACCTGCGACGCCAGGTGCTTGATATCCGCAAGGAGCTCCAGCACCCACCCCGGGCCCGCCGCCAGTAAACCCCAGCCCTTCCACACCAAAATCACCATCTATAAACAACCGGCTCACCAGAAAGAATCAACAGTGGTGCAAAACCGCGTCTTTTTGTGGATACCTTAAAACAAAACAGCTTGGGATTTAGCCCCTTTTCCCCGCAGCCGGCGGAACTGCCTAGCCACCCGGTAGCTAAAGGTATTATAATTAGTGTTATAAACATAGACCAAGTAATATATTATATAGTGATTAATAATCAGCAAGATAAAATTGTGGATAAAGTGGAGCAGTCATGTTTGACAAGGCTGAAATAACGGTCAGGGCGGGCGACGGCGGCAGCGGCGTGGTCAGCTTTCGCCACGAGAAGTTTGTCCCCTTCGGCGGCCCCAATGGCGGCGATGGTGGTGGCGGCGGCGATGTGGTGGCTACGGCTGATGAAGCGGTTACCAGCCTGAGGGCTTTCCGGCGGAGAAGGAATTTTAAAGCCGCTCGGGGCCGGGATGGAGCCGGTAAGAAGAAACACGGTAAGAAAGGGCCGGATCTGGTGCTGTCCGTGCCGGCAGGGACGGTAATCAGCTATAAATCACAGATAGGCGACAGCAGCCTTATCGCCGACCTGGAACAGCCAGGCCAGTCGGTGGTGGTGGCTAAGGGGGGGCGGGGGGGTAAGGGCAATACCCATTTCGCCACCTCGACCAACCAGGCGCCGCAGATTGCCCAGCAGGGGGAGCCGGGTGAGGAACTGGAAATCATCCTGGAGCTCAAGCTCATCGCCGATGTCGGCATTATCGGCTACCCCAACGTGGGCAAGTCGACCCTGCTGTCGGCGGTCTCCGCGGCTAAGCCCGAGATAGCCGGTTATCCCTTCACCACCCGCGAACCGATTCTGGGTTTGGTTGAAGTCGGCACCAAAAGCTTTGTCCTGGCCGAAATCCCGGGGCTGATTGAGGACGCCCACTTGGGCCGGGGACTGGGGCACGATTTTCTGCGCCACGTTGAGCGCACCCGGGTACTCATCCACCTGGTCGACGGCAGTTCCGAATCGCCGGCGGCGGATATGGCTCAGGTCAACACCGAACTCAGCCTGTTTGACTCGGCTCTGGGCAAAAAGCCGCAGCTGGTGGCGGTGAATAAGATTGACCTGCCCCAGGTCGAAGCCCGTCTGGCTGATATAGCGGATAGCTTTAGCGCCGTCGGCACTGATGTCCTTTTCGTCTCGGCGGCCAGCGGCAAGGGGCTGCCTGAGCTTATGGCCGAGGCGATGAATTTACTGCAGTCAATGCCGGTTAGTGAGGCCGGTGGCATCAAGGTTCCCAGGAAAATCTTTCACCCCGCGCCCCGGAGGGTAAGCCCCGGGGTGCATAAGGAAGGCGATATCTTTGTGGTGACGGCGCCCGATCTGGAGCGCATCATTACCCGGCCCGATGAAGCCAGCTCCAGCCTCCCCAGCGAGTTCCGCCAGCGGATGGCCCGGCTGGGGGTGATTAAAGCTCTGGAGCGGGCCGGGGTTAAGCCCGGCGACAAAGTCCGCTGCGGCAATTTTGAATGGGAGTGGCTATAGTATGAACATCGGCGTACTGGGGGGAACCTTTGACCCCATCCATATGGGGCACCTGATTATCGCCGAGGAGGTGCGCGCCCGGCTGGATTTAACCGAAATCCTCTTCGTGCCGGCGGGGCAACCCTGGCTCAAGCTCAATAACGCCAACGCCATCTCATCGGCGGAGCACCGGCTGGAGATGGTGCGCCTGGCTATCGGCGATGAGCCCGCTTTTAAGCTGTCGACTATGGAGATAGACAGGCCCGGCCCTTCCTATACGGCGGACACCATGGGCGAACTCCGGAATCAAATCGGGGCTGATGGCAAGCTTTATTTCATCCTGGGTTGGGATAATTTAAACCAGCTGCCCCGGTGGCACCAGCCGCTGCGGCTGGTAGAGATATGCCACCTGGTGCCGGTGCGCCGGGTGGGCTTTGCCTCCCCCGACCTGGACGCCCTGGAAGCGGCTGTCCCCGGCTTATCTAAGAGCCTGGTTATGCTGGACACGCCGCAGATAGAAATCAGCGCTTCCGAAATCAGGGCCCGGGTGGCTCGCGGCCTGTCTATACATAAGCTCGTCCCCGAGCCGGTGGAACAGTATATCATAGAGCACGGTTTGTACGTAAAGAGGCCGAATGGCTAAATATCCAGGTTCTTAACGCTTTTGGCGTGCGCCTGGATGAAGGCTTTGCGCGGCGGCACCTCGTCCCCCATCAGCATGTGAAAGATGTGGTCGGCTTTGACGGCGTCCTCCACGGTTACCTCCAGCAGGGTGCGGGTATCCGGGTTCATGGTCGTCTCCCAGAGCTGCTCGGCGCTCATCTCGCCCAGGCCCTTGTAGCGCTGGACCTCCACCTTGCGGCTCTCTTTGAACTCGGCTAAGGCCGCTTCCTTCTCCGCATCCGAATATGCCCACTGCTGTTTCTTGCCCGCCTTGACCTTGAAGAGGGGGGGCTGGGCGATGTAGAGGTGCTGGTTATTGATTAGCTCGGCCATGTGGCGGAAGAAAAAGGTCAACAGCAGGGTGCGGATGTGGGAGCCGTCGACGTCGGCGTCAGTCATCAGGATAACCCGGTGGTAGCGCAGCTTGGATAAATCAAATTCGTCATCGATGCTGGTGCCCAGGGCGGTAATGATAGCCCGGATTTCCTCGTGGGACAGCATCTTGTCCGGCGAAGCCTTTTCCACGTTGAGGATTTTACCCCGCAGCGGCAGGATAGCCTGGAAGCGGCGGTTGCGCCCTTCTTTAGCCGAACCGCCGGCGGAGGGTCCCTCCACCAGGTACAGCTCGCTGTGGCTGGGGTCTCTTTCCGAGCAATCGGCCAGCTTGCCGGGCAGGGTAGCTGCCTCCAGACTGCCCCGCTTAACAATCAGGTCTCTGGCTTTGCGGGCGGCCTCTCTGCCCTTGGCGGCGAGGAGGCACTTCTCCACGATTCTCCGGGCGTCGTCGGGGTGCTCTTCGAAATAGAGGGACAATCCCTCCCCCACGGCGCTCTCCACGTGGCTCTTTACCTCCGGGTTGCCCAGCTTGCCTTTGGTCTGCCCCTCGAACTGGGCCTCGGCCAGCTTGACGCTGATAACGGCGGTCAGCCCCTCCCTGACATCCTCCCCGATTAAATTAGGCTCGTCCTCCTTAATCAGTTTGCTCTTGCGGGCGTAATCATTGAGGGCGCGGGTCAGCGCCGAGCGGAAGCCGGTGAGGTGGGTGCCGCCGTCGATGGTATTAACACAGTTGGCGAAGCTGAAAGAAGACTCGGAAAAGCCTTCGTTATACTGGAGTGCCGCCTCCACCATGGTGCCGTTGGCCGCCTTGGAGATATAGATAGGCTGGCGGTGGCGCACCACCCGGTTGCGGTTAAGCTGGCGGACGAAGCCGGTAATACCCCCCTCGAAGTAGTAGGTCTTTTCCTGGCCCGTCCTCTCGTCGACGACCGATATTTCCAGCCCCTTGTTGAGGTAAGCCAGCTCGCGCAGGTGCTCGCTGATGGTATTAAATTCACACTTGAACTCACCGAATATCTGACTGTCGGGCAGGAAGGCGACGGTAGTGCCGGTACCGCTGGCTTTGCCGACCACCTCCACCGCTCCCAGGGGGATGCCCTTCTCATATTCCTGGTGGTGCTGCTTGCCGTCACGCCTGACATCTACTTTAAGCCAGGAGGACAGGGCGTTAACCACCGAGGCGCCCACCCCGTGCAGGCCGCCGGATACCTGGTAGGTGTGCCCGCCGAACTTGGCTCCGGCGTGCAGGATGGTCATTACCGTTTCCAGGGCGGTTATTTTGGTGGTGGGGTGGATATCCACCGGGATACCGCGCCCGTTATCTATCACCCGGATGCTGTCATCCTGGCACAGGGTGACCCAGACGTTATCGCAGCAGCCGGCCATGGCTTCGTCGATGCAGTTGTAGGTGATTTCATAGACCAGGTGATGCAGGCCGCGCTGGTCGGTGCTGCCGATGTACATGCCGGGGCGGCGGCGTACCGCCTGTCGCCCCTCCAGGACTTGGATATCCTTGGCCAGGTAATCGTTATTATTCACTGACTTGGATGATGCGGGCTTGCGCTTTGCCATAATCGTTCTTTACTCCCTTATTGGTGATGAGGTGAAAAACCGTGCCGAAACGGCAGGGGGGATATGGTGAGACCCGGGTAGCTTTTAGCTGAAGGAGAGGCTACCCAACCGCAGGTGATTTTGTATAATCGCAAGGCAGCCATACATATCTATTATAGCATAATTTAGCCGTGAAGTGAAGTTGGGGAGGCTACTGGCGCAGCTCCCGCGCTAGCTTGCCGATGGGCACGCTTTTCTGCTCGGCGCTGGTCATATCCCGCAGT